>JAEEGH010029821.1_pt1 | contig 10640 bp, 8 predicted proteins | sample 9134181 | NCBI WGS metagenome assembly JAEEGH01 (sample SAMN16246544, study PRJNA631951) | gut metagenome | biome: gut microbiome; feature: rumen; material: DP-attached | host: Bos | place: Iran: Karaj | collected 2018-10
ATGCAACAAAAGTATAATATCATATTGTATTTTTCTTTTTTTTTACCCAAAAGTTATCAACAATTTATTAACAAGTATATAAACAAAACAGATAATTGTTATAGAAGCAAGACGATTGAAAAAATTTTGTAATAAAAGAGTAAAAGTTAAAAATAGTAAGTGGAAAAAATGTTATCTTTGCAAATTACAATTCAGCGTTACGGATATCATAGAATGGAATAGAATTAAAAATTAGAAATATTAGAGAAAATGCACAAAGGAAAAAAAGTGGAGAAAAACATGGCAGAGGAAATAAAAGATAGTATTGTAGAAAAATATAATTTTATTCCAAGAAAATCTGTAGGATTATTTGTTCTTGGAAATAACATAGATAGATACCGATTATTACCATTTTATAAAACATGCCATAGAACAAAATTAGATTCATACGATAGTTATGATTTTTATGAAGATCATATTATTGTATGGGTTGAAAAAGATAAAATCCAGAATATTTGTTGTAAAACAGCCTGTTATTGGAAAGGAAATAATTTAATAAATATGAAATATGATGAATTTGTCGAGAAGTATCAATTAATTCCTGATGACTCCGACAACATATATCTTTTAGTGAATGGGCATGGACAAAATCAAAAAGTATATGATTTTGACAAGATAGGATTGCAAATATGGGTTTGGAGAAAAAAAATAGTTACAGCGATAGTTTCAAAATAATATAAAACTAAAAAATCAATAGTAAAAATAACAAATACTTGTAAGTAATGAACAAAGGAAAAAGTTTATTCAATCATATCAAGAATATATTTGGCGGAGAATCGGTAAATGTGTTTTTTAAAATCAGTTTGCTGTTTCTGGCGTCCATGTTGCTGATGCGTTGCAGTTTCTTTGTCCAATTGTTCATACGGCAAGGTTTGTCAATAAGTGCTTGTCCTATTATTTTGTCAGGAATCGTTTTTGACGGAGTTTTGTTGTTGGAGATTATTGCTTGGATATTTATTCCTTTTTGTGTGCTGTATTACTATTGTCCACGTACGGCAGCAAGAATCTATTTGGTAATCATTGGTCTATACATATTATTGACGGCAGCATTAAACGAGTATTTTTGTACTACTATGCGACCATTGGATCACATATTATGTATGTATTCTCCTGCAGAGATAAAATCAATTGTATTTTCTTCAACAACCATATCCGTTCATACCATATTGTTGTTTGTCTTTGCCGGTTTATTGATAATAGGTGTAGTAACAATAACAGAGAGTATGGTAAAGCGTTCTTTGTTGAAGCCGAAGACCGATTCTATCCTCAAAAGCAGCATTTATGTTATCATTCTGATAGTAGTTTTTAGTTTTGATTATTCATCATTGGTAAAAAAGGGTAGTTGGTACAATAATATAGCCTACGATCATTTAGCCATCAATCAATTGTCCAACATGGTGCAGAAGGTTTATGATTACCGCACAAAAGATGTTGATGTGGGTTTCGATTTACAATATTCAAAAGAATATCGTGATATGAATCCGCATAAAAATTTTGTAGATTTACAATATCCGTTTTATCATTTGTGTAGTGATGAAGATGTGTTAGGAGATCTGTTGCAGCCGACTTCAGATGGACAATTGCCTAATTTTGTATTTGTCATTGTAGAAAGTATGGGGCAGCATTATACAGGCGAACCCGAACCGTCAATTCCTTTAATGCCGTTTGTAGAATCGCTGAAGGATAGTGGATTGTATTGGAAAAATTGTCTGTCAACAGCAGAAAGAACCTTTGCCGCAGTTCCAAGTATTTTTGCTTCCGCCCCACATGGAACACATGGCTTTGCCAATCAATGGCATCCTATTCCAAACCATAATTCCTTGTTGAAAGACTTGGCTGCAAATGGTTATACTGTTTCGTTTTATTATGGTGGTAGCAATGCTTTTGACGGGCAAAATAATTTTTTAAATAGCAATAAAATTTCCTATATCTTAGACGCTCAATTGGATAGCACTTTGCCGTATTACGAAAAGTTAAAAGACAACAATCGTTGGGGTTTGGATGATGGAGATACCTATCAATTGGCATTAAAACATAAACAAGCATACGATAAAAAGCCCTTTGTTGATATTTATCAAACATTGAGCACGCACGAGCCTTTTTTAGTGCCCGATATGGAGCACTATCGTCAATTGGTAAAGAATGAAATACAAACAACACATTTTAAATCCGATTTGGAAAAAGAAAATGTGAAAAGAAATATAGATGTATTTGCAAGTTTCTTGTATGCAGACGATTGTCTGAAAGAATTAATCAATGCCTATAGGCAACGGCCGGACTATGAAAACACTATTTTTATTTTGGTGGGCGACCACCGTATGGCTCCTATTGGAAATAGCAATCCTTTACAAAAATATCATGTGCCCTTGGTAATATTTTCACCTTTGGTGAAATCGCCCAAAACAATGAATGCCGTTGTTTCACATTTGGATATTACTCCTACTATCAATGCTTATTTAAAAAATAATTATCCATATAAAACAGATGCATATTGTCATTGGCTGGGGAATAGTTTAGATACGTCAACAGCATTTGTTTCCAAACAACAAGTGGCATTTATGCTCAACAATCGCGATATGGAAGATTATCTGCATGGGGATTATGTATGCTCCAAGGGGAGGCTGTATAAGATAGACAGTGCCTTGCAATGCAATATGGTGCGAAATGACACCTTATTGTCTCAAATGGAACATGAATTATCTACTATGCGAGCATTGTTTGAATATACTTGCAATCATGACTTTTTGTTGAAAGGATATTCTCGCAATGCAGCCTGTGTATGGCAACAAAGTATTGTAGAGCCAATAACATTGCATCCCGACGATGAGTTCGGCACGGTGTGTGATAAATTTACTTTAGAAAAAAATGTGAACTTTCTTCATCTGGTTGTTTCTATGGAGGCCACTTGCAATAAAAATGTTTATCCGCAGATAGTGGTAAGTTTAAAAAAAGACGGACAGCAAATTTATTATAGCAATATTGACATACAACCGGTTGCTGGAAAAGGAAAGAAAATCAGGCATTTTCAACTGAAAAATACGTATTATATCGGCAAAAACACACAAGGGGCTGAAGTGAATATTTATTTATGGAATCATCAAAAAGTTGATTTTACATATAGTTATGTAGATGTAAAAGTAATTACAGAAACAGATGATGAATAAAGAGATTGTATTGTTGTTGCTTTTGAGTTGGTGTTTGTTGTCTTGTAAGAATCAATCGGTGGATTCGAAAATTTGGTTGCATAAGGCTAATGATTTAGCTGCCATGCAAATAGGTGAACATAATTACAAAGGCATGGAAATAGATATTCATTTCAACGATTCTTTGCAAACCTTAATAGTAAAACACGATTATGAAGATACTACCATATTATTGTTGGATGAATGGTTGTCACATTTGCAAAACACAAACATGGGACTTTGGCTGGATTTGAAAAATTTGACGCCGGAGAATAAATATTCAATTGTCAAAGAATTAACATCGTTACGCCAGAAGTATCATTTAAGAAAGAAAATATATGTAGAATCAAGCAATTATGCAGATTTAGATATATTTGCAAAAAAACATTTTTTAACTAGTTATTACACTCCATGGTTTAATGAATCTTCTACCGAAGCAGAGTTGACGCAAGCCAGACTGGAAATATCAGATGCTATTGCTTGCCCATGGATAAAGGCAATTTCAGGAAGGTATTTTCAATATGAAAAGATGAAGGAATGGTTTCCTAGACAGAAAAAACTGTTGTGGTATATTGGTTGTGATACCACCTTGAGAAATGATTATATATCAATTGCCTTACAAGATAAAACAATAGATGTGTTGTTGGTAAGCGATGAAGCTTGTGATTAGAGAATGGAAATTGGGTGTAAAAGATATCAATAAAAATGTTATCTTTGCAAAATGGGAAATAGTTTAAAAATGGTACCGGATATTCGATCGTTGTCATTAGAAGAATTGAATGATTTTTTTGTCCAACAGGGTGAAAAAAAATTTCGTGCCAAGCAAGTATATGAATGGTTGTGGCGGAAAAATGCACTTTCATTTGCCATGATGACCAATTTGCCGGAATCTTTGCGACAAATGTTGCAAGAACATTTTCAATTGTCACATATTCAAATCAAGCGAGAGCAAATCAGCAAGGATACAACCAGAAAATATTTGTTGCAATTAGCAGATGGCAACCAAATAGAAATGGTGTTAATTCCTTCCAAAGACAGGATAACAGTGTGTATTTCTTCGCAAGTAGGTTGTGCTATGGCATGTAAATTCTGTGCAACAGGTGCTTTGGGATTCAAGCGAAATCTGTCGGTGGCAGAAATCTACGAGCAGGTATATCTCGCCAATCAATTGGCACAACAACATTTCAATCATACTTTGAGTAATATTGTCATTATGGGTATGGGCGAGCCTTTGTTGAATTATGAGCATATCAATCGCAGTTTGCAAATCATCACCGGCAAAGAAGGCATGGAAATGTCACCAAGTAGAATCACTTTGTCAACAGTCGGCATTTGCGAAGGTATTAAAAAATTGGCTATCGATCAGCCGAATATCGGTTTAGCGGTGTCGTTGCATTGTGCATGGCAAAACAAACGCGAACAAATCATGCCCATCGCTTATGGCAACACTTTGGAACAATTGACCGATGCTTTGAAATATTATTACAAGCAAACCGGTCAACGAATCACTTTTGAATATTTGCTTTTGGCAGGTATCAACGATAGTTTGGCAGATGCGAAAAAATTGGCACACTATTGTTTGGATTTTCCTGTAAAAATCAATGTAATAGAATACAATCAAAACGAAAAATTAACTTTTAAGCGTTCTTCTGCGGAAGACAGAGATCGTTTTATCGCTTTTTTGGAATCAAAAAATCTATTGGTACAATTGCGATACAGCAAAGGGCAGGATATAGACGCCGCTTGTGGACAGTTGGCAAATAAATATAAAAACAGATAGTATGAAAAAATGGATTATCATTGTAATATGTAGTTGTTCGTTATTGTCATATTCGCAAGAGTTGGCGAGAAAATATGAATCAGGCTTGCAGAAAATGCAAAAACAAGACTATACAGGTGCCATTACGGATTTTACAAGCATCATCAATCAAAGTGCCTATTATTTTGACGCCTATCTGCAAAGAGGTATCTGCTATGAACATATCAACAAAAACGATTTGGCCATTGCCGATTACAACGAAGCCATCAAGCAAAATCCCAAATATGTAGAAGCCTATTATCAAAGGGCATTGTTTTATGCCTCTATACAGAAAGATACACAACGTGCCATTTCGGATTTGTCGTCGGTTTTGAAAATAAAAAACAGAAACTATGCTGCCTACGAGATGCGTGGGCAATTGTATCTCTGCAGACATAAATATATGCAGGCAAAGGAAGATTTTTCTGCTGCCATAGCATTAAAAAACAATTGGATACCATTGATAGGACGTGCTAAGGCTAATTATTATATGGACGATTTGCCGGCAACAATATCCGATTGTGAGGCAGTGATAAAAGAGAAAGCCGATTGTGCAGAGGCTTATTTTATTCGTGCTATGGCTAAAGAAAAAATGGCCATGTTTATCGAAGCGGGAAAAGATTACAACAAAGCAGTTGCCTTAGGCTTGAAAACCCCTGAAGTGATACAGGCACGTGCCAACATGTATTATTCTACCATGCAATATAAATTGGCATGGAACGATTACAACGATTTGCTGATGAATTATAAGATAAAAACTGCCGAAAATTATTGCCGCAGGGGTGTTTGCTATACAGCCTTAAATGATTCTCTTAAGGCAAAAAGAGATTTTTCACAAGCTTTGTTATTAGACAAAAACAATTATCTTATCTTTCTCTACAAGGCAGAAAATTCTACAAAATTGAAACACTATCATGTGGCTCTGGATGATTATAGAAGGGCTTTGGAATTGAATTCAAAAGGTTGGGATGTGTATTATTCACGTGCCAAATTATATATGGAAATGGAGCGTTATCAAGAAGCCATTGCCGATTTTGATATAGTTTTGAAACGCAACGAAAAAAACGCGGAGGCCTACTATTTGCGTGGCTCTTGCAAAGATTTTATAAGAGATTATGAGGGAGCTTGTGCCGATTTGCAGGCTGCCGCCGCCTTATATCATCAAACAGCTATAGAAAGAGTGAAAAAATATTGTAACTAATTGAAAATAAGATGAAAAAAATATTATTTTTTATAATGTTGACCATGATTGTTGTGGCCTGCAACAGCAAGGAAGAGCGATTGAACAAGCAACTAAAAACCACCATTGCCGACTATATGCAGCAAAATATTAAAGGTTTTACAGTGGATAGCGTCATCTTTTTGGGAAAAGTGGATAGTTTGAATGCTGTGGATTATGCTTTTTTGTGCAAACAGGTTTATCAAAACTATAAGGAACAAATAGAAAGCAATATTTTGTTCTACATTGAGCCGGAAACGCCTGACGAACGCGTCGATCAATTTGAATTGATGGAGCAATACGAAATGGTAAAAGCCAAAATTATGTCTTGTGACAGCATGATGTTGTGCGATCAAACCGATACCACCGCTTTGTATTGCTATTTTGTGGCAGCACGTGTTTGTGGAAAATTCAGCGGGGAGTCGCAACAAATGGAGGTCGGTTTCCCGATTTCAACCGATTTTCAAGTGCAGGAAATAAAGTTTGAATAAACGATAACACCTACCATTTTTTTTTGTCATCATCGAATTGATGGCGGACAAAAATCAAGACAAAAAATAGAGGAGTTTTTTATAAGGAAGTGGAGTGGTAAAAATTGTAAATGGTTTTTGCCCTTGCTGGTCCGACTACTTTTGCCAAATCTTCTTCGCTGGTATTTTTAATGATTTTTACAGACCGAAATACATGGAGGAGTTTGGCGGCCATTTGTTCACCGACAGCTTGAATATTGGTGAGTTCTGTTTGCAATAAGGCTTTTTCTCTCAGTTTTCGGTGGTGGGTGATGCCAAAGCGGTGGGCTTCATCGCGGAGATGTTGTATAATACGTTGTGTTTCGGATTTTTTATCTACATACAAAGGAATAGGGTCGTTGGGACGATAAATTTCTTCTAAACGTTTGGCAATACCTAAAAGCGGAATTGTAGTTTCCAAATGCAGTGCTTTGAGAACTTCATAGGCTGCAGATACCTGACCTTTGCCTCCATCCACTACTATTAAATCGGGTAAAGGCTTGTTTTCTTCTATCAAGCGACCATAGCGTCTGGTAAGGGCTTCTGCCATGGTGGCAAAGTCATCGGCTTGGTCAACGGTTTTAACATGAAAAATTCTATATTCACTTTTGGAGGGTTTGCCATTGCGAAAACAAACCATAGACGAAACAGGAAATTTTCCTTGTATGTTGGAATTGTCAAAACATTCTATATAGGCCGGTGGTCGTGGCAATTGCAAGTCCTTTTGCATGGTGTCCAGCAGTTGCTGTCGATGTAATTCCGGATTGGAAAGTTCTTTTTGTCGTTGCTGTTCATACATATAGTTGGTGGCATTATGCATGGCCAATTCCAACAACTTTTGTTTTTCACCCCTTTGTGGAATGCATACTTTGGTATGGTCAATGGCAAATTCCAAAGAGTAGGGAACAATAATTTCTTTTGCCTTGTTGGTCTTGCCATTGCGTACTTCCACTATTGCCATTTGTAGCAGTTCTTCCAAACTTTCTTCCAGATTTTGTTTGATGATAAAGTTTCGTGTTTGAATAATGGCTCCATTGACAACGTCAAAATAGCATAGGTAGGCTGCCACAGCATCTCCGACAATGCCATATACTTCCACATTGTTGTCCAAGGTGTTGCTCAATACAGTTGATTTAGCCTGATATTGTTCCAAAAGTTCAATTTGTTCTTTTACTTTTTGAGCTTTTTCAAATTCCATTGCTTTGGCAAAATCCATCATTTTTGATTTCAATTCCCGAATAACAAGGTGGGTGTTGCCTTCTAAAATATTGATAATTTGGCGAATATTGTTTTGATAGTCTTCTTGACTTTGTGCTCCGATGCAGGCACCCAAACATTTTTTGATATGATAGTCTAAGCAAGGGCGGTATTTTTCTGCTTGAATGTTTTCTTTTGTTAGCGATAATTTGCAACTGCGAAGCGGATAAAGTTCTGAAAGTGTATCCAACAGGTGATGTAAAGTTTTTCCGGAAGGATAGGGACCAAAATATTTGGCATCACCATACAATTTTCTTCTGGTAGGGAATAGCCGGGGAAAGTTTTCGTTGGTGATACACAGCCAAGGATAGGTTTTGTCATCCTTGAGCAAAATATTGTATTTTGGCTGATATTGTTTGATAAGACTATTTTCCAGCAATAGTGCATCACTTTCTGTGTCAACAATGGTATAGGAAATATCTACTATTGTTTTTACCAAGGCACATAATTTTCTGTGGGAGTGTTCTTTGTTGAAGTAAGATGACACTCTGTTTTTCAGATTTTTGGCTTTGCCGACATAGATGATGGTGCCATCTTTGTCAAAAAAACGATAAACTCCACTTTGCGTTGGCAAAGTGGAGAGGATATTTTCTATGTGAGGACTACATTTCACTATTATTTTTCTTCAATGGCTTCTTTAAGACGTTCCGCATTTTCGGCTACTTGCAAGGCATCGATCATATCTTGTATGTCTCCATTGATAAAATTGGTGAGATTGTACATGGTATAATTGATACGGTGGTCGGTAACACGATTTTGAGGATAGTTGTAGGTCCTGATTTTGGCAGAACGGTCACCTGTGGAAACCATGGTTTTACGTTTAGACGCCACTTCGTCTAAGTATTTTTGATATTCGCGTTCAAAAATACGAGTACGCAATATTTTCATGGCTTTTTCCAAGTTTTTTATTTGAGATTTTTCATCTTGAATAGCTACTACAATGCCGGTTGGAATGTGTGTTAAACGAACTGCAGAATAGGTAGTGTTGACACATTGTCCGCCGGGACCGGAAGCACAATAAGTATCTTTTCTAATGTCGCTTTGTTTCAAGTCTATGTCAAATTCGTCAGCCTCCGGTAGTATGACTACCGAAGCAGCAGAAGTATGTACACGACCTTGCGTTTCGGTTTGCGGCACCCTTTGTACGCGGTGTACTCCAGATTCATATTTAAGCATACCATATACACCTTCTCCTATGACATTGAAAACTATTTCTTTAAAACCACCCATGGTGCCTTCGGTAGAGGAAGCAATATCGATTTTCCAGTTTTTTGTTTCACAATAATGCGTGTACATTCTAAACAAGTCTCCGGCGAAAATGCTTGCCTCATCGCCACCGGTGCCGGCACGAATTTCAACTACTGCATTTTTGCCGTCTTGCGGGTCAGATGGAATGAGTAGCAAACGAATTTGCTCTTCCATAGTTTCCACGTCAGCGGTCAGTTGTGTGAGTTCTTCCTTGGCCATAGTTCTAAATTCTTCGTCTTTTTCTGTGGCGAGAACTTCTTTGGCATTTTCTATGTTGGCAAGGGCATTTTTATATTGTTTGTATGCATCTATCACCGGTTGAAGGTCTTTGTAATCTTTGTTGAGTTTTACATAGCGTTTCATATCCGACATAACATCGGGTTGTGCTATCTGATCTCCAATCTCCAACCAACGTTGATGAATGATTTCTAATTTGTCTAGTAAAGAATCCATACTATAAAGTTTTTCTAAAACTTGCAAAAGTACAATTTTTTTCAATACAAATCCGTAACGAGTACATTAGAAAAAAGAAGAAATTTTTTTGCTATGAATAAAAATGTGTAAAGTATAGAAAAAAATGCAATAAAAAAAACAGAGGTAAGAAAATTGTTAGTAACTTTGCACCACAAAAAAATGTAAGGTAAAAATTAGACAAAGAATACAAGAACGCTTATGCGCAAGAGAACAATAGCAGATTATCAACAGAGTGAATGGGTGGATTATTCCGCTAATGGTATTATTCTTTTCAATAACATTCAGCAAGTTGCCCCTCCGGAAAAAGAACCACTTATTATTGATGTGCATATAGTGATGGTTTGTTTGCAAGGTACAATGCTAATCACCATTAACAACAATCCCCTCAAACTTACCCGTAACCAGATACTTATCGTACAACCCAATAGCGTGGTGACTAACTATAATTTTTCGAAAACTTTTGTTGCACGAACCTTGGTGTTTTCACAAGCAACTATTACCAACGACATTTTTCTATCTCGAAAAGTTTGGGACAATATATCTTATCTGCAAATGCATCCGGTGCTTTCGTTGAGTGCAGATGGCATACGTTTATTTAAAAATTATTATAAGATAGCAACGAATAACTTAAGCACTGCAGACAACGTGTATAAGCAGGAGATAATCAACAACTGGCTGCGATGTATTATCTATGAAATTTTGCTATTTACCGATAGACTTTTAGGAGAAGAGTCTGTATCTTTTGATGGTCGAAAACAAAAGAGCAATGATGATTTGTATCGCCGTTTTAGGGAGTTATTGGCATTTTCTCGTGGTCGTATTCGCAAGGTAGAACAATTCGCCTCGCAACTTTTTGTGACTCCCGATCAATTAACAGCAGCTATCAAGGATGTGAGTGGTCGCACATCGCTTGA
>JAEEGH010029823.1_pt1 | contig 10640 bp, 10 predicted proteins | sample 9134181 | NCBI WGS metagenome assembly JAEEGH01 (sample SAMN16246544, study PRJNA631951) | gut metagenome | biome: gut microbiome; feature: rumen; material: DP-attached | host: Bos | place: Iran: Karaj | collected 2018-10
CATTGCTGTGGGCTGAGGTGCTATGCAGTGTGCCTACGGCTGGAGATCAGCATACTCGATGCTGGCGTCGAAGCAAGGACAGTCCTTCTTGCCACAGGCAATGAGGTTCTCAACGCTGAAGGGTTTGTTGCAAGGGTTGGCCACGCAATGGATGACGAGGAGCTTGACGGACTTCAATGGTTTCATTTTCGAACACGGATTACACAGATTAAACGGATAGTTTTTTCTGAACACGAATCTCACGTAACCGCTTTAGCGCTTTTACAAAGCGTAGCGACTAAAAGAATTACACGAATCAAAACCAGTGGGGGGCGCAAGACTGGACGGCGATAGTGCCAAGAACAGTGGTGATGACTGTGGCGAGGAACTTGAGTACCTTGGCCACGTTGTTCCAGTTGATTTTCATAACGAACACGAATTAAGTTAATACTAAACGAACACGAATTTTAGGAATAAGAGTTTAACACGAATTATCGTTAATTGGCCATTAATTGAACATTAATTAAACACGGATGGCACGGATCTGACGGATAAGTCCAAGGACTGGCTAGCAGGCTGCGTTCAGGAGAGATGTTAGATGGATGATGTAAGAGGGAGGACGTGATTGTTGAACCTCTTCAGGAGTCTCCTCGCAACACCCCGGACTAGTCAGGCCTCAGACTTTAGTTGACAAGCAATGCTTGTCGACTGACGTCGCGACTCGGCAAAGCTCATGCAAGCATGGCTCTGCGCTCGCTGCTCCATCAGTTCATTGAACCGCTTGAACCAGGGCCGTCACCGCCACCGTTGTTGTCTCCGTTGTCACCTCCGGTTTCTGAGCCTGTGGAAGAACCGTTTTGGTTCTGGTTACCATTACCACCCTCGTTCTCATTCTCATTACCGTTGTCCTCCTCAGGGTCTTCAACAGTGCCAGGATCAGATGAGGTGACACGCTTCACTACCTCGCCATTGCGATCGTAGCAGGTAATCTGGATGGACGTGTTGTGGAGCTCGTCCTTCAGGTCGGTGTCGGGGGTGAAGATGATACGACGACTCGTGATGAGTGAGGTCTTCACCTCGTTAACATTCTCGCAGCTCTTGGCACGCAGACCGAAGCGCATGGTTCCCAAACCTGGCAGAGCCACGCTGTGGCCCTCGGTGGCCCAAGCCTTGATCACCTCGCCAGCGGCATCCCAGCAGGCCTGCATCACGCCCTGGTTGACACCACTGCGCAGAGCGGCTTCCTTGATGACCTTGTCTTGCGTGAGCGTCGAGTAGAGCTCAGGCATCATGACGTAACGGAAGGAGTCGGCATACTTGCCAATCTTCTGGAGTTTTTCTTTTGCTTTTACTTTCAAAGCCATAGTCTTTGGAAAAATAAAAAAATAAAAAATAAAAAATAAAAGTTCTCGTTGTCTGGATTGACCTATTTTTGCTGGTACACGTAGGAAATTTTGCTAGTGCACGTAGGAAAAATTGTTAGTACACGTACCCGCAAATTCGGTCTCTCGAAGACAATACAAAGGTACTATATTTCAAAGAACACTCGTCGAACAACAATCAATAACGTTGTGATTTAGTCAACATCGATGCAAAAATATTCGCATATCAGCTTGACGGCCTTTGGAGGCAGCAGTTTGGTCTTGCGTTGTACACCCATCTCTGTCAACTGACTATTGAGTGGCTTACACCACCGGCGTAGTGTCTGCAAGCTGATACCCGCCTTGTCGGCCAATTCTTGTTTTGTCATTGCTTTCATTTAGTATGATTTAATTTGGTTTTAATTGCAAATATATTTATATATTTGTGATTCGAGTGAAGGTAGAATATGTAAAATCGCCTATAGGAAAACATTTGGTTAGGAGGTAAATCATTTTCTATAAGGAAAGTTGCAAAAACATGAATCACTTAAATCACCGACTGGTTAAAAGGGTAGCTCTTGCTCTGACACATCTGTCTGATTATCAGTGTTATGTGTCTCAATTTTCATACAGAGTGATTGTTGACTTTGTTCTTGGGTCATTTCAAATACTCGATAGGCATTACCGCTTTTCGTGTGCTCCCATTTGAATCCAAGTCTACGCATCACCAGCCCAACTTTACGAGTAGACAAAGGTGGACGTCCATAGCTGAGCATTTGGGCAATGTTGGATGCCTTGAGGTGTTTGATGTTGATGTCGCCAGGTTCCGGTTTACGGAATCGCATGGTAATCAGTTCCTCCTCGTCAGAGATGATGCGGAAATAGTCGTTCTGACGCTCCACGCGCCTCTGATCTTCCTGAGTGAACCAGTGTTGAAAACCGTTACGGTATTCGTCGCGCAACTGAGCATAGAGTTGGTCGTAGTCCATATTCCACTCGCGAGGGTCGTCGATATGTGAAATCAGGAAACAGAGCCATCGACGGTTGCCAGTTTCATCATTAAGGAATTTCTCCTGATTGCCCGTTCCGCAGAAACTGGCCAGGCGATGCTTTTCCAAGGCGAATCTGCCGTAAGGTCGTCTTATCTTAACCTTGATAGCTGTTGAAAGTGCCTTGAGCTCGGCATTATCCTTATCTTTGAACATGTCAATTTCCTCGATTTCCACCAGGCAGTTCTCTGTCAGTGCGATATGGTCGTCCTTTGCTGAAAACGAGTTGTGTGCATTTTCCCAGAAATAGGAACGTAGGTTGGGAGGTAGCAAATAACGGAAGAAGGTTGTCTTGTAAATGCCTTGAGGTCCTATGAGTACAAAGATAGAGTGGTTTGAAGCGTCGTCGTTAAGCCATGTTGCCATTGAGGCCACATGCCATTTATGGAATGCCCATAGTAGTTCCTCTTGGGCCTCTGCTTCATTCTGGCCTTCTTGCACGGGAATGGCAGTCAGGTGGCTAACCAGTTCTTTCACACGGTCTTTGCCGTCCCAGTCGGGTAGGGAGTTCAGGTAATCGCGTACAGGGTGGATTAAATGGGCGTAATTGCTGCGAATGACATCCATCACGTCATTCTTCAACACACGTTTTCCCGTTTCTGCTGCCATTTCCTTACGAATGGTACAGATGGCCATTTCGTCCATCTCCTTCCATTCGGATGTCTGGGAACTGAGGTATAATGTCTGATCAGTAATCTGGTTGTAAATGACCTCCACCTTATGGGAAGCAAGCCACTCGCAGATTTCAGGCAGTGTAATCATTGATACTTCGCCCTTGCGCCCTCGTTTGTTCAGTCGCCAGGTGCCGTGTTCCCTCTGTCGATGCTGGTAAACCCAATGGATAACGCTTTCACGTGCCTTCCGGTCATAGTCGTTCCAGTTTTGGTTTGCCCATTCAATAAGATCCTCGACAGAAACTCCAAAGCGATTGAAGAGATGAGTGGCATGCATTACATATTGATGATGGGTGCCTTGTCCGTAGGTGATGTTTCGCTTGGTGAGCATGGGCTCGATAATCACCCAAGCAGCTTCCACCTCCGCATGATGACTGCCCTCAGCATCCTCCCTGCGTCGTTTGCCGGGCTCCGTGTCTGCCGCCAAATTGGCTGCTGCTGCCTCGTCGTCTGAAATCTTGAAAGGCTCCGCATTTTCGTTGAGAAAGGCATTCGCATCGTGTGCCATTCCGCTCAGTCGGGTAATGTTGCCACACTGTCCGTCATAGTCCACACCGCACAGTTTGGCGAAATACTCATTACCTTTCTTGTAGGCTGCACGATAATAGATGCCCATCTCAGGAGGGTTGGCCGTTTCGCCCTCATACCAGTAGATGACACGGAATCCAGTACCGCTGATGGTCGTGTAGAACAGCAACACATAGGAATCCTCCATGAGCTGCTTTCTTACCTCGTCCATCTTATCGCTCTCCACATGGTCAATGTCACAGATAGCCAGTCCTGTTATTTGGGTAACATGAGTGGTCTGCTTGCCACTGCCATTGAAGAGCACCGCCACCGAGAAGGCTGGCATCATACCGTCCTTCACCTTTTTGTTGGCTTCATCACGTGTAATGGTCTTGGCTAGATTCCGATACAGTGCCGTTTTGTTCTCGACATCACGGTCGTTCTGCAGATACCACAGAACTTCCTGGAGTCCTACGGGACGACTCTCGTAGGACTTCAGGTCTTTGAAAATACTAACTTTGATGTTGGTTAAGTTCATGAAGCAAATATTGTTTAAAGTTTTCCAACTCTTGGTCTGTCGTGTATTGCCCATCGAGATTGCAACTCTCCTTCAAATAATCCACCATCTCTGGATGTAAAATGAGATGGATCTTTAGCCATAGAGCAAAAACGATAAGATCATAAATGAGTTGCTTCATTGACTGTAGGGAAACTTTCAGGATGACTATTTTGAAGAACTGATTAGCTTGAAGGTTGTAGGCTTTTTCCGGATTAGTCCACTTGGCATTCATCCCTCCCTTGCTCTTCAAAAGATTGGTTAATCCTTTGGTGTTTTTAACCTGATGAAGAATAAACATCATCACATCTCGTTGGAGACCTTTCTCCAATTCTTTAATCTTTCTCTTGGTGTACATAACCTTGTTTTACTTGTTAATTAATATTTATTATATTTTGATTTTTGTTTTCGCACACAAAGGTACTAAAAATAACTGAACTGGCAAACAGACGAAAAGGCTGTGGTGACTCATATACGAATCACCACTTGGAGTAAAGTTTATACTTTATTAACAGTTAGTGTGGCGTTAATTGAATATTTTCTGCAAGAAATGCCGAAAATCCATTAAAATTTCGTACCTTTGCCCCGTTATAGTGGGCAATTCCGATGATTCTACGGGTTTTGTGCCCTCGTGTAGAGATGGTAATTAGCTGAACTATACCCTTTTATGCATTTCTCGCCCCTGTCCGTTTACATAGTAAACAGGACAAGGGAAAAGTGTGTATATAGGTTAAGTTCGTTAAAGTCATCTCTATTTTCATTCAAAATAAACAGGAAAGTGATAAAATTCTTGGATCTTCAAGCCATCACCATGATGCACGGTGATGAAATCAAGGCAGCTTTGAATCGGGTTGTAGAGTCCGGTTGGTTCCTTCAGGGCAAGGAAAACCAACAGTTTGAAGCTGATTATGCAAGATATATCGGCACAGCGCATTGTGTAGCTGTGGCCAATGGCTTGGATGCGTTGAAACTCATTCTCCGAGGGTATAAGGAGATGGGTGTGATGCAGGATTGCGATGAAATCATTGTTCCTGCGAATACGTATATCGCCACCATCCTTGCCATCACTGAGAATAATCTTGTTCCAGTCTTGGTAGAACCTACCTTTGAGCATCTAGAGATAGATATTGACCAGATAGAGCAACACATTACCCCGAAGACTAAGGGCGTGATGACCGTTCATCTCTATGGCCGTATAGCCTATAACGAAAAGTTAAGGGATATCTGCAAGCGATATGGTCTGAAGCTCATGGAGGATTGTGCTCAGAGTCATGGGTGTGGATTCAGATTTCAAGATTCAGGCTTCACGAAGACGGGAGCACTGGGTGATGCAGCAGCCCATTCGTTTTATCCAGGAAAGAACCTGGGCGCATTGGGGGATGCTGGTGCAGTGACCACCAACGATGCGGAACTGGCCTCTGTCGTTCGTGCGCTAGCCAATTATGGAAGTCAGAAGAAGTACGTCTTCAAATATGTGGGCATGAACAGTCGTATGGCAGAGACAGATGCAGCCGTACTGGATGTCAAACTCAATTATCTGGACGAAGACAATAGGAAGCGCCAGCAGTTGGCAGCCTTCTACTATGCCAACATCAATAACCCATTGATCACACTGCCTAAGCGTATCAAAGACGAGAACAATGTCTATCATCAGTTCCCCATCTTCTGCGAAAAGCGTGACGAACTGCAGCAGTTCCTTGCCGACCAGGGTGTCCAGACGTTAATCCATTATCCAATACCACCCCATATGCAAGAGTGTTACAAAGAATGGAACCACCGTAGCTATCCCATTACAGAGAGGATACATGCTCAGGAGTTGTCAATCCCGATGAGTCAGGTCGTTACCCGTCAGGAGGCAGAAACAATAGTCGGTGTACTTAATCAGTTTAGTTGATTAAATGAAACTATAGACAATGTTTAATAGGATGGATATTAAAAGATGGTTTCATAAGATATGCCAGTCTGTTTGGGCAATTGGCTTTATCGAATCTGATATTGATGATATATTGGCTGGGAAACCTTATCAAATCAAGTGGGTTGATGTTCCTGCTGATTGTTGGTATGCTGATCCTTTTATCCTAAAAGTAACTGACAATATCATAGAACTCCTTGTGGAGAAATGGAGTTATGAGGAAGAAAAAGGAAGTATCACTAAACTGATAATTGATAGGAATTCAAATAAGATAATTGATAGTAAAGATATCCTGAAATTGGATACACATTTAAGTTTTCCAGTAATCTATAGAATTGAAGGAAATATAATTGTATGTCCAGAGAATAGTGCATCAGGATGTCATCAAGCTTATAAATACGATGAGAAGGATGAGACTTTAACTCTTGTCAAATGTATTTGTCCATTGCCGTTGACAGATGCTGTTATGACAGAATTGTTAGGTGAAAGAATCCTTTTTGCGACTCAATCCCATGATGCAAATGGCAATAAGTTGGATGTATTCAAATGGAATGCTGAAGATGGTATATTTGTTTTGTCATCATCAATATCTTTCGATGAGAAAATCGCTAGAATGGCAGGACACTTTTTTGAGCATGATGGGGTAGTGTACAGACCAGCACAAGTATGTAATACCTCATACGGTCAGGCTGTCTCGCTGCAAAGAGTGGAAAAGAAAGATGATGTTATCAAAATGGTAGAGATAAGAAGACTGTTTTCTACGCACAAGAGGTTGCATAATGGTATGCATACTTTCAATTTGTCACAGGGCATTATCGTGGTTGACGCATGGGGATGGATACACCCTTTCTTGAGGAAACTGTTTGTTGATGATTGGGGGAATATGAAGAGTTGGGTGTTGTGGGTGTCAGGTTTGAAAAAACGATCAGTAAAATCATGAAACTATCTATTATTACCATCAACTACAACAACAAAGAGGGACTGCAGAAGACGATAGATTCTGTGGTATCTCAAACTTGGCGTGATTTTGAGTGGATTGTCTTAGACGGGGGAAGTACTGATGGTAGTAAAGAATTGATAGAACAATATCAACAATATTTCGCATATTGGTGCTCTGAGCCAGATAAGGGCGTGTATAATGCGATGAATAAAGGCATAGACAAGGCGAAAGGGGAGTATCTGAATTTCATGAACTCAGGTGATTGCTTTGTCAATGCTTCCACGCTGCAAGATGTTTTTTCCAATAAACTTACATCTGATATAGTTGCGGGGCCAGTGTTGCTCTCAAACGGACAGCGCTTGTATCAGTATCAGGAGAATTATGTTAGAATGCTTGTGTGCTCAGCACTTTGTCATCAGTCTTCATTCTTTAAAAGAAATCTTTTTGAGCATTATAGGTATCGAGAAGACTTTCAACTAATATCGGATTGGGTTGGATTGGTAGAATGGTTGCTGTTTAAGGGAAAAACTCTGCAATATCTTGATGTGGACGTAGCACTTTATGACGTATCAGGAATGAGTAATAACGGAAAACTATTGCAAGAAGAGAGATTGGCCTATTTTCAAGAGCGACTTGGTTCTCAGATAGGCTCTGAGTTGCCACGTTTATATAAAGAAGTTCTATATCTTTCGGGTGAATTAGAGATTCCTGCCATTAAGATGCTCCGTCATCTGTATTACAAGGCACCTAAATGGTTTTCAGTGTTATATCGATTGATAGCCGTTACAGTAAAAGTGAAAAACTGGTTCTCAAAAGAGTAAAATATGGAACGCATTATAGTAACGCTCACGTCATATAGCAAAAGGATCGGCAATATACCTGCTGTATTAGACACGATATTTGCCCAAACGCTTCCGCCTGCATTTGTTGTCCTAAATCTGGCTGATAACGAGGTTATTCCAGATAAAGTTAAAGAGTATATAGTTACCCATCCAATAGAAGTCAATAGGATGCCCGATACGAAGGTATTTAAGAAGCTGATACCCACACTGAAGAAATATCCTAATGACTGCATTATTTCAATTGATGACGACTTCCTATATCCCAAAGAGATGATAGCGGATTTCATGTATGTCCATAGTCTTTATCCCAATAATCCCATCAGCGGTAATAAAGTGGTCTTTCAATTTTGGAAATGTCATTGTGGATGTGCATCATTAACCAAGGCTGAATTCTTTGATAATCAATTAGATTTAATTGATGAAGAGTTGATGAGAAATTGTGCGTGCGACGATTTAGTTTATACTTATTTCGCAAATAGGGCAGGTCATCCGTACCTCACTACATCTGGTGTCTATTTCGATAATATGGAACCTTATAATCCGCAAGACAGTTATTCGGCAACAATCGTGGGAGAGAATGAGGGTGTAGAAAATTGGAAATACTTGACAAGAAGATTTGGAGATATAGAACAATCCATTATTCCTGCTTATATCAAAGAGGTTGATCCAGTGATAGTTTCTGTTATAGACAATATTTATGAAAAAGGTGTTGGGACAGAAAATTACAACAAAGGTTATCAACAAGGTGTTAGTGAAATGCAACATTCATTCCCGTTTCGCGTGGGTAAGTTCTTCTTAGCACCATTTGAGTACCTAAGAGGGCTTTCTCATTCAAGAAAAAATGCTGAAACAGGGAATCAGTTATGTGCTATAGCAGTCCCTGTTTATAAAGAAACTCTTGATAAATATGAGGAATTGTCATTTAGGCAGTGCATGAAGATTTTAAATAAGTACAGAATCATATTGGTAACTCCTCAGGGCTTGAATTTGTCTGAATATCATCGGTTGGCAGATGAATATGGAGTCTATTTAGATTCTGTGTTTTTCTCTAAGTCGTTCTTTGAGGGAATAGATGGATATAACAGATTGTTGAAAAGCAAGGAGTTCTATTCATCGTTTATGTCTTATCAATATATTCTGATTTATCAATTGGATGTATTTGTGTTTAGAGATGAATTAGAATATTGGTGTAATCAGGGATATGATTATGTAGGAGCGCCTTGGATAACAAGTGATGAAGAAAAACCAATAGATATTGGGCTTTGGAAAGTGGGAAACGGTGGCCTTTCGTTGCGCAAGATATCATATTGTATGAAAGTGCTGAACTGGAAAGGTCCTGTATTGACCTATAGATATTATAACAAAATAAAATATTTGCCTTATATTTTAGGATGGAAAAATAATATAAGTTACTTTAGAAAAAGTAACATGAATGAAGATGCACTCTTCTCTGGTTTCCTTTCTCCCACATACCTTAATCCTCATCTACCAACGCCAGTAAAAGCAGCTTGTTTCGCTTTTGAGAAATTCCCTTCCTATTTGTTCCGGATGTGCAACAATCAGCTACCATTTGGCTGTCATGCATTCCACAAATATGAGTATGAGGAATTCTGGAAAAAATATATTGAAGAAGTAGTATAATTCATCTGCAACATGAAGACAATTGCTTATACGGGTTTATGGGATGAATTCTTTTCCGAGCAGTCCCTCATTAAAAAGATGATACATGAAGTGTGTCAGATAGAAGATACTCGGGATTATATAAATGCTGACTATTTATTATATTCCTTATTTTCTGAGGAACATTGGCAGGTTCCTGATAGCACAATTAAAATCTTTTATACCGGTGAGAATATAACACCAGATTTTAATGCTTGTGACTATGCTATGGGATTTGATTGGCTTGACTTTGGTGACCGATACCTTCGTTTCCCTTTATATTATCTTTATGAAGATGTCTGTGATTTGATGGAGATAAAGCATTTGAGACCCGTAGAAAAGAAAGTGGATTTTTGTAGTATGACAATCAGTAACGCCAATAGGAATCCTATCTTTAGAGACTTATTTTCTGAGTTGTCTGCCTATAAAAAAGTGGATTCAGGAGGAGGATGGAATAATAATATCGGTGGACCAGTAGATGATAAATTATCTTTTGATCAGACTCATAAGTTTTCTATTGTTTGTGAGAATAGCTCCTATCCTGGTTATACAACAGAGAAATTGATTCAAGCTTTTGCTGCAAATTGTATTCCTATCTACTGGGGAGACCCTGCTGTTGGTAAAGTCTTTAATAAGAAGTCGTTTGTAAATGTTCTGGATTATCATTCAATAGCGGATGTGGTAGAGAAAGTGAAGGAAATAGACCAAAATGAGGCGTTATATTTTGATATGCTTCATGAGCCGGCATTGGGTGATTTTCAATATTCAAAAGCCCAACAGACAGAGATTCTTAGGAATTTCCTTTCTAATATCTTTACCTCCTCACTAAAGGAATCGATGCGCAGAAATAGAGATTGCCGTGGGAAAATGTATATAGATAAGCAACGAGGAATTATCCATGAAAATCATTCTGACGGTGCGTTGTCCAGAATGAAAAATTTTATTTCTGCACATATCAAATCATAACATGTTAGTATCTATCATCATTCCTGTCTATAAGGTTGAACAATATATTGGGCGGTGTGTGGAGTCTGTATTGAATCAAACATATCGTCAGTTAGAGGTAATACTGGTTGATGATTGTTCCCCAGATCAGAGTATCCAGATAGCAAAAGACCTTATTGAAGATTCTGAAAAGAGTGGTGATTTGGTATTCAAATA
>JAEEGH010029824.1_pt1 | contig 10640 bp, 7 predicted proteins | sample 9134181 | NCBI WGS metagenome assembly JAEEGH01 (sample SAMN16246544, study PRJNA631951) | gut metagenome | biome: gut microbiome; feature: rumen; material: DP-attached | host: Bos | place: Iran: Karaj | collected 2018-10
GCTCGAAAAAAACATTTTTCGGCCACGTGGGCTTTCGCTCGCTTTGCTCGCTTAACGTGCGTTCTAAAAACTTGAGTGTATCTCGCTTTGCTCGCAATTTTTCAGCCTTCCCCCCCTTTGGTGGGGAAGGTGGCATTTCGACCAAAGGGAGAAATGACGGATGAGGGGGCAATTGCTAATTGCTAATTGCTAATTGCTAATTGATAATTCCCATGCGCCTTCCGGCGCATATCGAACGCCCGCGTTTATATCGAAATGCCGCAAGGCGTTATATCGATCGAATGATATTTTCCGATTGCCAAATCCCTTTCGATGCGGTAAAATATATCTATCAACCGACAATGGAGCGTATTATGAGCAGGATCGAGATAATCCCCGAAGAAAGATTCGTGACCGCCGCATGGTCGTGCGGCACGACGACGGAGCTTTTCATATTCCCGGAGGGCAGCTCCTATCAGGAGCGTCGCTTCGGCTTTCGCATAAGCAGCGCGCTCGTTGAGCTCGAGAGCTCCGTCTTCACCCGTCTTGATGGCGTAAAGCGGTACCTGACCCCGCTGGGGGAGGGCTTTCTTCTCAACGTGAACGGCAGGGAGGTCCCCCTGAAAAACGGCGAGGTGCTCGAGTTTTCCGGCGAGGACGACGTCGTCTGCTTCGGCTCCGGGCGGGATCTCAACCTCATGCTCAAGGGCTATGAGGGCAGCATGAAGCTCGTTTCGGGGCTCTTCCGCGTTTACGACTCCGCGCATGCGTTCGCGTTCGCGCCGAGCGGCGCCGAGCTTTGCTCCGGGGACGAATCCGCCTCTCTTCCGGCGGGCGGCTTCGCAAGGCTTTCGGTGGGCGAATACCTCGCCCGGGGCAGGATCGCGCTCTTTCTCGTCGGCGGCTTGACAAACGAAGAGTAATATATTATAATACAAGGTAATCAAAGAAGGAGGGATCCTTACAATGAGCACGCGCATCATCACCATCAGCCGTCAGTTCGGCAGCGGCGGCAGGACCATCGCGAAGGAAGTCGCCAAAAGGCTCGGCTACGCCTATTATGATAAAGAGATAATCGAGAAGGTCGCCGAAAAGACCGGCTTCGATCCCAAGTATATAGAGGAAAACGGCGAGTACGCCCCGGGCAAGAGCATATTCAGCCTGGCGAGCTCGTTCATCGGCTCCTCCCGCGTGATGGGCGGCATGAGCGCCTACGATTACCTGTGGGTGACGCAGAGGAACACCATACTCGATATCGTGGAGCAGGGACCGTGCGTCATCGTCGGGCGCTGCGCGGATTACATACTGCGTGACAGGAAGGACGCGCTCCACGTGTTCATCCACGCCTCTATGGAGGCGAGGGCGATAAGGATCGTCAGCCGCTACGGCGAGAGCGACAAAAAGCCGGAGGAGCGCCTCAAGGAGAAGGACTCCAAACGCAGCGTCAACTACAAGCATTTCACGGGCCGCGTCTGGGGCGACTGCAGGAATTACGACATCACCTTAAACAGCGACACGGTCGGTATCGAAAGGAGCGTGCAGATCATTGTGGATCTCGCGCAGGGCGAATCGAAGAGCGTACTTGTCGATAAGGAGAATTTGCGGTAAATGAACTTTAAGTGCGGCGCCTGCGGGCGCAGGCTTGACAAAAAAACACCCTTCTGCCCCTTCTGCGGGGCGAGGATAGGCAAAGCGCGGAGCAGGATAAGCCCCGCGGCTTTGTTAATCGGTATAGGTTCCGCGCTCGTTTTCTGCGGCATGGCGGCGGTGATAGGGCTGCTCCTCGTAAAGGGCGGTGGGCTTAACGGCGCCGGATACGCCGCGGAGAAGCTCGTTTTGCGCGCGGAGCCGGGCGCTGTCGCCTACCCGGGCGACAGTGTGAGGATCGCCTGCGACGTGCAGCCGCTTGGCGCTGTCGCCGGTCCGGTGGAATGGAGCGTTTCGGACGATTCCGTCGCCGATCTGGACGGCGGCGTGCTGACCTTCAAAAAGGAAGGTGAGATAACCGTCACCGCCGCGCTCAAAAACGGCGTGGAGGGCAGGCTGGAGCTCATCTGCGGCGTCCGTCCGGAAAGGCTTTCGTTTGAAAAGAAGGAGATCGCGGTACAGCTCGGCAGCAGCGTCCCGGCAAAGCCTGTTATATCCCCCGCCGAAATGCCCTACTACAAGATCGAGTGGACAAGCTCCGACGAAAGGATCGTCCGCGTGGAGCAGGACGGCAGCCTGACAGCCGTGGGGCAGGGCACGGCAAGGCTCACCGCGTCCGTCGCCGGCGTTAAGAGCGCCGTGGACGTTTTCGTCTACAAATACAAGTTCGATCTGCTGGCGCACCGGATAATCAAGACCGGCGAAAGGAATTATACCGGCGACGAGTATTACGTCACCCTGGATGAATCCCGGCACTATGAGAGCGGCGGTCTGCTGGTGTACGGAACGACGGCGCTCATGTACTCGCCCAGGGAGGCGGAGATCACCCTCCTGACCAGGCTCTGGGATGAGGATTACAGCTTCTACTACGTCACGGAGACGCATTTCAAAAGGAACGAGCCCGACGACGCCTCGTTCATGTTTTACTGCTCCTGCGATCCTTCGGCGGAGGGAGGCTCCTTCAACGTGCCGCTTTCCGATGCGGAGCCGATAAGGGTGGATGCGTCGGGCGCGCTGGATCCCGCGAAGTACCGCATCGGCGACGAGGTCGAATTCGACGAATACAGCGGGAGGGACGATTATAGGGAACAGGCGCGCGAGTACGCGGGCAAGCTGATCGCATCCGGCATGCGCGCGCTTAAAATGAAATGGTCCTCCATCGGCGCGGGCTGCACCATAGAGGAGGCCATCGGATTGAAGATGCTGTAATTACGGACGGGCGGCTTAACTGACGCCCGCCTCCGGCAGTATGACGCTCCACGCCCCGGCGAGCTTTTCAACGCTCCAGGCGGCGTTCGCGGGGCTTGTCGACGGCAGCCCGAAGGCATGGACTCCCGTTTCCGGGAAAACGTATTTTTCGTAGCATTCAAGCGATTTTTTGCCGTTCGCGAATATCTTTTCTATCGGGGCTTTTTCAAGAAGCTCCGATATTTTATTGGGCACGGCGTCCCGGATGCTCGCGTCGGAGGAGCCGACGATCGTGCATTCGCCGATCGAATCCCACAGCGCGACGCCGTGGGCGAGCAGGAACTCGCGCCGCCCGGGGACGTCGGTCGGGATATTTTCACCGTAAAGCCTTGACAGCACCTGCCAGAAGCGGTTGCGCGGATGCCCGTAATAGAAGTTCACGCTCCGCGAGGCGGCGGAGGGGAACGAACCGAGTATGAGCACGCGCGACTTCCCGTCGAATACAGGCGGGAAGGGATGGGTCAGCAAAACTCTTTCCATAGGCAATAAAATGAGCCTGCTTCGGCGCATGAGCGCAAGGCAGGCTCTTTTGATCGTTCGTGGTTAATTGGGGAGCGATATGCCGAGGGCGATCATCGCGATCAGCGTGGAATCGTAGGCGGTGAGAGAGCCGTCGCCGTTAACGTCCGCGTTCAGTATGCCCTGCGCCGTAAGGGTCCCGCTGTTGACAAGATAGGCGTTGAGCGCGGTAACGTCCCTCATGTCGACAACGCCGTTGCAGTCGGCGTCTCCGATGAGGACCGTGGGGGTCACGGAGTTCGATTTGTAGGTGACAGTCACAGTGGTGTTTGCGGCGCCCATAGTGCCGCGCACGGTCGCCTTATCGGGGGTGTAGCCGGAGATGGTCGGGCTCGTTACGGAGTAGGAGGCGCCGTAATCGTAATCCCCGGTGTAGGTCGCCGCAGCGGTCGTGCCGTTCTCATATACGTAGAGTATCGTCAGACGATAGCTGTTGATGCTGTACTGTGCGGTAACGGTCATATCGGACGTTACGCTGCTGAAATCCCTGTCCCAGCCGGTGAAGGTGTAGCCGAGCCGCGTGGGATTCGCCGGGGCGGTAGCCGCGGAGCCCTCCATTACCTGCTGGGTCTTGAGGACTGTGCCGTCGTAATCGACGAAGGTGACGGTATAGACCTCGCCCGCGCCGAATATCCACACGTCGATCGGGGTGAGAGTGGGGATCGAGCCGCACTCGGTACCGGTGCCGAGCTGACCCTTCGTGTTCTCGCCCGCGACGAAGAGCTGACCGGATCCCTTGACTGCGCCGGAGACGTTGCTGCCGCATTTGACCGCGACGAAGCTGCCGGGCGTCTGCGTGAAGGTGGAAACGCCGCCGCTGTAGCTGCCGGTGGAGCCGCTGCCGAATTCGCCGCGCCAGTTGTTGCCGCAGAACCACAGCGTGCCGTCGGTCTTGATTATGCCGGTATGATGAACGCCCGCGCTGACCTGGGCGACGCCGGTCATTACCTGGGTGGGGCTCGTCTTATCGGTGGTGTTGCCGAGACCGAGCTGACCGTACTGGTTGTCGCCCCATGCCCACAGCGAGCCGTCGTTCTTGAGGGCGAACACGAAATCGCCCATCGTGCTGACGGTATAGACGTTCGTGAGCACCTGAACGGGGGTCTTCCTGTCGGTGGTGGAGCCGTTGCCGACCTGCCCGTCGGAGTTCCTGCCCCATACCCAAAGGGTGCCGTCCTTCTTGACGGCGGCGGTGAGGCAGTTGCCCGCAACGGCGTAAGCAACGTTCGTAAGGATCTGCTTCGCGGTGTAGCAGGAGGTGGTGGTGTTGTCGCCTATCTGACCGTTCCCGTTCTCTCCGTAGACCCACAGTGTGTCGTCGTTCTTGACGTAAACAAGGTGGTTCGAGCCCATGCTCGCCTGCCTGACGTTCGTGGCGAACTGCATGGGATGGCCGGTCGTGTACCCGCCGGAGGGCATTGAAGGATCGCCGCCGATGCCGAACCAGAACTCGCCGCAGACGTACAGAACGCCGTTCGTGTCGATCGAAAGGGTGGTCTTCCTGTTGACGGAGACCGCCGAAACGTCCGAGCCCCAGTTATAGGGCGTGGTCGTGTTCGAGGACGCCATTATGCCGTTGCCGATAGGACCGTCGTAATTGTAGCCCCAGGCGTAGCCCTGACCGACGGGCTGTATCGCCGCGGTATGCGTCACGCCGAAGTCGAAAAGATCCCACTCGTGCGAAAGCTCGACGGATTCCGTCTGCACGGCAAACGCCGCCGCCGGCGCCAGAGCGAGCGCCAGCGCAAGAACAAGGGAAATTAGCTTTTTCATCAAGCCGCCTCCTCAATAATACTACCTTATATTTTATCACTTTCCGAGCCGGATGACAAGAGGAAAATGCGGCGTCAGGCGATAAAAAATAAAGGAAAAAGCGTTTGTTCCCGGGCGCATTCACTTAACGATATCATACTGCCGCGTATGCGTCCCGCTCGATGATCTCGGCGAATCCCGCCCGACCGAACTCTATTTCGGGATCGGCGTCAAGGTCGACGGAGAGAACAAGGACCCGGAATCCAATATCTCGATTACGCGGTGATCCTTTTTATGAACGAAAGCCCGCCCGCCTTTACGGCGGGGCGGGCTTTTCTGATGCTTAATCACAGCCGCTCCCGGTTGCGCGCCCGCTGAATGCGCGCGACCCGATGACCTCTAAGTTTATTCCCCCGCGATCTTCCTTGCGACGTACACGCCGCTTGCCGATGCGTGGGAGAGGGAATGGGTGACGCCCGAGCCGTCGCCTATGACGTACAGCCCCTTATGCCGCGTTTCGAGATCGGAGTCGAGCTCGACCTCCATGTTGTAGAACTTGACCTCCACGCCGTAGAGGAGCGTGTCGTCGTTCGCGGTGCCGGGAGCGATCTTGTCGAGCGCGTAGATCATCTCGATTATGCCGTCCAGTATGCGCTTCGGCATAACGAGCGAAAGGTCGCCCGGCGTCGCCGAAAGGGTGGGCTGGGTAAAGCTCTCCTGTATGCGCTTTACCGTCGAGCGCTTGCCGGCGATCAGGTCGCCGAACCTCTGCAGCATAACGCCGCCGCCCAGCATGTTGGAGAGCTTCGCTATGTTCTCGGCGTACGCGGTGGAATCGTTGAAGGGCTCGGTGAAGTGCTTCGATACGAGCAGCGCGAAATTCGTGTTCGCGGTGTGGAGCGCGGGATCCTCATAGCTGTGTCCGTTCACGGTGACTATGCCGTTCGTGTTTTCGCTTACGACCTTGCCGTGCGGATTCATGCAGAAGGTGCGGACGAGGTCGCCGTATTTCTCCGTGCGGTAGACGATCTTCGACTCGTAAAGCTCGTCCGTCAGATGAGAGAACACCTCCGCGGGCAGCTCCACCCTGACGCCTATGTCGACGCGGTTCGACTTGGTGGCGATATCAAGGTCCCTGCAGACGCTCTCCATCCATTTGGAGCCGCTCCTGCCGACGGAGATGACGCATTTATCGCAGGTGAACCGCTCGCCCTTCGCGGTGACGGCAAAGCCCTCGCCGTCCTTTTCGACGGAGGCGACGGGGGAGTTGAAGAAGATATCCGTAACGTCCTTCAGCTCGTCGTAAAGATGCTGAAGCACCACGTAGTTCTTATCCGTGCCGAGGTGCCTGACGGAGGCGTCGAGAAGATGCAGCTTGCTCTGGAGGCACAGCTTTTTGATGTGCGAATCGGCGGTGGAATAAAGCTTCGAGCCCGCGCCGCCCAGCGCCATGTTGATGGAGTCGACGTAGTTCATCAGCTCGGTCGCCATGGGCTTGCCTATGTATTCGTGCAGGTTCCCGCCGAAATCGTTGGTGATGTTGTATTTGCCGTCCGAGAACGCGCCCGCGCCGCCGAAGCCGTTCATTATCGCGCAGGTGGGGCAGTGTATGCAGCTCTTCACGCGCTTCCCGTCGATGGGACAAACGCGCTTCTCAAGCGGATTGCCCGCCTCGAAAACAGCTATGGAAAGGTCCTTCCTGAGCTTCGTCAGCTCGTACGCGGTGAATATCCCGCCGGGCCCTGCTCCGATTATGATGACGTCGTAATGCTTCATGGTCGTCTCCTTAAATGTACTCAACACTTTATTATACCACGAAACAATGAAGCAAGCAAATGGGAATTGGGGATTAGGAATTAGGAATTAGCAATTAGCAATTAGCAATTAGGACGCACGCCAAACGAGCGAAGCAAATTGCACGAAAGTCTTTAGGACGCACGCACAGGCGAGCAAAGCGAGTTGCACGAAAGTCTTTAGGACGCACGCCAAGCGAGCAAAGCGAGCGCCGCCCACGTGGCCGAAAAATGTTTTTTTCGAGCCGAGTGGGCGTGACGCGCCGCGAGAGGCGCGTAACCACGATAACTCAACTCCGAGGAAGCGCTCCCGCGAGACATATCCCAGTATGTATGCACGCTGTAACAGTAGCGATACGGAGCAGGGTAGCCCAAGTTTATCGGAAACATACCTCATCCACCCTCGCCTTGCGGCTCCGGTCCCCCTTCCCCTGTGGGGAAGGCTGACGCTTGCGCGGGATCAAACAAAAAGGCTTCCACCGGGCGGGTTTGCGGTCATTCCTTCCCCTACTGAGGGGAAGGTGGCTGCGAGGTCATTTGACCGAGCAGACGGATGAGGTGGTGGTTGGAATGAAGTCTAAAAAATAAGTAAATACAGAAGTTTTTACCACCTCATCCACCCTCGCCTTGCGGCTCCGGTCCCCCTTCCCCTTAGGGAAGGCTGAAAAGTTGGAATGCGACCAACAAAAAGGCTTCCCCGGGGGAAGCCTTGAAGGAGCGATCTTCTGTTATTCTTCGTGCTTTCGGCACTATGCTGCTTCCGCGCAGCGGCTTTCTGCCATCTGCTGCTTTTTCAAATACCGCCGCCTTATCGTTTCGGAGAAAATGAAATGCGTTATCGCGGTGAGCGCCCAGCTGATGGGGTAGGAGAGGTAGACGATCCACAGCTCGTCGACCACCTTTACGACCGTGAATATCCAGATAAGGCGGAACACGCACGAGCCGACGAGGGATATGATCGTCGAAAGCGAGCTTTTGCCGAGCCCGCGGAGTATGCCGGAGCCGACCTCCATGAACGCGAGCGTGAAGTAGGGGATCAGCATTATCTTCATGCGGAGCATCGCGGTTTCCTCGCTCAGCGCCTCGAGCGAATAGAGCCCCAGGAGCGGCTTATGGAACACGAGCAGCACCGCCGCGACGGTCACGGCGACTATGCCGGTGACGAGGTAGCAGCTCTTCATCACGGAGCCGATGCGCTTGTACTTGCCCGCGCCGAAGTTCTGGCTCGTGAACGAGACGGAGGCTTGGTAGACGGAGTTCGTCGCAACGTAGGCGAAGCCCTCCAGATTGCCGGCGGCGGCGTTGCCGTCGATGACCTCGAACCCGCCGGGGGAGACGCGGTTGTTGATGTCGATTATGGTCGACTGTATCAGCATGTTGGAGAGCGAGAACAGCGCGCCCTGCACGCCCGCGGGGATGCCGTCGCGGATTATCTCCGTAACGGCGCGCTTCTCGAGCTTGAGCCTGTTGAGCTTCAAACGGCAAAGCCCCTTGTCTCGCATGAGGGCGACGCCCAAAAGCACCGTGGAGGCGACGTTCGCGGCGACGGTCGCGTATGCCACGCCGTCGACGGACATATCCATCACGAGCACGAAGAAGAGGTTGAGCCCCACGTTGAGAAGCCCCGTCAGGGTGAGCACCACGAGCGGCGTCGAGGTGTCGCCCTTGGCGCGGAATATGGCGATGAGGAAGTTCGAGAGGGCTATGAACGGCACTCCCGCAAAGTAGATGCGCGTGTACAGCACCGCAAGCTCAAGGATATTGCCCTTGTCGCCGAGGAGCTTCAGCACGGGGCGGCAGATGAAGAAGCCGAGGAAGGCGCAGATAACGCCCGAGATCAGCCCGATTATGAGCGAGGAATGCACCGAATCCTCCACGGCTTTGGGATCGTTCTTGCCGATGTTGCGCGCGACGACTATGTTCGTGCCGACGGAGAACCCCATGAATATGTTGAGTATGAGGTTTATCATCGCCGTGGTCGTGCCGATGGAGCCGATGGCGCCGTCCACGCCCGAAAGCCCCGCGACGACCATATCCGCCGCGTTGTACAATACCTGCAGCATATTGGTGATCATAAGCGGCAGCGCAAACAGGAACACCTTGCCGAGGAGCGGCCCGTTCACCATATCTATATCGCGTGATCTCTCAAGGAATTTAAGCTTCATACTACTTGCCTTTTCGAACTTATTTGTCTTAATTGTACCACACGCGGCGGGAATGTCAAATATTTTGCTTCGGACTTTTCCAGGACAGCTTCTGCCACAATTTTGTACCTTTGAATAATGGCATTTTTTGTGAAAAAAGTGTAGCGCCGAAAACCGAAATGTGGTATCATTAAAATGTATAATTATGCGTTCCTTCGGGGCGCAGGATTTTTGCAAAATATATCAGAAACAGGAGGAACCAATGAAAAGCGTAAAACGTATCTTCGCATTGCTGATCGCGGCATTGATGGCGATCGCGCTTGTTCCCGTTTCCGCTTTCGCGCGGGCCGTCGAGCCCGTCCGTGAGGCGGAGACGATCGTCGGCTGGGATTTCGAATCCAACTCGGCTGTCGCTTCAACGGTCAACGCCAACAACACCGGCGCGGCGGTAACAAGGGAATCGAGTGATATAACCTTCGCCTTTAATACGCAGGGCACCGGCGGGAGCGGTACTTATGCCATCAGCAGCACAGGTTGGGACAATGCTTCGGAGACTTCTCCCAAGTATTATTCCGTGACGGTCAACGCCGCGGGCTATACCGGGATCTCCGTAACGGCAAGCTTCAGGGCGTCCAACACCGGTCCCAAGAACATTGCCGCATACTACAGCATAAACGGTACCGACTTTATCGCAGTGGAAGGCGCAAGCACTTCGCTTTCCTCAAGCAGTGTGTGGGGGACCACCGCGGGGACCCTTCCCGCAGAGTGCGATGAGGCTGAATCGATCGAGCTGCGTTTCGTAGTTAACAGCACCGAATCGGTCAAGCCCAGCAGTTCCAATCCCACGGTAGCGACGGGCGGCGTCCTCCGCATGGACGACCTCATCGTCAGCGGCACGCCCACCGGCGGTTCGACCGAGCCGACCGAAACGCCCGAGCCGACCGAAACGCCCGAGCCCACTCAGGCGCCCGCGACCGTTACGATCGCCGAAGCCCTCGCGGCGGCGACCGGTATGGAGAACCTCGCAATAGAGGGTATCGTCACGTTTATCGACGGCAGGAACGTCTACGTCGAGGATGAGACCGGCGCCATCTGCGTTTACCTGAACGCCGCTCATTCGACGCTCGCCCTCGGCGACAAGGTCCATGCGGTCGGAAAGAAGGCGGTCTATAAGAACCTGCCCGAGCTTTCCGGCGTGGACGGCACTAACGCCGATGCGTTCAGCATCATCTCCTCCGGGAACGCGCTTCCCGTGCAGGAGGTCACGCTTGCCGCGATAAGCGCGAACACGAACGACTATATCTGTGAGCGCGTTATCGTAAAGAACGCCGTCATAGGCGCTGTGGACACGACCAACAACACCACCCTCACCCAGGACGGGACGACGCTTAACATCTACAAGATCCCCGCCGTCTCCGCAAACGAGGGCGATACCGTCAACGTCACCGCCGTGGTCGGTATGTACAACAGCGTGCAGCTCAGGGTCGCGCTCGCTTCGGACGTGGAGGTAGTCACCGCCGCCGATCCGACGCCCGCTCCCGAGCCCACCGAGACTCCC
>JAEEGH010029828.1_pt1 | contig 10639 bp, 11 predicted proteins | sample 9134181 | NCBI WGS metagenome assembly JAEEGH01 (sample SAMN16246544, study PRJNA631951) | gut metagenome | biome: gut microbiome; feature: rumen; material: DP-attached | host: Bos | place: Iran: Karaj | collected 2018-10
TGAACATTGCCCCGTAAATTATAAAAATATTTTTAATCAGCGAATTGCGTTTCTCTTTTGCCATGTTTTTAGACTTTTTATTAGTTTCCATAAAAATCTCCGCTCAATCTTTTGCTTTACAGGGGAAAATGTATCATAAAATCTGATGCTGATGTCAACTTGTGCACGAATTGCAAAAATTCGGACACGAAATGCACTTTACAGCGGGAGCAGAACTTCGGTGGCGAAGATGCCGGGTTCGTTCTTGCGGTTGACGAAGCCGCCGTAGAGCGTAGCGATGCGGTCTATGCGGCGGAGGCCGAAACCGTGTTCGCCAAGCTTTGAAGTGACAAGCTCTGAAAGGCGGCGGCGCGTTTTTTCGCAAGTTGAGTTTGAAACTGAAATATAGAGCTGCTGCTTGAAAAGCCCGATGTAGATTCTGATAAAGCGTGTCTCCGGCACGGCGGCAGCTTCGTTATTTGGCTCACCAACATCAGCAGAAGCCGGAACAGCCGCTGCACCCTGCACCTTGATTTTTTCGCAAGCTTCAATGGCGTTGTCAAGCAAATTGCCGACAATGGCGCAAAGATGCACGTCTGGAACAGTCAGATTTTCTGGCACTTTGGCGGTGCAGCTGACGTTGATGTTGTTTTTCCGTGCGATTGAGACTTTGCTGCTCAAGATTGCATCAAGCCCCACGTTGCCGGTGCGTATCGCAATGTCTATGCTGTCAAGGTCAGATTCAAGCATCGAAAGGTAGCCTTCAAGCTCGGCAAATTTCTGCATCGCAATCATCGCCTTTATAGACTGAATGTGGTTGTGGTAATCGTGCCGCCACGCGCGCATTGTCTGATAAATGTTCTGCACCTCGTCGCGCTGCTTTTTGAGAACCGAATCTTGAAAATCTTCAAGCTGTTTTCTGTACTTTCTTTTGAGAATTATGCTTGTAATAAGCGCCGCTATCATCGCGCTGAAAAAGCAAGACAAAAGCAGCTTTATCAACACGCTCATAAGTTTTCGCTCCGGCAGAAAAATTTGATGAACGATTCGTTCAGCTCTTTGTAGACTGTGCGCGCAACCGGCAGCTCTTCGCCGTCATCTAGAATGCACGCGGTGCGCGTAATTTTGGCTACATGCGCCATGTTTACAAGCAGACCGCGGCGCAGACCGAAAAACTGATTGATGTCAAAAGAAGCTGCAACTTCAGAAAAAGACGATTTCCATTCGCGCTCAAAGCCTGTACCTTTCATAAAAACATAATGCCCGCGTGCTTCAAGATAAATTATCTTTTCAAACGGAATGCGCTCCAAGTCTGCGCCCTGCCCTAGCACGAAAAAATCCTCGGCAGTTTTCAGCCGTTCAGCATAGACTTTATCTAAAAGCGCGTTCAGCACTTCAGGCTTTACCGGCTTTAAGATGTAGCGCACCGCACCCACTTCGTAGCCTTCAATCGCATAGTCGGGCACGCCCGTAACGAAAATAATCTCCGAATCGCAGCCGCGCGCGCGAAGCTTTTTTGCAAGTTCCATTCCGTTTATCGTTTTCATCTGAATGTCAAAGACGAGCACATCATAGGGCGGTTTGTCTTCGCTTTCAAAGAGAAACTGCTCGGCTGAAACATAAGCGTCAAACACGAGCTTGCAGCCGGAAGCCGCCGCCCAGTCTTTTATAAGGCTGCTTTCAAAATCGAGAACAACTTTTTCATCTTCGCAAATCGCAATGCGGAACACGGAATTTTTCATCTGACGGTTTCATCATATAGCGCTTTTGGAATTATTTTTAGCTCACAAAGGCATATACAGATTTTGGTGTTCCGGCTCTTTGCAAAGAAACCGCCATAATTATATAGACTTAAAAACTTATCAGTTATCTCCTGATATTACAGGCTTCAACATTTCATCAATTTCTGGTGTAAGATGACCGTTTTTTTCAAAAAACTCACGTGCTTTTGCTGCCATTTCAGCAGCTTCTGTTTTTTTATCCATTGTAAGAAGCAAATCTGAATAATGAAAATAAAGATTTTCACATGCAATACTGTCATTGCTGTATTTTTTTACAGCCTGCTTGAAAAAATCAAGCAAATAATCTGTTTTGCCCGCATCAGTATACTGTTCCATAATCATACGGCTCACAGCCGGTTTTGCATGTCCTTTATCAAACAACTTGTAAGCTGCATCTAAAGCTTTTTTCTTCTGATTCTGTCTTGCATAAAGACCTATGCCGAATTGCGCAATTCTGTAATCATCAGGAAAAGCTTCTCCGCATTTTTTCAGATATTCCTCCGCAGTTTTATAATCTGCAATTGAAATATAAATTCTTGCAACAACTAAATACGCATCTGATTGATATACAGGACTATCTTTATAACCTTCAATGCTTTTTTTTACAAATTCCGCGCCTTTTTTACCATTATCAGTAAACCAAAGAATAATGCCATAATGATAATTGTCTGTCGCTGTAAATTCAAATTCTTTCAGCTTTGCCTCATAAACCTTTATGGCAGAATTATAATCACCTTGTCGATAATAACCGGTTGCTAGAAAACTTAACGAATATTCGTCATAGCAACCACTGTCATACGCCTTTTGAAGATAAAACACAGTTTTATCAATCAGTTCTTTTGAAGGAATAAACCATTGGTCGCCATAACAGTCTTTTACATCATTATAATAAAGCCCCAAAGCATAATTGAGAATCGGTTTTTCACCGTTCTTTGCAACAAATTCGTTTATTGCTTTTACAGGGTCAAACAGAACCATATTAAAAGTTCCGTCTCCAATGCGTACATCATAAAGTGTTTCATTTTCAGAAAGATTCTTAAATGCAAACATTTGATGCATAGTGCTTTTTGCAAAATAATAAATTGTAACTTCAACCTTTTTTGCAAGAAGGAACTCATTATCAGCTTTTCGAAGCTCATCAAAAGCAGATTGATACTGCCGCTTTTCGATTAGTTCATCAACATTGGCAAGCACAGCCTTTGTCTTTGCATCAGCATCAGAATATACATCTTTTGCAAAAAGAGAAACCGTAAAACATAGAATAATCAAAACTAGGAAGAAACACTTTTTCATATCTTCATTTTACGGCTTATTTGCAATAAGTCAATTTCTTTCTATTAAGAGATATCTTAATTAAGTTCAACACTATCTTTATTTTTCTAAAATTCCGTCCTGCTTCTTACTGCGTCTGCAAAGGCGAGGAGCTTTTCTGACTTGATGAGCGCAAGACCTTGCGACTCATCGCCAAGAACTACAAGCTCGTCGCCGCTTGAGATGCCGAAAATTTTCCGCGCTTTCTGCAATTTTTCAGCGTTATGTTCCGGCAGACTCTATGGCAAAACTTTTTGGAAAAGAACACGAAGGCTTCGGCCTTTTGATGGCAGCAACAATCGGAGTGTCTCTTTATGTGTGTGGTGGCGGCACCATTCCGCTTATAATTCAATGGCTTGCCGGCGCAGCAAAGCTTCTAGCGGCGTCGGGGTATTAAACCCTCGGCGCGTAATAAAGGCTGAAAACAATGCCTAAGAGGCTGAAATTTCTGGAACATTCAAAACTTTGCACCCGGATAAAGCGTATTATTCAAAAACAGCCTTGCTGAAAAAGTCTTCGAGCAGCTTTATAGTTTCATCTTTTAAAGCATTGCATGAATCTACAATAATTAAAACCTCTACAGGTTCATTAAGGCGCTTTTGTGCAGGAGCTATTGCAAAATATTTTGGCTGCCCGGCTCCGCCTTCAGACTTAACCTTTGAAAAATCAACCTCATGCTCGCATTTTACACCCGAAAGCTTTTCAGGCGTAATCTTAGCCGCATAAAAATAGCCGAGCGCACCGTTTCTTGCATCCTGATATTTAGAAGAATCTTCAAATGTGTATTTTTCAAATTCCCTGCCGCTTATTTCGGCAGTTTCCTTCTTTGTTATTGGAAGAGAGTTAAGAGTTTTCTGTTTTATACTCTCTGAATATAATGATTCCGGATAAACCATCAGAACAATACTTATACTGGCAGGTTTTCCTTCCAATGATAAATCGTTTGGCGTTAAAAGGCACATAGCCGCATGTTCTTTTGTAAACTGAGCAAGGCGCAGACCCCATTCAGGTTTACTAGGAATTGAAATTCCGAGCATTGTACTGTAGATAAATGCACCGCCGTCTTTTCCCTGTGAAATTCTCCAAACCTGTTCGGAACTATAAGTTTCATCAGCAGAGCTTTCTTTTATAGAACTTTTAATCATTTTCAAAAGCGACTGATTTAGAACAGCTTCTTCCGGGATATTGCCGCCGTTTGTAATTGCATAATAGGCATTCAACGGCATTGAAGAAAGCAAGTAACTATAAGCATAATCTTCGATAAAAAAATTGCTGACCTGATAGTCCTTCATTTTCAGGTATTTTTCCAGCTCATCTCTGCCTGCACTTGTCTTTCCCTGCGAAATAAGAAAATTTCCGTAAATCCAATGGTGACCGGCATTTTTAGAATACTTCTTATCGATTTTTGAATAAAAATTTTCCACTTGTGCTGAAGGAATTTTATCAAAATTATAAAGACATCTCATTGTAAGAAGCTTGAGCAAATCTTCGTCATAATTTGTCTTTTTCTTTTTATTCAGATATCCGTAAAGATTTTCTGCGGCGTCTAAATAAGCCGTTTTTGAATCTTTATGCTGAAAATCAAGAGTTCTTATGGAATCGTATGACATCTCAAAAGCAAGATACAAGCCTTTAAAATCTTCATCTTGCGGAAGGTTTTCAAAATTAATGGCGGCTGGCGAAGCAAACAGCATGCACAGACAAATAAAACTTAATAAACAGATTAATACAATTTTTTTCAATTCAGTCTCCTTATAAAACCTCGACGGTAGCCGCCGGTCATGGATGCCCGGAACCGCAGTCTTTCGTTTTGTATAAAACTAACATATTTACCGGCAAACATCAACCAAAACCAGCAGCCGGATACTGAATTAATCTCGGTGTTATGGTATAATACGTTTTGGATATTAACATGAAAAAAGAACGTGCTGCAAATAACCGGACGCTGACACTTTTACAAGATGAGATTGAGCCGTTAAGGGCAAGGCTGATTACAGAGAAGAACATCGCTCATGGGACAGACATTGTAAACAAGACGCTTAACGGCGATATTCTCAAAATGCTTGAATATGTGCCCGACAGTTTTGCAGACCTAATCATAATTGACCCGCCGTACAATTTGTCGAAGAACTTTAACGGTATGAAGTTCAGTTCGCGCACAGAAGACAGTTACGACAAATACCTTGCAGAATGGTTTCCGGAAGTCTGCAAAAAACTGAAGCCTGACGGCTCGCTTTATATGTGCGGCGACTGGAAGTGCACGTCGTCTTTGCAGCGTGCAATCGAAAAAGAACTTACAATTCTGAACCGGATTACGTGGCAGCGCGAAAAAGGGCGCGGTGCAAAGTCAAACTGGAAAAACGGCATGGAAGATATCTGGTTTGCCGTAAAAAACCCGGATGACTATTATTTCAATGTTGAAGCCGTAATGCAAAAGCGCAAAGTCATTGCACCATATAAAATTAACGGCAAACCGAAAGACTGGGATGAGAGTGATGACGGAAATTTCAGGCTGACCTGCCCTTCTAACTTTTGGGACGATATTTCTGTGCCTTTTTGGTCAATGCCAGAAAACACCGACCACCCGACTCAAAAGCCTGAAAAGCTCTACGCGAAGCTTATTCTTGCTTCTTCAGAGCAGGGCGACGTTGTCTTCGACCCGTTTTTGGGCAGCGGAACAGCAAGCGTTGTTGCCAAAAAACTCGGCAGACAATACTGTGGAATTGAATTGAACGAAGAATACTGTCTTTGGGCTGAAAAACGGCTGCAGCTGGCAGACAAGGACAAGACAATTCAAGGTTATGCAGACGGTGTCTTCTGGGAAAGGAACACAATGAACGCGCAGCCGAAAACACCCAAAAAGCACCGCACAAATCAGTTTATAGTTCCAATTAAGGAGGAATAAAATATGAATGAAGTTATCAAGGCAATTAAAGAGCGCCGGAGCGTACGGAAGTATAAGGCTGAAATTCCTGCTAAAAGCGATATTGAGCAGATTATTGAAGCCGGCCTGTATGCGGCTAGTGCGATGGGAAAGCAGGAAACTGCGATAGTTGCTGTTACAAACAAAGATTTATGCAGCAAAATCCGCGAGATGAACCGGAAAATCGGCGGCTGGCAGGAAGGCTTTGACCCGTTTTACGGCGCACCAGTAATTCTAATTGTTCTTGCAAAGAAAGACTGGCGCAACAAAGTGTACGACGGTTCTCTTGTTATGGGGAACATGATGCTTGCGGCTCATTCGCTCGGTCTAGGCAACATTTGGATTCACCGCGCAAAAGAAGAATTTGAAAGCGCTGAAGGCAAGGCTATTCTAAAAGAACTCGGTCTGGCTGATGAATGGGAAGGAATCGGTCACTGCGCAGTCGGCTTTACTGACGGCGAAATTCCAGAACCTGCACCACGCAAAGAAGGGCGCGTTTTCTGGGCTGAATGAATGCACAAAGCAGTGCCCTGTCACAGACATTGCGGCAGGGCAGCTTAATTTTGTGTTCTAGAACATAAGCGGAATAAACTTTTCAGCGTATTCCTGCCAGAATTTCATGTCGTGAATTCCCTTTGATTCTAAGTAGGTGTGTTTAACGCCCTGCTCTTCAAGAAACTTATGAAAGGCGCGGTTCGGTTCAAGCAAAAAGTCTTCTGTGCCGCAAGCCATGAAAATTTCAGGGATTTTTTTACCGGCGGCAATCTGCTTTTTCAAAAGGTATTCAGGATTGTTGTCACTTTCAGGAAGCTTTGCCGGGTCGCCGAAGCACATCTTAAAATAGTCGTAATTTGCGACATCATTGCCCTCGCCTTCTTTCATTTTTGCAACTTCATTATGAATGAGCGCCGAAGAAAGAGCCGCAGTTTTCCCGAATTTTTCAGGAAAAGCAAATGCTGTATGAAGCGCACCGAAGCCGCCCATTGAAAAGCCCAAAATATAAGTGTCTTCTCTGCTCATTGCAAGGTGAAAGGTACTGCGCACATATTCAAGAAGTTCAACCCCAAGAAATGTAGCAAACTGGCGGCCGGTAGCCGGTCCGTCAATCCAGAATGAGTTTTCACCATTCGGAATTACAACTGCAAAATTGTACTGCTCGGCAAGGTTTCCCGGAACCCAGTTGAAAGCCGCGCCGGTGTAGCCGTGAAGAAGAAACAATGTCTTCATCGGGCGGTCAGTGCGCTTAAGGTCGTCACGCGGATAGTCTTTGCGTACATCATTTGGAATTACCATTAAAAATGAAACGTCCCGCTTGAGGACGTCTGAATAAAATCTTATTGAAAGGTCTGCCATTTTTTCTCCTGATTTTTCTTATTCAATTAAGGGCATTTTATTGTGGATAAACAAAAAGTGTCAACAAAGTTTTTGATTTAAGCTGTAACATAAGTCAGAAAAACAAAAGTCTGCCATGCTGTATTGACCTTGCGGAAAGGTGTTCCACACTGTAATATTGTGCCATAACGTGCATTACAATTTTTCAGCGTGAGGAAAGAACATGAATCAAGTATTACAAAGCATTTCGATAATAGGCGGCGCAGACGGTCCAACTTCTATTTTTGTTTCTCCTAAAGGTTTTGGATTTGCCGTAGCGTGCATTGTTCTGCTGATTACAGTTTTTCTCGTCTTGTTAGCGCTTGTCTTTTTCAAGCTCCGCAAAAACATTAAAAGCAGAAACACTTTCAGGGCGATAATCTTAGCACCGCTCGTTTTCGTTTTAGCAATAATCATCAGCGCCATTCTTTTAAGGCATGAACATTCAGACATTAAAGTTGTAGCGGGGAACGCTGAAAACAATCAGACCGCACCGCTTGCAAAGCAAACAGAAGCCTGCGCCAAAGAAGATTTTCCTTCTGATTTTAAATGGAACGGCACGAATGCCGAGCCGATTTTAGACACCGACTTAAAGAAAAGCTACAGAACAATCATCACGGAAGCTTCTCGCATGCCGCCTGACTTTAACGGCAAATATAAGATTGCGCAATTCGGCGCAGGAACTATGGCCAACGGCTTTTTCATCATCAACCTTGAAACCGGCGCAGTCACCGAAGGCTTTGCCTTTGAGTTCGCGCTTGATTATTCCATAGACAGCAAGCTTATAATCAGAAACCCGAAAGAGACGGTTCTTGATTTTTGGAAAGACGAGCTTAAAGACGGCGAAGAAATACCAGACTGGTGTGTTTCGGAGTTTTATCTTTTTGAAGACGATAAACTGACGCTGATAAAACGCCTTGAAGCGAATGAGCTGAAAAGATGAACAAGACGAATATAAGACGATTTTTTACCCCGGCGGCAATGCTGCTTCTTAGTTCCGCATTTTTGTTTTGTACAGGTTATGCAATTTTGCACTTCATCCGTACCTCGTCGAGTACAACATTCCCGTTGATGCTTATTTTTGCTCTTTCAATTTTAACAGCATTGTCTGCCCTTATCACTTCAATAATTTTAATAATCAAATCACAAAGAACGAAATTTAATATTATCTTAAATACTATAGTTATTGTTGGTTCGGTTCTTCTGTTTTTATATTCGCTTCTATATTTTGGTCTCAATTCTGCATTTGGGCCAACTTTGCCGTCAAAGGACAAAGACAAAGAAATTACATCAAAAACTCTAAATGTTGATGTTCAAAATGGAAAATATCTCAAAAGAATAAACACACATGCCGGCTTGTTGGGTGATGGCTTTTATTTTTCAATAATTCAATTTAAGCCGGAAGATGATATTTCTGAAGAACTTAAAAACAATTCTGAATGGGCATCTTTGCCTATGCCTTCTGAACTCAAATTTGAATTAGGAATGGAAGTTGACGGAAAAAGCCTTGATGTTTATTTTAGAGATGACTATGGTGTAATTATTCCTGACTTGCAGAACGGTTATTACTTTTTCAAAAACAAACAGGATGTTCCAGATCAAAAAGATGTAACCGAACTTTCGAAAAGTTCCTCATGGAATTTTATAACCGCCGTTTATGATTCAGAAAATCATGTTCTTTATTATTTTGAGCTTGATACATAAGCTGCTTTAAGCTGCAAACGCTATTAACCTTCAAAATAAAAATTCCGATTCTATATAGACGGTCGAAAAGTTTTGTTTCAAAACGTAAATTTTTCTCCCAAGACATTTTACACCTCATCTAAGGAACAAACATGAACAAAAAATCATTCTGCAGCGGAATTATTCTTTCTATATTCGCTTTATCGTTTATCATTTTTGGCTGCGCCGGCGCTTCAAACGCTTCAGGCAAAGACGATGCAAGCGACCTCAAAAATGTTCCTTATGAAGAAATATCAGAAGAAACTGGCAAGCACCATGAGCGGCATGTCGCGCCGGTTACTTCGCCAGAAAAAAAGACGATGGTTTCTGTCAGCGACGAATATCTTGAAACGATTCCTGCTTCATCGTTTAATGAAATTTGGGGCTACCTTATTGCAGGCGAAGACCGCTTTTATTCAAGCGAACTGCCGATTACAGACATCGGCTATTTCGGCGCAGGGCTTTCAACATTCGGTAAGCTCGTTGATGCGCCGTCGCGTGCAAAAGTGCCAGAAACTAATGCGCGCGTTCACATGGTCGTAATCGATAACGGCCGCGCCCTGACCCACTTCTGCCTTGACCCTGAATTCAAAATACGGAATACGCTGATTGATTCGCTCATCAAGGCTTCTGCTGATTATGACGGGCTTCAGATAGATTTTGAGCTTGTAAGCGCGGACGACAAAGAGCATTATCTTTCGTTTTTACGCGAACTCAAGTCAAAGCTCAAGAAAAACCAGATATTGAGCGTAGCAATTCCGGCAAGAACAAGAAAGCTTTCAAGCGACGCTTACGACTACGAAAAGATTGCGGCCATCGTTGACCGCATAATCGTTATGGCTTATGACGAACACTGGAGCACAAGCGCGCCCGGCCCGATTGCGTCTGAAGCTTGGTGCAAGAACGTGCTTGCTTATGCACAGAAGACAATTCCACGCGAAAAATTCATTATGGGCCAGTCTTTTTATGGCCGCGCCTGGTCAAATGACGACACAGCCGGCGCATACAAATTCAGCTCGATTGACCGGCTTTTCAGAGGTCAGAACGCAAAAGGCAAGCTTTCTGACGACACAGAAATTACAAGAGTGCGCATCGACAACGGCATTCCGACTTTCACCTTGTCTAAAGAAGTTACTTATACATTTTATTTTGACAACGCATGGTCGCTTTCGCGGAGGCTTCAGACTTACGAAGCCGCAAACGTAAAGGGCGTTTCTTTCTGGCGCTTAGGCCAGGAAGACAGCGACATCTGGAAAATCTTAAAGCTGAAATAAAGCGTTTTGCATCAGCTTTATCTACGTATAAGCCCAATCATGCAAAACGGCCAAGATTCCGCTTCGCGTAATCTTGTAACGGGTGCACAATGGCGCACTTCTTGGGCGTGTGTACAACGGCGCGAGGGTGCGGAGTGCGGTTCAAAAACATTTTGTTTGTTGCGTCGCGCAGCGACACGTAAATAGTTTCATTGCAACAAACAACATGTAGCGCATTATTGCGCGGTTTTGAACCACGCGACGTGTCCGAAAGCATATGTACATCATCTCCTTATCTG
>JAEEGH010029831.1_pt1 | contig 10639 bp, 9 predicted proteins | sample 9134181 | NCBI WGS metagenome assembly JAEEGH01 (sample SAMN16246544, study PRJNA631951) | gut metagenome | biome: gut microbiome; feature: rumen; material: DP-attached | host: Bos | place: Iran: Karaj | collected 2018-10
CTCAGGGTCCAGACTGTATCCGAATCTTGCTGCAAATCTCACCGCTCTGAGCATTCTGAGCGCATCTTCGGAAAAACGATCACCGGCACTTCCGACACAGCGGATGATGCCGTTTTTCAGATCATCGCATCCTCCGAACATATCAACCAGGCCGTCTTTATCATTATATGCCATGGCGTTTATGGTAAAATCACGCCTTTTAAGATCCTCTTCGAGATTTAAGACAAAAGTTACATTATCCGGATGTCTGCCATCCGAATAATCTCCGTCCATACGGTAAGTGGTTACTTCATAGCCGGTATTTCCTCTCATTACCGTGACGGTACCGTGCTTTAATCCGGTATCAACGGTCCTTCCGAAAAGCTCTTTTACCTGTAAAGGCAGTGCATTTGTGGTAATGTCCCAATCGTGAGGAACATCACCAAGCAGAGAGTCTCTTACGCACCCTCCCACCACATAAGCTTCAAAACCTGCCTGATGCAGCTTATCCAATATGAATTTTGCGTCTTTTGGAATCTGTATCTTCATAAAAAAATCAAGGCCGCGGATCGGAAAAATTCCTGATCTCACGGCCTTTTGATTAAAGTAAATGCGAGTCGACGATCATTCTGCAGGAACTGCCGATGTATCTTCTACATTCTGCTGAAGCAGTTCTGCGGCTGCCTCAAGAGCGATATACTCAAGGTTTCCCTTAGGATCTTCAACAGTTACATTAGCAGTAAGTCCGGCAAGATAATCATCCATCTTCTCGGAACTCATGAGATTCTTAATACTATAATACCACGAAGGCTCGCCTCCGCCCAAATAATAACAGATATAAGATATGGAAGATGCTTCGTCAAAAGCATACTTTACGTCACCGGGCTGTCTGGAAGCATCCTCAGACCACTCATTAAGGTCTCCGATAAGATCCACGCCGTTAATACCCTCAATGAGTCCGCCGTTGGTGGAACCTGCCTCCGAATACTTATCGACAAGTGCTATGAAAGCTTCCTCGGTACCTCCGGCTTCAGCAAACTCGGAAAGGATCTGTGCACCGTTATCCTCGGAAGTAACAATGACCCTGAGGTTAATGGTTGACTCCTCATCCATGTATCTTTTCTTAAAACCTACAACATAATAGCAGTTTGCGGCAGATGCTTCTATGGAAGTGGTATCTCCGTCTTTTCTTGATGCGTCAAGAAGCCAGTTCTTGATCTGATAGGTAATAGCGGAGGAAGTTTCACCCTCATGGAATTCACCGTCGGTAAATACCTTGGCTTCAGCTGCATCTGCTTTAGTCTTGGCATCCTGCATTGCAGCCTCTTTCTCTGCTTCGGAAGGAGTATAGCTTCCGTCATCAGCTACAGTCGCACCTTCGTCTGCAAGCTCGGTGGGAGCGGTAGGAAGCTCTGCATTGATAATGGTGAGATAATAATCAAAAAGATCGTAATCATCAGCATCCTCTGAATAACGGGCAGAGATCTCTTCATCAGTGGGAGCAAATGAATTTTGTTTATCATCAGAGAAGTGTGCGACCAAAAGAGACTCCCTGACATATTTCTCAAGGTTTCTCTGAGTTGCAAACTGTCCGAGAGAATCTTTGTAATACTGACCAAGGCTTACTCCCTGAGCAGTAGCACCTTCCTTCATGCTCTCAATATAATCTTCATAATCGGACTCGATATCACAGGTGTATCCCTCTCTTGCGATCTCCTGGGAAAGAACTACGGTCTGTTTAATGCGCTCAACGGTTTCCTTCTCAAAATAATCCCTGAAAGTAAGAGTTGCATCATACATCTCATTCTCGATGTCAGCAGCACTCATTCCGTAATAGGATAAGAGGGAACCGTAGTTGTTGAGATATGCGTTCTTGACCATCTGATAGTTGTAGTCAAACTCAACACGTTTTACGTCTCTTCCGCCGATGACACAAACGGTCTCGTTTACTTCCAGAAAATGTCTGATGGGGAAGGACAGTATAAAAGCAATGATAGCAATAACGATCACACAGCCTGCAATCTTCCATGCTCTGAGTTCTCTGGCTTCGCGCTTTTTAGCTTTGGCGCGCTGCTCCATTTTCATATCATAGTGCGTCTTAGCAGTTTTGGTTTCTACTTCTGCTATTTCAGCACTTTCCTTTTTTTCGGACATGTGAATCTCCTTTCAAATACAAGCGGATCTATCCCGCTCCAAACAATTGCCTATTTTATCGCATTTTTCGGATTTTGGAAAGATTTTTCACAAATATAACACATATACATATGGGCAATATCAAGATCCGTAAGCTTATACAGCATCCTTGCTCCCGCTGCATCTTCCATTTCATTGAGTACCCAGCTGCCGCCGTTTTTGATAAAGTCCACACCGATATAATCGGCATCAAGTTCCCTGACCAGGGTATGAACATACTCCTCTATCTCATCATCCGCATCAGTCAGTTCCGCATTTCCCCCGAGACTGAAATTACTCCTGAAATCCGTATCGGAGGTCCTTAATACGGAAGCGACGATCTTCCCTCCAAGGACATATACCCTCATATCCTTCCCGGGTTCATCACACATTTCCTGAAAAATATAATCATCCGGATCTGTTCCGGCCATGATCTTTTCAAGTTCAGACAAAGAATCTGCCCTGAATACTTCCTTACCGCCATGACCGGTCCGGCTCTTTATAACCAGAGGAAAATCAAAGGGAATATCCCCCGGAAGAGTATGTGCCGGTACCGTTCTCATCACCGGAAGTCCCAGGTTTCGGAACAGATCATATTCTGCAAGCTTATCATTTCCTATGCTGATCGTACGGGAATTATTGTATGAAGGTAATTTTGTGTTTTCAAACCATTGGGATATTTCCGAATTTCTGGAACGGTTGATGACAAATGAAAGGGGCGCATTTTCGGATATAGTCTGATCAACGGATTCGAAGTCAAACTCATCCGATATAAGAAGTTTTAATCCAACGCCAAAAGCGGCTGCTTCTTCAGTCAGCCTTTCTATAAACCATTTATTTCTTCCTACATCCTCCGCAGAATATATGAGGAGTGCATTTTTTCCGAAATTCATATGTTTTATGACTGTGTGGAGACTATATGATCTATTATATGCTCTGCCATATTGATCCCCGTACATTCAAGGGTCGTCTTGAAATGAGGATTTGAATTAACCTCACAGATTATGGGACCGTCTTTTCCGAAGAGCACATCTACTCCCGCAAAATCAAGTCCGATGGCTTTACATGCCCTGACAGCAAGATCCTTTTCGGCATCCGTCGCCTCATAGGATTTCATACTTCCGCCGTTTGTGATATTGGAACGGAAATCATTGTCATTATACCGGTACATACAGGCAACGACTTTATCTCCCACAACATTGATCCTTACATCCCTGCCGGAAGATTCCTTTATATATTCCTGCATAATAAAAGGATGCTCCTTAAAAGAAGCAATGAGCCTTTCCGCCTCGTATGAATTTTTGACCAGATGGACCTGCTGACCAAAAGAGCCACGGTTTTCCTTTATTATCATAGGATATCCGAGAGTATCTTCAGCTTTGCGTAAGAATTCAAGATCCGTGCATCCGAAAGCAGGATATGCCTTGGGAGACAGGAAAGTGACCGGTGTCCTTATTCCCGCTTCCGCAAGAATAATGGCGGTCTGCCCCTTATCATCGCAGATTTCTATGCATTCCGAAGGATTAAACAAACGAAGCCCCTTGCTTTCAAGGCGCTTTGCAAGAAGTATATCCTTGTCCCAAAATATGACAAAATCGGGAAGAGTAAGACCTTCAAATCCGTTCTGGACACTACAGAAGACGTCGGAGGAAGTCTTCATTTCAAGACTTACTCCGACCTTCTTTCCGGCGTCAAGCAGGAGCGAATATATCTCGCTGAATTTATCCCACTTGACGAATGAGTTTACAATAAGCCAGCCATTCATATTACGATCAATTCTTTCTGTACTGAGCAGGTGTGATGCCGTAGGTTTTCTTAAAGAGACGGTTAAAATGCTCTACATTTTCGTATCCGATCTCACCGGCAATGGTCTCGATGCTCTTGGATGTATCCTTGAGAAGTGTTCTTGCTCTCTTAAGTCTCTCGATACGGACCACATCCTGGAAAGTAACGCCTGCCTTATCCTTAATGTATTTTGACAGATAAGGTCTTGAAAGGTGGAATTCCTCTGCAAGTCCGTCGAGAGTTACATCTATGTAATTTCTCTGGATGTAGGTGAGGATCTCAACCAGTCTCTCCTCACGTCCTCTGTTGATGTGCTGTTCGGTGGCAACCTTGTTGACAACGCTGACAAGAGCGTAGGTTGAAGCCTTGATGATATCTTCGTTTACACCAACACCCCAGTAGGTCTTTCCCTCAGATACAACACTTACATAGGAAGCTGCCTTGGAGGAACTGGTCTTGGAGATCGCATGCTCCTCATATCCGGTAAGTTCATAATCAACACCCAGATAAAGCTTCAGCGCATTACTTACGGAATCAAGACGTCCGTTTCCGATGGTGGATACTTCCATCTCACCGTTCTTATCCTTGAAACTTACACTGGCTTCAATGCCGCCTTCCGAAAGTTGCTTGTAATGAACCGCAGTAACATCAAATACGGGACGGGCAGTGATATATACGTCCTCAAATACCTGGAACATCTCGTCGGGCTTAAGTTCCTTGTGCTTTCTGTCGGAGATTCCCTTCATCAGGTATCCGACCTCTTCCTTCATTGCAGCGGGAAGGCTGAAACCAAACTGCTGCTTGAGAACGAAGGCAACACCACCCTTACCTGAAGTGGAATTGATACGGATAACATCGGATTCGTACTCTCTTCCCACATCCGTAGGATCGATGGGAATGTAGGGAACGTCCCAGCGCTTTCCGGTCTTGCCCTCCGCTCTGTAATTCATTCCCTTGCTGATGGCATCCTGATGTGATCCGGAGAAAGCGGTAAATACAAGATCTCCGCCATAAGGAGTTCTTTCGTGAACCTTCATATTGGTAAACTTTTCGTAAGCAGCCCTGATCTCCATGATATTGGAAAAATCAAGTCCGCTGTCAACGCCATGAGTGACCATGTTCATGGCTACTGTCACAAGGTCTACATTTCCGGTTCTCTCTCCGTTTCCGAAAAGAGTACCCTCCACTCTGTCTGCTCCTGCCAGTACACCAAGCTCCGCATCCGCAACACCGGTTCCTCTGTCGTTATGAGGATGAACGGATACCACAACTCCCTCTCTGTACTTCAGATTATCTGACATGTACTCTATCTGATCAGCAAAAACATGGGGCATTGCAACCTGAACCGTAGAAGGAAGGTTGATGATGGCCTTCTTTTCCGGAGTGGGCTTCCAGACATCAAGAACCGCATTACATACTTCAAGAGCGAATTCCGGCTCGGTCTGTGAAAAACTCTCGGGGCTGTACTCGAACATGAAATTACCGTCGGTCTCGTCAGCCAGTTTCTTCAAAAGCTCTGCTCCGTCAACGGCAAGCTTTTTGATCTCTGACTTCTCCTTCTTAAATACCTGCTCTCTCTGCTCGACGGAAGTTGAATTATAGAGATGAACAATGGCTTTGGGACAGCCCTTTACCGCATCGAAGGTTTTGCGGATGATATGCTCTCTTGCCTGAGTAAGTACCTGGATGGTGACATCATCCGGAATCATATCTTTTTCTATAAGAGCACGAATAAATTCAAACTCGGTATCGGAGGATGCGGGAAATCCGACTTCTATCTCCTTAAATCCAACATCAACCAGGAGCTTGAAAAACTCCAGCTTGGTCTCAAGGCTCATGGGATCGATGAGAGCCTGGTTACCGTCTCTTAAGTCAACACTGCACCAGATAGGTGCCTTTGTGACCCTGTCTTTTTTAACCCAGTTATGCTTACAAATGGGAGGCATATGGTATGTGGGCTGGTACTTTTCACTGATATTTATCTTGCTCATGATTACACTCCTTTTTGCAGATTTGTGATATCTGCCCTGTGCTGTTATGACGATACAATACCACTACATTTAATATTAATCAAGAGTGATTTTAATGTAGATTATTGATATATTTTACGATTGAATAGTGGGAATTCCGCTAAAATACTGATTTTACGCAAAAAATCAGGCCAATTCTCGCCTCTGCAAAAATTGACCTGATTTAATATATATTATTGATTTATCAGAAATTATTTAATGCATCTATCACATATGCCTGTTCCTCATCCGTCATGCCGTTATACATGGGTATGGAAAGAACCTCATCTGCATATTTCTCGCTTATGGGAAGATCTCCCTTTTTGTAGCCTAAATATGCATATGCTTCCTGAAGATGTGGAGGAAGAGGGTAGTGAATTATACTGCCGATCTCCTTTTCTTTAAGGTATTCGATCAGTTCATCCCTTCTTGAAGTACGTATAACATACTGATGGTAAACCTGATATCCTCCCTCAATCTGCACCGGCTTGATGATCTCGGGATTAGCTATTCCACTGTCATAGGCTGCGGCAATCTTTCTGCGCTCTTCGGTGATCTCCTCAAGGTATTTAAGCCTTATTCTCAGGAGTGCTGCCTGCATTTCATCAAGTCTGGAGTTAATTCCCACCACTTCGTTGTAATAATGTCTTCCGGAACCGTAATTTCTTAATACCTTGATCTTTTTTATTATCTCCGGATCTTTTGAAATAACTGCTCCCGCATCACCGAAAGCTCCCATATTCTTGGTAGGATAAAAAGAAAAACAGCCCACATCGCCAAAGGTTCCGGCAAGTTCACCGTTCCATTTTGCGGCATGCCCCTGGGCACAGTCTTCTATGAGTTTAAGTCCGTGTTTTTTGCAGATCTCCACAACTTTGGTCATATCACAGATCAAGCCGTAGAGATGAACAACCATGATGGCTTTTGTTTTGGGAGTTATGGCAGCCTCGATCTTTGAAACATCGATCTGATGATGCTCGTCGGGCTCAACAAATACGGGAAAAGCTCCGTTTATGGTAGCACCCATGACTGAAGCAATATAGGTATTTCCCTGGATAATGACCTCGTCGCCCTCTCCTATGCCAAGAGCTCTTACTCCCAGGATCAGGGCATCAAGACCGCTGGCCACTCCGGCACAGTAAACGTCTTTGCCATGAAATGCAGCAAACTCCTCTTCAAAAGCTTCATCCTCTTTTCCGAGAATATACCATCCGCTTCGAAGGACTCTAATGGCAGCTTCCTCATATTCGCTCTGGTGCATTTTAAATCCCAGATCCATTCTGTTGGCGCTTATTTTCATATTGTTCCTTTCCCGAAAGGTCTTTACCTGTCAGAGTTCTCTTAATACAAGCACAGTGATCCCCTGATTATCTCCGGGGATGATCCTTATTACCTTTGATTCATATCTGAAATTGTCGTAGATCATGTCACGGATGGCTGTTCCACGGTTGTAGCCGTGAATGAGCCTTATCTGATAAGTCCCGGCATCAGCTTTTTTCAAAGCATTTTGTATGACTTTTTCCGCCTCGTCCGTCCTCATTCCGTGAAGATCGATGGTAACAAAGGGTTCGCTCATAAAATGTATTATATCAAAAAATTCTCTACTTCGGAAAAACAGAATTTCTCTTTACATCCATGCTTATAGTTTATAGGATTGAAATCAGGGAACCTATCATAAGCGAGGTACAAAAATGAGCATTAATCCCATAACAAAACTGGACTACCCGGATCCCGACGTTATCCGCATAGATGATACTTTCTATATGGTAAGTACCACAATGTATTTCTTTCCGGGATGCGAATTATTAAAATCCCACGATCTTGTAAACTGGGAGCATCTTACCTATGTATATGACAGACTGGATTCAACTCCCGCCCAGAAAAGGGAAGGAGATCAGAACATATACGGTCAGGGAATGTGGGCCGCATCCTTGCGCTTCCATAACGGATACTTCTATATAGTTTTTGTTGCAAACGACACACAAAAAACTTACATCTATTCGTCGGAAGATATTCACGGTCCCTGGAAAAAGAAAACATTAGAAGGCTTCTATCACGACAATTCCCTTCTTTTTGACGATGACGGAAAAATATATATCGCTTACGGTAACAAAGAAGTATATATCCGTGAGTTGAGATACGAAAGTGAAAATGACAAAGGTGTCATAACAGACAAGGACTGTCCGACCGAAAAACTCATCATAAAAGATTCCGATGAAGTATGGCTTGGATATGAAGGATCTCATCTTTATAAGAGAAACGGAAAATATTATCTCTTCATGATCCACATACCAAAGTCCACGGGAAGAAGATCCGAGGGGTGCTTTGTAGCGGATTCTCCTTACGGTCCCTACGAAGGAAGAGATGTAATGGATGATACAAGGGACTACCGCGGAAGCGGAGTTGCCCAGGGAGGTATAGTTGATACCCCCGACGGAAAAACCTATGCAATCCTTTTCCAGGACAGCGGCGCGGTTGGAAGGATTCCGGTTCTCATGCCCGTAACATGGAAAGATGATTTCCCTGTATTCGGGGATAACGGTATGATTCCGGAAAAGTTTGAGACTCCGGACTTAAGGCCGGGATACAGGTACCATCCGCTATATGGAAGCGATGATTTCAGACACGTTGGGGAATCTTTCGGCTTCAGACCCTTCTGGCAGTTTTCACACGAGCCGGATCTGAACCTGGTATCAAGAAACAGGGACACCGGCGTATTCACCATTAAAACTGACAAAGTATGTAAAAACCTTGTTCAGGCATCCAATACCTTGACACAGAGAACTCTTTTCCCGGGATGTATCGGAAGCGTTGAGTTAAACGCCGAAGGTCTTAACGACGGAGATCACGCGGGACTCTGCATCCTCGAAAGCTGTTACGGTTATATAGGGATAACGAAAAAAGATTCAAAATTCTATCTTGAGCGCTGTACGAGGACGATCACCACCGGCGGCATCATGGGAGAAAGACATGACCGGGAGGACCCCGATGAGACCGAGATGATCGAGATCTCAGTACCAAAAGTCAGGTTATATGCGGCAGTTTCTTTCGACAGGAAGTCCCTACCGGATAACCCTCTGCTTCCGAATGAAGACGATTCGGCAGCATTTTTCTACGAACTATCAGGTGATGGCTCATCTTCGGACAAAAGCGAAGGACCCTCACCCGAACCTTTGGGCGGCTCCCATAAACTGATCTTTAAACTGGATCACTTCACGGGAGCGAGATTCGGCCTGTTTTGCTTTAGCGCCAAAGAAGCCGGCGGAAGCGCAAGGTTCGCAAATTTTGAATATATTAAGCCTTGATTTCTATAGAACAAATCCATAAACGTAGTATTATATTTTTAGACGTAAAAAACGTTTTTTCCAAAACTTTAAATATATGATTAGGAGGTATGTTTTATGAAGATTGTTTCTGTTCATGACGAGTCTTTCAAAAGATACGGAGAAGTTCTTACCGGTTACGACACCAAGGAACTTCTTGAAGCTATGAACAAGATTGAGCTTCCCGCAGAGGGAGTTGCTTATGAGCCCGGCATTGACAGCCTTGAGGCATGCTCTATTATTGGGGAGTTCAGCGACCGCGCTTACGGCGGAATGCCCGTTCAGCTTGGAATGTGCTGGGGAAGAAATACCAAGCTCAACTGCCTTGAGTATCACAGAGGATGTGAGCTCAACATCGGAACCGGATCTTTCGTTCTCCTTCTTGCAAAGGCTGACGATATCGTAGACGGCAAGCTCGACACTTCCAAGGTTGTTGCTTTCGAAGCAAAAGCAGGTGAGATCGTTCTTGTTTATGAAGATACTCTTCACTATGCACCCTGTCAGGGAACAGGTGAGGATTCCTTCCGAGTTGCGGTAGTTCTTCCCAAGGGAACCAATACCGAGAAGCCCGCTTTCACCGCAGGAAACGATGAGGACAAGCTCCTCTGGGCACGTAACAAGTGGCTTATCGCTCATCCCGAAAGCAGCGAGGCATCCGCAGGTGCTTATGTAGGACTTACCGGAACAAACATTGACATTAGTGTCATGTAATCTTTGATCAAAAACAGTGGGGACAGGTTTTAATCCTGTCCCCACTGTTTTTTCCGCTTGATTTTTTCACATTCCCTGAGATCTGGAGATCAGTTCATTTCTTATTCTCTCCACATTTGCGATCGCGTTATCGCATTCTTTCTTCGCATCGCTTATCTTTGACTGAACGATTATATCCGCCACAAGGCCGTCAAAGAAGAAATCACAGAAGGTAAGAAGTCCTCCGATATGAACGGAACTGTATCCGTCAACATCCTGTAGTTCCTTGCTGAATCTTTGAAGAGCGCACTTGGCTTCGCTTATCTCACGTTCCGCATTTCCCATCTTCACATGCTTGATGAGTCCGACGAGCGACCCTCCTCCGAGGATATCCCAGATACCCCAGCCACCTGCTTTGCCGAGCTGTCTTCTTGCTTCTCTTAAATGTACCAGTGCATCATCCGCTGCAGCGATGGCTTCCTGTATCTCTCTGTACTGATCATTGCTCATAAGACTAACCTCCGTCTGTTTTGATTGTACAGCCGTTATATGGTTAAATCAACCGACAACACTTCTGCAAACATTTTTTCTTTTCCGTGATACAATAGCATGCGGAGCTTCTCCATAAGTCTTTAATTTTTTTTGAGGTGGAAAATGTATCTTAGAGAAAAAAGAATCCTT
>JAEEGH010029832.1_pt1 | contig 10638 bp, 8 predicted proteins | sample 9134181 | NCBI WGS metagenome assembly JAEEGH01 (sample SAMN16246544, study PRJNA631951) | gut metagenome | biome: gut microbiome; feature: rumen; material: DP-attached | host: Bos | place: Iran: Karaj | collected 2018-10
CTCGTCGGTATAGCCGGGGGCAATCACGCCGTCGCTGACCTCGCGCTTCAGCAGCAGGGCCGTCGTCTTGTCGCAGGTGTCGCTCAGGGCCACGAAGTCGCCATACGACGACATACGGTCGGCACCGCGGGCACGGGCGTAGGCACAGGCAATAGGCGACTCATCGAGTCCCTCGATATCGTCGACGAAGTAAATCTTCTTCAGCGTGTCGGTCAGCGGCAGTCCCACGGCGGCACCGGCGGGGCTGACGTGCTTGAACGACGCGGCGGCAGGCAGGCCGGTAGCCTCCTTCAGCTCTTTGACCAGCTGCCAGGCGTTGAAGGCGTCGAGGAAATTGATGTAGCCCGGACGGCCGTTGATTACTTCGATGGGTAACTCGCCCTCCTGCATGAAGATGCGCGAAGGCTTCTGGTTCGGATTGCATCCGTACTTCAGTGCTAATTCTTTCATTGTGCTTTTGCGTTTTTTGTCGATTTGTGTGCAAAGGTACGAAATAATTTTGTAATTTTGCAGCAAAATTCAGAATTTATGGAAAAGAAACGCTTGGCACTGAAGAAACTGTTGGGAGCCGTGGAAAAGGAACTGCTACACAAGCCCGACCGCAAGACACTCGACCGGCTGTCGCTGCTGGTCGGTTTCCAGGACTGGGACTCGTTTCAGGACGCGCTCCACGGCGACGTCAGTGCCGACGAGAACTACAAGTAATTACAGTCTTTATTTCTCTGTCTGTCAAGGCCGCAGACGACTCTTACAGATGCTTCTTCGGATAGAGAGCGTCCCACCACGTGGAGTCGCCCTTCAGCCATTTCTGGAACCAGGCCATCTGGGTCTGCATCCAGCGGGTGCGCTTCGTGTAGTCGAGAATGTGGTGGTTCTCGCCTGCCACCTCGACCAAGGCCACCTCGCGGCCCAGTAGCTTCAGGGCTGTGAACATCTGCAGGCTCTCGATGAGCGGCACGTTGGTGTCAGCATTGCCGTGGAGCAGCAGCAGCGGCGTGTGAACCTTGTCGGCACGGAAGAGCGGCGACTGGTCGACGTAGAGCTGGCGGTGGCTCCAGGGGTAGCTGTTGGCCATCGACACCTCGCTGTAGTTGTAGCCCCAGTAGCCCTCGCCCCAGTAGCTGGTGTGGTTGGCGATGCCGGCGTGGCTGACGGCAGCGGCAAAGATGTCGGTGACGGTCTGCAGGTACATGGTCATGAAGCCGCCGTAGCTGGCACCCATGCAGCCTATCTTCGAGGCGTCGATGAAGGGGTGCTCGGCGCAGATGCGCTTCGTGCCCTCGATGATGTCACCTGCCGGCGTACCAGCAGGCACGGAACCATCGGCGGCGGGCGCGCCGCCGGCGGTGTTGACGTGGCGCGAGGCCCACTCCTGGCCGAAGCCGGTGGCTCCGCTGGGCTGCAGGATGTAGACCACGTAGCCCAACGAGGCGTAATACTGGGCGGGATAGCGCGACTCGAAGGTGCGCGTGACGGGCGAGCAGCCGCCGTAGTAATAGACTATCATCGGGTACTTCTTCGCGGCGTCGAAGTCAGCAGGCAGATACAAGCGCCCATAGACGGTGTCGCCGTTGCTGTTGGTGAAGTTCCAGTCGCGGCAGGTGCCAAGCTCAGCGTCGCCGAGGGCGGTCTTGCCTTCGAAGAGGGAGAACTGCTTGACGGCACTCTTGCCCTTGGCCGTAAAGGCTATGAAGGCAGAGGTGGGCTCCATCGTCTTGTCGCTGAGATAGCCCAGCACGTTGGCGTGCTCAGACAGACTGAAGCGGTAGGCGTTGTCGCCGACGAGTTCAAGCTTGACGATCTTGCCGTCGGCAGGATTGAGCTGATAGATGTGTACGTAGTCGCGGTTCTCGGCATTGAAGAATATCTGTCCGCTAGCCTTCGACCAGACGACGCTGTTGATGCTCGGGTCGAAGTCCTTAGTCAGCGGCGTCACCTTCTTCGTGGCGATGTCGTAGAGGAAGAGCTCGTTCTCGGTCATGCTCGGCGTCTTGTCGAGTGGCAGCTGACAGCCGATGCGGTTGAAGGCCTCGGGCGTGCCGGTGAACAGAATCTGCCTGGCATCGGGCGACAGCAGGGCTCCGCCGAGGAAGCCCACGCACTGCAGCACGGTGTCGACCTTCAGCGTACGGGCGTCCATCAGGTAGTAGTCGCCAACCTCCGTCGGGCGCTGGGCCAGCCAGGAGTAGCTGGCGCCGATGAGCAGCTTCTGCCCGTCGGCACTGATGTCGGCCAGGTACTGGCCCTTGGAACCGAAGGTGATGCGCTGGCTGACGCCCGTCCTGACATCGAAGCGCACAAGATACCTGCGCTTGCGCCAGCCGGGCTGGCGGTCGTCCATCTCGGTCACCTCGAAGACGCCGGCGTCCTCCTTCGGGCCGTCCTCGGTGGCGGTGATGATGAGGTAGTCCTCGGTCGGACTGACGGTGTAGCTGCCCTCGGGCAGTCCGGCGGCCCAGCGGGTGCGCTCGCCCGTCAAGGCGTCCACCTTATATAATACGCGCTGGCCCTGCTCCTTCTCCTCCTCGAGCCAGGCTGTGCTCGTAGGCATCCAGTTCACGCTTCTTGTGGGGCGCTGCAGCAGCCGGCCGTTCTTCGCCTCGCGCAGCTCGTAGTCCCAGCGGCTGTTACCCGTCGCCTCGGTGGTCTGATAGCTCATGCTGACCAGCGAACCGTCGGCCGAGATGGCTATGCCACGCACGCGCCGCCCGTCCAGCAGGTCGTGGACCATGTAGGGATGGTGCTTGTCGGTGGTCGGACTGACGGCAATCTGCGTATCGAAGCTGACGCTGATGCTGTCGGTGTCTTTGGGCTCGGCCAGATAGCGGATGGCGAATGTATGGTGCTCGGGGGCCAGGCTCAGGTCGGCGCCGGCCTCCTTGTCGTCGATGTAGAGCTTGTAGTTCTTGGGGCCCTTCACGCTGATCTTCCCCTTCACGTAGTCGGCGTTGTTCACGTAGAACGTCAGCACGCCCACCGACTTAGCGTCCTTCAGCGAGGGCAGCACGCTGCCGCTGAACACGCCCTGCGCCTCAGCCTGCAGCGGCAATGCTGAGAGCGACGACTTTACGTCGAACTTCTTGCCCTGCACGTCGACGCTGTCGGCAGCAAACGGCGCAGCCACGGCATACGGCCCTGCCTGCAGGAATTCTGTTACGGTGGTTTTGACTTGTGCCGACGCTGTCATGACGAGCGCCGACAATGGTGCTAATATTGCTAATCTCTTCATAATCAAATCAGTAAGCTTCGCGGTATTTACTCTCGTCCTTGTCGTCGAGCATCGAGAGGTACGACTGGTAGCGGCTCTGGGCTATGAGGTGGTCGTCGACGGCCCGGAGCACGGCGCAGCCAGGCTCGTGGGTATGTGTGCAGTTGCTGAAGCGGCAGTCCTTAGAGAAGCGGAAGATTTCGCGGAAGTAGCTGGAAATCTCCTCGCGCTCCATGTCGAACGTGCCGAAGCCCTTGATGCCCGGCGTGTCGATGAGGTAGGAAGCCCCCTCCAAACCTCCCCCCGTAGGGGAGGCTTCCGGCGCAGCAGTTCCCCCTCTACGGGAGGGGGTTAGGGGGAGGCTTATCATCTCCGAGAACGTGGTGGTGTGCTGCCCCGCCTGGTGGGCGTCGCTGATTTCGGCGGTGCGCAGGTTGGCACCGGGGACGAGGCGGTTGATGAGCGTCGACTTCCCCACCCCACTGTTGCCGCTGAGCAGCGTCACCTTGCCACACAAGAGCGGACGCAGTTCGTCGACGCCCTGCCCCGTGACGGCGGAAACCTGGCGGCACTCGTAGCCGATGGTCTCGTAGAGCGTGACCATCATCTGCTGGTAGTGCTGTTCGTCGGCGCTGAGCGTGTCGGTCTTGTTGAACACCAGGACGACGGGCACGCTGTAAGCTTCGGCCGAAGCCAGGAAACGGTCGATGAACGTGGTGGAGGTTTCGGGACGGACAACGGTGACGATGAGCAGTGCCTGGTCGACGTTAGCCGCCAGGATGTGGCTCTGCTTCGAGAGGTTGATGCTCTTGCGGATAATGTAGTTGCGGCGGTCGTCGATGCCGGTAATCCAGCCCTCGTCGTTCACCGTCACGCGGTCGCCGACGGCCACGGGGTTAGTGCTCCGTATGCCTTTGATACGGAAGTTCCCCTTTACTTTACAATCAAGCAACTGGCCATCGTCGGTGCGGACGGTGTACCAGCTGCCTGTATTCTTGACAACAAGACCTTTCACTTTTCACTCTTCACTTTTCACGAGCGAAGCACTACACGGTCATAATTTCCTTGTTCTTGGCCTCAATCAGTTCGTCGAGCTTCTTGATGTACTTGTCGTGAATCTTCTGGAGCTCCAGCTCGGCGTCCTTCTCGTTGTCCTCAGAGAGTCCGTCCTTGATGGCCTTCTTCAGCTTGTCCTTGATGTCACTACGCACGTTGCGAACCTCGACCTTGGCCTTCTCAGCAATCTTGTTGCACTGCTTCACCAGGTCGCGGCGGCGCTCCTCGGTGGGCTGCGGAATGCCGAGACGGATGACCTCGCCGTTGTTCTCGGGCGTGATGCCCACGTCGCTGTCCATGATGGCCTTCTCAATGTCGCGAATCTGCTTGCGGTCCCACGGCTTGATAGCGATGGTGCGGGCGTCGGGCGTCATCACGGTTGCTACTTGGTTCAGGGGCACCTTACTGCCGTAAGACATCACCCTGACACCGTCGAGAATGGCTACGTTGGCACGGCCGGCGCGGATGCGGTTCAGCTCCTCTTCCAGGAACATGGCGGCCATCTCCATTCTCTCCTCACTCTTCTTCAAAGTCTCTTTTACGTCTATCATAATTTTAGCGTTTTAAGTTTTCTGCCCCCAAAAGTAACGCTTTTCCCTGAAACTGCCAAGCGTTTTACATTTTTTTTATTTCTTTATTTTGCTATTCCAACGAATTTGCCTATCTTTGTGCGCAGAAAAACAGCGACAAAAACCTAAGAGCGTATGCAAATCAGCAAATACCTATTGGCCAATGAGCGCGACTCTCTATGGGGCCTAACCGTCAGCACCGTTGGCTATGAGGACATCAAATCGGGAGACTCCTACCCCACCCGCGGCCACGCCGACGGATACTACTTCGAAGTGGAGCGCGGGCGCGAACTCAACGAGTACCAGCTGCTTTACCTCACCGAAGGTGAAGGCATATTCCACAGCGCCACCGTCCGCGAGGCGAAGCTGCGCGAGGGCGACCTCTGGCTGCTCTTCCCCGGCGAGTGGCACTCCTATCGCCCCAACCCTAAGACCGGGTGGAAGAGCTACTGGATAGGTTTCAAGGGGCGCAACATGGACGACCGCGTGCGCGCCGGCTTCCTCTCGCCGCAGAAGCCCGTTTACCACGTCGGCTTCAGCGATGAGATTGTGCGACTCTACAAGCAGGCATACGACACCGCCGTCATCGAGGCCGCCTACTCGCAGCAGCTGATGGCCGGCATCGTCAACCACCTCATCGGACTGATGTACTCACTGGAGCGCAACATCCAGCTGAGCCGCAACCAGACGCACGTTGATATGATTAGTAAGGCTCGCCTGCGCATACGCGAAGCCCTCGAGAGCAACCTCACCATCCAGCAGGTGGCCGACGAGATGGGCGTCAGTTACTCCAACTTCCGCAAGCTCTTCAAGGAGCACACCGGCATTTCGCCGGCTATCTACCAGCAGGACCTGCGCCTGCAGCGCGCCAAGGAGCTGCTCTCGACCACCGCCATGAGTATCAAGGAGATTGCCTACCGACTCAACTTCGAGTCGCCCGACTATTTCTCGGCCAAGTTCAAGATCAAGACCGGACGCCGGCCAAGCGAGCTCAGAACAGCAGAGAACGTTCCAGCCAGTAGATGAGGATGCCGGCGAGATAGCCCACAAAGGCTATCCACGTGATGCGCTTCATATACCAGCCGAAGGTAATCTTCTCCAATCCCATGACCACTACGCCGGCGGCAGAGCCGATGATGAGCATCGAGCCGCCCACACCGGCGCAGTAGGCCAGCAGCTGCCAGAAGATGCCATCGACGGCCATCGCTCCCTCGGCAGCCACGGGGTACATGCCCATACAGCCTGCCACGAGGGGCACGTTGTCGACAATCGACGAGAGCACGCCGATGATGCCGTTGATGACGTAGTAGTTGCCCGAGAAGGTCTCGTTCAGACCCTCGCCGAGAGCTGTCAGCACGCCCACCTCCTGCAGCACGGCCACGGCCATCAGGATGCCGAGGAAGAACATGATGGTCGAAAGGTCAATCTTGGTCATGATGTCGCTCACGCGCTTGGCCATCGTGTCCTCTTCCGATGTGTTGTAATGGAAAATCTCTGTCACGGTCCACAGGATGCCAAGCACCAGCAGGATGCCCATGAACGGCGGCAGGTGGGTCAGCGTCTTAAAGATAGGTACGAAGCAGAGGCCGCCCACACCGAGCCAGAAGATGATGTCGCGCTGCGTCTTCGTAAACTGGCTGACGTCGGCCTTCGGCAGGTTCTGCTCCTTGTCGAACTTCCCCTTCAGCGAGTACTGCAGGATGAACGCCGGCACGAGCATCGACACGAGCGACGGTATGAAAATCTCGGTCAGCACGCCCTGGGTCGTAATGACACCCTTAATCCACAGCATGATGGTCGTCACGTCGCCGATGGGCGAGAAGGCACCGCCCGAGTTGGCCGAGATGACGACGAGGGCAGCATAGATGAGCCGGTCCTCGCGGGCCTGCACCAGCTTGCGCAGCACCATGATCATCACGATGGAGGTGGTCAGGTTGTCGAGAATGGCCGACAGGAAGAACGTCATGAAGGCCATGCGCCACATCAGCTTGCGCTTCGAGCGCGTCTTCAGCGTGTCGCGCACGAAGTTGAAGCCGCCGTTTGAGTCGACAATCTCGACGATGGTCATAGCGCCCATCAGGAAGAACAGCGTCCCGGCGGCATCGCCCAGATGATGTTCGATGACCTCGGCAATGTGGTGAACCACGCCGCCGGCGGCCACGTCAGGATAATACGCGCCAGGCCCCATCATCAGGAGCGTCCAGCAGAGCACACACATCAGCAGGGCGATGGCCGCCTTGTTGATTTTCGTCACGCTCTCCAAGGCTATGCACAGATAGCCGATACAGAAGACGGTGACAATCAGGATTGTTAATGTTGCCATATTGTATAAAGTAATTGAATTTCGCCGCAAAGGTAACACTTTCTTTCCGATAAATCAAAAATAAAGGTAAGAAAATCAAATTATCATATCGCCCCCGCCTTTTTATTACTACCTTTGCAAACGTAAACTTAAAACAGCTAATCACAACAAAACAAATATGGAACAGAAGAAGTATTTCTTTGCCGTAGACCTGGGGGCCACCAGCGGCCGCACCATCATCGGCAACATCACCGACGGACGCTTCTCGTTAGAGGAGGTGACGCGATTCCCCAACAACCTCATTGAGCAGGGGGGCCACTACTACTGGGACATCTACGCCCTCTACTTTGAAATCATCAAGGGACTGAAGGAAGTAGCCCGCCGCGGCCTGGAGATTACCTCCATCGGCATCGACACGTGGGGCGTCGACTTCGTCCTCATCGGCGACGACGGTGCTATATTAAGGAATCCGCGCGCATATCGCGATCCTATTACATTCGACGCGATGGACGACTACCTGCGCCACGTCGTGTCACGCAAGGAGGTCTACGACATCACGGGCATTCAGTTCCTTAACTTCAACAGCATCTTCCAGCTCTACGCCATGAAGCGCGAGGGCAACAGCGCCTTCCGCAACGCGCAGAAAATTCTTTTCGTCCCCGACGCTCTCTCGTGGATGCTTACCGGCAACGAGGTGTGCGAATATACTATCGCCTCGACCAGCCAGCTGCTCGACCCGCGCACCAAACAGCTCGACGAGCGCCTGCTCGCCTCGTTAGGGCTGACGCGCAGCAAGTTCGGCCGCATGGTGCAGCCGGGAACGGTCATCGGCGTGCTCACCGACGAGGTGCAGCGGCTGACGGGCCTCGGCGCCGTGCCTGTTGTTGCCGTCGCCGGCCATGATACAGGTGCTGCCGTTGCTGCCGTTCCTGCCAAGGACGAGCAGTTCGCCTACCTGTCGAGCGGCACGTGGAGCCTCATGGGCATAGAGACGAAGGATGCCATCATCAGCGACCTCTCCTACGAGCGCAACTTCACCAACGAAGGCGGCATCGAGGGCACCACCCGCTTCCTGAAGAACATCTGCGGCATGTGGCTCTACGAGCGCTGCCGACTGGAGTGGCAGAAAGCCCCCCTGTCGTCCCCCGAGGGGGACACAAATGTCCAACAGGGTAATGAAGCCCCCTCGGGGGCAGTAGGGGGGGCTCTCTCCCACGCTGTATTGCAGTCCTCGGCTATGACGGTAGAGCCCTTCCGCTCGCTCATCAATCCCGACGACCAGATGTTCGCCGCCCCGACGTCGATGATTCAGGCTATCCAGCAGTACTGCCGCCAGACCGGTCAGCCCGTCCCCGAGACGCCTGCCGAAATCTGCCGCTGCATCTTCGACTCGCTGGCCCTGCGCTATCGTCAGGTCTTCACCTGGCTGCAGGAGTTTGCCCCGTTCCAGCTCGACGTGCTCCACATCATCGGCGGCGGCTCGCTCAACAAGTATCTCAACCAGTTCACGGCCAACTCTACCGGTGCCACCGTCCTCGCCGGCCCGCAGGAGTGCACCGCCCTCGGCAACATCATGCTGCAGGCCAAGGCCGCCGGTCTGGTCAGCGACATCTGGCAGATGCGCCAGATTATTGCCGACACCCTCGACCTCGTCCGCTACGAACCGCAGGACATGGCCCAATGGGATGCTGCCTACGAGAAGTATATGACCATAACAAGCAAGCAATAAAAGAAACAATTATTACCTATAACAAATTTCAACGATGAAAGCAAATCTCATTGAACAGGCTTACGCTGTAGCCAAAGAGCGCTACGCAGCCATTGGCGTCGACACCGACGCAGTACTTGACCAGCTCCAGAAGCAGCAGCTCTCACTCCACTGCTGGCAGACCGACGACGTCGTCGGCTTCGAGCGCAACGAGGCCCTCTCGGGCGGTATCCAGACCACGGGTAACTACCCCGGCCGCGCCCGCACCATCGACGAGGTGCGCCAGGACATTGAGTTCGTCAAGACCCTCCTCGGCGGCAACCACCGTCTGAACCTCCACGAAATCTACGGCGACTTCGGCGGCAAGTTCGTCGACCGCGACCAGTGCGGCGTCGAGCACTTCCAGAGCTGGATTGACTGGGCCAAGGAGAACAACATGAAGCTCGACTTCAACAGCACGTCGTTCTCGCACCCGAAGAGTGGCGACCTCACGCTCTCCAACCCCGACAAGGCCATCCGCGACTTCTGGATTGAGCACACCAAGCGCTGCCGCCGCATTGCCGACGCCATGGGTAAGGCTCAGGGCGACCCCTGTATCATGAACATCTGGGTACACGACGGCATGAAGGACATCCCCGTACAGCGCAAGAAGTACCGCGAGCTGCTCGCCGCCTCGCTCGACGAGATTATGGAGGAGAAGCTCGACGGCGTGAAGAACTGCTTCGAGGCCAAGCTCTTCGGCATCGGACTGGAGAGCTACACCGTTGGCTCGCACGACTTCTACACCGCCTACTGCGCTACTCGCAAGTGCATCTACACCCTCGACACCGGCCACTACGAGCCCACCGAGAACGTCTCTGACTTCGTATCAACCCTGCTGATGTACGTGCCCGAGCTGATGCTCCACGTCAGCCGCCCCGTACGCTGGGACTCCGACCACGTCACCATCATGAACGACCAGACGCTGGACCTCTTCAAGGAGCTCGTACGCAGCGACGCCCTCGACCGCGCTCACGTCGGTCTCGACTACTTCGACGCCAGCATCAACCGCATCGGTGCCTACATCATCGGCAGCCGTGCCACGCAGAAGTGCATCCTTCAGGCACTGCTCGAGCCGAAGGCCAAGCTCCGCGAGTACGAGGACAACGGCCAGTACTTCGAGCGTCTCGCCCTGATGGAAGAGGCCAAGTCGATGCCGTTCGGCGCCGTCTACGACTACTTCAACCTGAAGAACAACGTGCCCGTAGGCGAGGAGTTCATCGCTGCCATCCAGCAGTACGAGAAGGACGTCACCTCGAAGCGCGGCTAAGGCATAAACGCTCCATCATCCTAAATAGGATTATCCTGATTTGGATAATCCTATTTCTTTTTCTATCTTTGCGCTAAAAATCAGCAAGATATGGAGGGTATATTGAAAAGCTAAAGGATGCTAACAACGTCCTATTTTTCCATTTTATGATTTCCATTTTATGGAAAAATTATTATCTTTGCAAGCGAAATGTTCAAATGAGTATGGCAAAGGAGAAAGTAAAGATTGACAACCCATTCGTAACCACTGGTTATGCAGGTGCCGAATACTTCTGAGCATTGCCATCAAGCTAATTCGTTGTCGATATCGGAAATGTGACCTTTGAGCGTCAGGTCGTTACGCTCGTATTATTCCCCGTAATCCCTCCATACTGCCACCACTCAACACGCTGATAATCAGTAAGTATTGCAATGGTGGCAGTAGTGGCAGTACTAAAAAAACTCTTTGTTGGTCTTATCTTCCCCAAATGCTCTGAGGCGTGTCGCT
>JAEEGH010029837.1_pt1 | contig 10637 bp, 9 predicted proteins | sample 9134181 | NCBI WGS metagenome assembly JAEEGH01 (sample SAMN16246544, study PRJNA631951) | gut metagenome | biome: gut microbiome; feature: rumen; material: DP-attached | host: Bos | place: Iran: Karaj | collected 2018-10
TTCCTTGCGATTTTATTACGTTTGACATTTTTATTCGATAGACGTACTTTTACACCGCAAAGGTTGCAATAGATTTCAATAAGTCTACTACCCAAATGGGTAATTCTGCATCGCGGGGATGAAAAATTACCCATTTGGGTAACAAAATATGTTAAAATCGTGAGGATGACGGCTTAGACGAGGCCGTAATTGGTGGCAAGGGCGAGGGCTTCGGTGATGTTCTGCACGTCGAGCTTCTCGAAAATCTGGCGGCGGTAGAACTACACGGTGTCGAACGAGCGGAGCATCTTCTCGGCTATCTCTTTCATAGTATAGCCCTGGGCTGAGAGCGTCAGGATCTGCTTTTCCTCGGGCTTCAGGGTGATGGTCTCGCGACTCTTCCAGCGGTGGGCCTCCAAAGAGTACTCGCGCTTCTCGCCTGTATGGAATTGGAAGAACTCGATGTGTCCGGCCTCCTTGTGGGGTGAGAGCGAGACGGTGCAAAGTGCAAGCCAAACGCGACCTTCGTCGGTCATGGCAAGGGGCGTAATCTTGTGATTGACGAGCAGCAGACGGTCGCCGTGGGTGATGTGGAAGTCGTAGGACATCATGCACTGGCGGCGGTTCTCCACGGGCTCGTCGTAAAAGGCGCGGAAGCCGGAGCGATTCAGTTCGGTCAGCATCGGCACCTCATCCTCAGGCACGTGGCTTAGGTAGAAGCCGTAGCCCATCTGGCGTACCTCGTCGGCAGTATGGCCGCAGAGGAATAGCGGATTGTCCGACACGTAGAGGAAGTTCTTGCGGTAGTAGTCGATGATGTAGATGCTCTGGTAGGTGGTCTGCGCGAAAGCCTGCGCCGCCTCCACGTAAAGCTGCGCACGCTGGTAGTCGGCGTCGGTGATGCCCTCCACGCGGTTCTCGTACATAAAGAAATCGTCTATCTGTGTCATATTGCTCTTTGTTTTATTCGATTAAAAGTTTGACTCTGCTCTCGCTGCTCCGGATTTCTGTTCCATCGTCAGTGGTTGTTTGGCTGCAAAGTTACTTAATTTCCCACAAAAGCGTTCATAGCAAGACAAAAAATTGCTACCAGATGTGAAAGCCTGAACAAATGTTCATAGGGTTAGTTACATTTCGAAGGGTATGGGTTACTCAAATGAAAAATAGCGATAGACGCTTTGCGGCACCTTCTTTTCTTTCTTGAAGAACTCTTTGGCGATGCGGTATTCCTGTCCTCGCTCGAAGTCGTATTTGTCTGAATCTACGTGGATAGTGAACAGGCGGGTGCTGTGTGGAGCGAGTTCGTAGCCAATATCGTTAAAGGCATAGACAGCTCCGTCTTTCCTCGGCTTGATGGGCAGTACCGTCCATTCGCCGTTTACCCATTGCTCAATGGTGTATGCCTCGCCTGTCATACAAGTGCTATCCGTATTATTCATCATTTCCACGACAATAGAGTCCAATGGAAGGTTCAGTGTCATCCGTATGACGGAATCGCTTTGCGAGAGGCTTTTGTCGGCGATGACGAGACGCAGGGTGTCCGCACTGGTCACGACCTTGGTCCTGTCCGTTGACTGTTCAGCTTCTGCCCTTTGTGACAGCTGATGGCACGATGTCAAAGCAATAGCGAGCAGTGCCGTGATGATGATCCACTTGTTCATCTTCTCGTTTTTTCATTCCACCTCGTAGCCTTTCACGATAATCATCGGACAACCAGGGATTTTCTTCATCTTCCCCTTTACCTTGTGCCGGGCATAACTGCTCTTAAAGTTGGCGGGGAAAGATAGTCTGCCTTTGCCCTTGATGTCGACAACGCTGATAGTGATGCAGTATTTGTTCTTGCCTCTCAGTACGACAGACTCCGCAGGGCTGACGTAGAGTTGTTTTCCATTGTCGGCAGGTGTGACTCGTTTGTAGATAGGCTTGTTCAGTACATTGACAAATTTCTTGTCCCAAACCTCGTAGCAATTGAAACTCAACGTACATTCCTCGTACTCACATTTGTCTATGGTGACCATAATGTCGGTCAGCAGATAGTCTTTCCTGTTTTTGAAGATTGGTCCCCATTCAATGTCACCCTTACAATCACCCTCGAAGCCTGCCGTGCTTGTCCTTATCCACGACTTGCCCGACAGCGTGTGCGGCTTGTTCTTTTTGCCGACTACGACCTCGGCCAGTTCGATTACCTTGTCTTTCAGTGTTACAGTCAGTTCGTACCCATTGGCGTAAGTCGCGTAGGGAATCGTTGTCGTCTGATAGGAAACATGCGTGAATGTCAGGTCGTCCCTGCGCCCTTCGGGTATCGTCAGCGTAAAGTTTCCTTGTGCGTCGGAGATGACACCTACGCTGTCCTCTTCAATGCCTATGCTGACGTACTCAATATTTTCACCTCGTTCATTAATGACGTGACCTTTAACCGTAGTCTGTGCCTGTCCCGCCATTGCGACGAAGGCGAGGATAATAGTGATGATGGTTTGCTTGTTCATTGTTTCTTTGTTTGTTTCATTTCTATATTGTTTGCTGAAATATCTTCAATTGTGGTAGCGGGCTAAAACGCTATATATCCGCTCTCATCAATCATATCAGAACCTTTCTTGGTAAAGAGAAATTGGTAGAGTTTGTATGCTATACTTTCATGGCTTTCCGACTTGCGGACTGCTGCGTATATGCTTGACACGAACGGATACTTGTCTCCCCTAAGCGATTCTTTGCTGGGAGTCACACCGTCAATAGAAAGCATTCTTACATTCAACAAATCGCGGACCATTGCTGTGCAGTAGAAGAATGGAGTATAGCCGATGCCATATTCATCGTGTTCAAGTTGCAAGTAAGGAGATGCCATTTGAGAACCAATGATTTCTGGCATATAAGTTCCGTCAATCATGTTCAGCCCATTCATGACCAGCGTCTCCATTTTCTCCTGGCTCCCGGAATCCGCATCACGGATATATGGAGTAATGGCATGGTCAACACCGCCAACCTCCTTCCAGTTGGTTATCTCTCCTGTATATATCTTACGCACCTGGTCAGTAGTCAGGTTCTTGACAGGATTCTTGGGGTTGACGATGAATACCAAAGCGTCGATGGCAAGCGGTGCTGTTTCAAGTTCTACGCCCAAGGATTCTGCCGCTGCCTTTTCATTTCTGGAGATATCACGGCTCGCAATGATAATGTCACACTTGCCATCAATTAGATTCGTATAGGCTCCGTGTGTGCCGCTGCAAAGATTCTTGGCAAGGTAGTCACTATAGGAGAATGAAGATTTAGCCCCCGAAAAGTCTGGCTGGATGATATAGGTCGTTCCACTCATCCAGTCCACTTCCCACTTGTAGGGTACATCAAGCAACTTATAGGCCACAAGATCCCGAACAGGTCGAGTGCTAGTTGAACAGTCTGTAAGCGGCCAGTCTGTCAATGCAATACCAGAGAGCGTCTTACAGGTATCATTTACCATATCTTTATCATCGCTACTGCAAGAGGCGAGAGAGAATGCAGCAAGCATCGCAAAGGCGATTCTCCAAAGGAATGTTCTGCACAGCTTTTTCATCGGGACAAATGACTACCTACAATGTTTATCAATTGAAGATTCATGAATTTCTCTCTATAAATATCATTCTTTGGGAGGGCTATCTTTGGCAAATTACTCCTGCTTTCCTCCTTATTCGTGACATTTGCCTTTAAAAGAAACAGTTTGTCCAAAGGACAGTTTATAGTATCGGACTTGATTGTTCTTTCTTGACAAAGTGAATCCTTTGGAATAGAGCAACTATCTTTAGGCGTTTGTGCTAGCCCCGCCATTGCGACAAGGGCGAGCAGGATGGTGATGATGGTTTTCTTGTTCATATTGCTTATTTCTTGTTTCGTGCTGCGGAGGTTTCCGATTCGGGAATGGGGAGGTCGGGAACGGGAGGGGAAAAGCCCCCGGCGAAGCCCGAGAAGTGGGTGCCGGGGGAGTAAATCAGGACAACGCGATGGCCTTGGATTCAGCCAGGCGTCAATTTTATCTCAGCACGTCATCGTCGTCCAGTTCGTCTTCGTCCCAGTTAAGGTCCTCGGGCTTGTTCTTGAGACCTCTGCCTGCGGGCTCACTGGCTGACAGAATCTGGCACTGGTGCTGCAACTGCACGATGCTCATCGATGGCTTTATATATGTTTTCTTCATATTGCTATCCTCCATTTATTTTATGATTATCTTTTTACCATTCACAATGTACAGGCCCTTCTTGGGATTCACTATACGACGGCCCTGCAGGTTGAACGCACCTTCGGACTTATTCGTCTTATTCGTGTTCACTTCAATAATACCGGTCGTTACATTCTCTTCGCCAAAGTTCAGCACGAAGCTGCGGGCCGTTTGCGCGTTGCCGCTGATAGCAGGAATGTGGAAGTATGCACGGCATGCTCCAAGTGCCTTGCCGTTGGCGATGGTGCGGTCGGTCTTGGCGTAGCCCAGCTTGTTGCCGGCAGCCAGCAGCACGACGCTGTTGCGGTTGGCGTCGGTAATCTCCAGTGGAGCGAAGTTGCCCACGAACTCTCCGCCGTTGAAGCTGACCTCGGTGGTTGCAGGATCCTCGACGGTCACGTTCTGGAACACGGGATTCACGATGTTGGGCATTGCCACGGCCTCCATCTTCGGCACCACGTGGCCGTTGCTGATCTTCCATCCGCTGCCCAGTTTGTCAAGCTTGTCGTCATTGCTCATGGCGCTGGCGTTGGTGCCCTGTGCACCGCCAAGGGCCTGCGTGTATAAACAGTTGTCGGTGTTGTAGCTGCTGCTGTTATTACGCGTAAAGGTGTAGGTGTCAGTCGTGCCGATGGTGTACTTGCCCTCGGGGATGGCGGCAGGGGCGTACAGACTGTTGCTGATGCTCAGCGTACCCTCGCGCCAGCCCACGAAGCCACCGCATTTGTTGGTGATGTTCCCGCTGGCGGTGGTCAGCACGCCGTCGAACAGACAGTTGGTGATGTTCGCCGTGCCGCTCACCTTGCCCACAAATCCACCGTGCGTGCCGTCGCCGTTGATGGTGCTGTATATCTCGGCGCTCACCCAGCAGTTCTGGATGTTGTTCGTGCCGCTCACCGTCTTACCCACGATGCCGCCCGCATACTTGCGCGTCGATGTGGTAATGGTGCCGCCTACGTGCAGGTTCCTGATGGTCGCGCCACTGGTGAAGCGGAAGGGTGCCACGCCGTAGCTCTCGTCGCTCGTTCCCGTATCCCCGTTGTTGTTCAGCGTCACCTCTATCGTGTAGCCGTCACCTTCGAACGTGCCGCAGAATGGGTTACTGTGTGTACCCGCCATCTTCGTCACGCTGATGTTGCTGGTCAGCCGTACCGTCTTGCCGCTGTACGACTCCGTGCCGTTGTTCACACGTGTGCAGAAGTCGTTCCAATCGTCCGCCGAGTTGATGAAAAGGTCAGCCTGCGGTTTCCACTTCACGATGTAAGGCCGTCCGGCCACGATGCTGCCGCTGGGGGCAATGGTCGGGTCGTAGGCTGTCTCGAAGTTCAGCGTCAGCAGACCCTCGCCGTCCAGGTTCGATGTCGTGCCGTTCAGCGTCATGATGGTGGCACCAGCCAGCGGCGATGCCGCAATCTCAGCGGCACTCAGTGCAAACGGTAGCGTCAGCGTGTTCCAGTCGCCGTCCTTGTAGAGTGTGCGACCTTGGAGCGTCACAGCACTCACCTTTCCGTCAGCTGTGCTGATGGTCGTTAAATTGTTGGCGTTGTCGGCCAGCGTGACGGCGTAGTACACAATGTCGAACTTCGCCGTGGTAGAGCCGGAATAGTCCGTGCTCTCAGCCTTGGCGGTGATGGTCACGGTGGCCATGCCGACGTTCGTGTTGTTAGAGAAAGTGATGTCGCACTGGTCGGTGATGTCAGTCTCGCCATCCAACACGGTAACGGATGGCTCAATGGCGCTGCCCGTGTACGTCTGGTCATCGATGGCAGCAACTGTGATGTCCGAATTGTTCAGCGACTTTTTCCATGTTGCATTGATCGTTACATCCTCGTCCGGCATATGGAACCAATAGAAACCATTCTGATCACTATACCAAATGCCGTGATTTTCAACAGTCAGATTTGCAGTTGCACCCGTTGCGCTTAATGATGTCAATTTGAAACCGTAATCGACTGTTATATGAACCTCATCATTGGGACGGGCTGTCGTCCTGTTGAGTATGAGTTGCGGGCAGTTGTTGGTTATACTGTGGATGTTCTCGATTATGCTGAAATCTTTGGTAAGGGTATATTCCGTGCCGCTTATCGTGACTGTGGCGGTAACGGTATAATCACCTATTTCATATACACCGTTTGTTCGCACCTCGTTCGTGGATTTGTTTTTATAGCTGAATGTAGTTGTGACGTCAGTGATTCCTGTAGCGTTTACAAAATCCTGTTTGTTAACTGAGGCAGTATGATACGTGGCGTTATAGGGAACATCGTCAGCGGTAAGTGTCAATGTAGCCTTACGATTTGTAAGTTCGCAAGTGTGATTGGGATCGGTCTGATTACAGGTTGCAGTCAGGGTATTACCACTCGTAGTGTACGAAAAGGTATGTCCGGGATCTCCGGTTACTTCTTCCTCTGTTTCATAAGTGACAGAAATGTATCCGCTGCCATCACTTTTGAAATCAAAATTGCAAAACTTGCCGTCTTCTTTTACAGTACCGAAAAAAAGAATTTTCAGTTGATTATTCCTATCAACAGCCACATTGCCAACGAATGTGGCGGTACAGAAAGTCTCTCCGCTTTCTATTCCGCCTATTGATTGGAAATAATAATCATCGGTAGTGTTCTCTAGATGCAGTAAAGTAGATGTATTATTCTTGTTCTTACCCACAAACACCTGCACAATGTCACCATATAATTGAAAGTTTACCATTTCAACTTTTGTGACCGTTCCCTCAATATCAAGAAACTCTATGGTTGGGTCGCTGTTCAGGACATCACCCATAAAATCAGTATGTGTATAATGATCACCGAAAAAAGTAGTATTGTTTAGTCTGATAAAAGTACTATTATACGGGTTCGGATCATTGCAGGTCCAATGAAGCGAGTTATTTGCTCCATTAACAGTTGTGTACAGGGTGTAATCATCTGTCTTGGTGGTTTCACCCGAAGCGCCGCCGTCCATCTTCCATGTCACGGTTCTCGTCACGGTGGTCGTTGTCGCCCATGCCGTCTGCGCCATCGTGAGCCAGAGGGCGAGGGTGAGGATGAGATTGAATGTTCGTTTAATCCTGATCATAACTCTCATTTTTAATTGTTTTTTTTTGTTATGGTTATTTATTTTGTTATTACTTTCGTCTTTAAATCCTGCAGGGAAAGCACTAACTCAAAGGCATAAAGAAAGCGCAGGCCCCGTCCCATATTCTCCGACAGGCCCGCGACGGCCCCAAATCAGCTATGGTGGAGTCTGCGCTGTGGTGCGCAGCTCCAATGCTGATTTGGTTTTGCTCGTAAAATCTCGTTAGAGGTCGCGGTTCGTCGGAGAAATTGAGCAATATAAAGTGGTGCCTTTGTGAAAAGGCGTCTGCAAAGGTACGAACTTTCCATGAAAATTGGTCACGGAAGATGCTTTTTTTAGTCATTTTTACCTATTTAATAATATAATTCTGCATGAGAGGGGCCGGATTCCTGCAATCCGAGGTCGTTTTGGTCGCAAGACTCAAAATCTTCCTGAAATCCGAGATAGAATCTTCCAGTTTCATTGCCGATTCCTGAAATCCGAGCATACTTGGGTCGCTTTCGCTCAAAATTATAAGAAAATTGTTTTGAAAATTATAAAAACACATCGCTCTGATAATTTTTTGTTTCAATTTTTCTACAATTTTGAGCGTAGCGACCATTTGCCTATAAGAGTTTGATTTTCTCGATTTCACCAGTGATGGGGTCGCGGCGGTACCACTCTGAAAACAGGCTGTCACCACCGAAGTTGATGACCATGCCATACTCGGTGTGGGTCAGATGCATGTAGTTGAAGAGTTGGCGGCGGTGTTCCTTGTCAACGAAGTTCACGGCCTTCAGTTCGAGGATGATATTGCCATTGACGACCAAGTCCATACGGTAGTCCTGGTCGAGGCGCACGTCATCCCAATAGATGGGCAGGAACTTCTGACGCTCCACGGTGTAGCCTTTCTGCTCCAAGAGGTATTTCAGCGCGGCCTCGTAGGCAGACTCCAGCAGGCCCGAATGCCACTTACGGTGGATGCGCATAGCCTCACCAGTGATGTCCTTGAAGAACTCGTACTTCTTGTTATATTCCGTTATTGCATCCATATTCTTTCTTTTTGGGGGTCGCTTTCGCTCAAAATTATAAGAAAATTGTTCAAACTGTACGGTTGAAAGGAATTAAGGGACGGGTAAGGAAGAAAGATGTTTTTGAAGGAAACGAATTGCCGTAATTTGACATAATTTTACTCACAAATTATTATATTTATTATTTAAATTCGTGGACAAAATTATAATAATTATGGGAATTCGTTTCAAAAGCAAGTAGTATTTTCTATTTCATTTCAAGATGTCATTTCAACCGTACAGGTCAAATTCACTGTGATGTGTTTACGGTCGATTTGCTTCATGGCTTTAGCTACCACGCTACTCTTACCAAAACGACGCGGACTGATCAATACCAGGTGGTTGGCACTTTTCATGAACTGCTCAATATAAGCGACCTCCTCCACTCTGTCAGTGAAGTAGTTTTCCTCTACGATAGTGCCGAATTTAAAGGGATTCTCCATATTACGCATTTTTTCGTTACGATTTTTTTCGTAGTCGATGCAAAGATAGATATTTTTCCTTTAACTTCCAAATCTTTAGACATTTATTTTAATATCAGCCATCGAAAAGCTGCGAAGTATAGAGTCAACATGCTAAGTGTCATCGCCAGAGCGAGGGCTGTGGCGGCAATGGGGCGGGTGTTTTCGGCAAACCAAAGAAGGAAACTTGTCTGCATGTGGAAAGTGAAGAGTGGCACGTCGGCGGGTGTGGAGAGAATGAAGACCATAGTAGCGAGCTAGCTCGCCTACTAGCCTTTCGCGCTCCAGCAGGTCGCCCTTAAGTTACATTGTGAATAAAACAAAAAAAACAGTGTCTGTTTGAAGATATCATGGAAAAAAACACTAACTTTGCGCTTTATAAACATATAAAGACGTAATAGAAGTAAGTTCAAGATGTTTTCACAAAGAATAGAAGAGGTCATCAGGGCATTGCTCGTCGATGGCGTCATTACAGAGAGAGAACGGCAGGTCATCAGGCGCCTGGCCGAGCAGGAAGGCATCGACGCCGACACCTGCGATGTGCTGCTCGACGCCCGCATACAGGAGATGAAGAAAGAACAGAAGGTGGAGCAGGCCGAGTGTCCGCATTGCGGCGCCCAGCTCGATGCCTTCAAGACCACATGCCCCTTCTGCGGTCATGAGATAGGGCGGCGCCGTGCATCGTCGAGCATGAAAGAATTGAACGAGCAGTTGGCACGGGTATCGGCTCCCAACACAGAGGCAGCGAAGGCCACCCGCACCAGCATTATCACCAGTTTCCCCGTGCCCAACACTCGCGAGGACTTGCTGGAGTTTCTCAGTCTCTCGGCGGCCAATGCCAAGAAACGCGGAGGTCTGCTCGATCAGCCCTTTGCCCGCTATGCCATGGTCATTGCGGCGTTCTGGCTGGGCTTTACCCTCATCTTGGCTATTGGCAGCAAGGAGACGAAAGGCTATCCCCTTGGCGAAGCTTTAGGCGCCGGCTTCGTCATGGCCCTCATCATTGGCAGCTGGTTTGGCATCAGATACGCCAAGAAGGGTGGCGACAAGTCGGTGAAAGAGCACAACGCCATGGTGAGCGTGTGGCGCACCAAGTTCGACCAGGTGATGACGAAGGCCCGCATGACCTTGGTTCGCCCTGAGGACGTGCAGACGCTTGACCGCCTGCAGCGCGAGGTATATGGCAAATAATACAGCTAGACAACACAAACAGTGATAAGCACATTAACTAAACAGATTGGGGAATACAAAAAGGCATCCATAGCCACGCTGCTTCTGACGGCATTGGAGGTGGTGATGGATGTGCTCATTCCCTACGTCACGGCGCTACTCATTGACCGTGGCATCATGGCGGGCAACATGCAGGCCGTCTATCTCTACGGACTGCTGATGGTGGGCATGGCCCTGCTCTCGCTGCTGTTCGGCATCCTGGCCGGGCGCGTGTCGGCCTACGCCTCAACGGGCTTTGCCTCCAACCTGCGTCGCGCCATGTACAGAAACATCCAGACTTATTCCTTCCAGGACATCGACAAGTATTCAACATCGGGCTTGGTGACGCGCATGACCACAGACGTGAACTCACTGCAGAACGCGTTCCAGCAGATTCTGCGTGTCACCGTGCGCGCACCGTTCCGCCTGCTGCTGAGCATAGCCATGTGCCTGGTCATCGACCCAAGGCTGTCGCTCATCTTCATCTTAGCCATGGTGGTGCTCGGCGTCAGCCTATACCTTATTATATCGCGTGTGGCACGGCTCTTCCAGCAGGTCTATGTGAAGTACGACGAGCTGAACCAGAGCGTGCAGGAGAACGTGACGGGCATACGCGTGGTGAAGGCCTTCGTGCGCGAGGACTACGAGACGCAGAAGTTCAGCCGCGCTGCCGACGGCCTGTACAAG
>JAEEGH010029838.1_pt1 | contig 10637 bp, 9 predicted proteins | sample 9134181 | NCBI WGS metagenome assembly JAEEGH01 (sample SAMN16246544, study PRJNA631951) | gut metagenome | biome: gut microbiome; feature: rumen; material: DP-attached | host: Bos | place: Iran: Karaj | collected 2018-10
GTTACATCTGCATTTTTTACAATGGCAATGCAAAACGGACTTAGTGCTGCAATCATGAATCCACTCCAGATGGAAATGAAAAAAGCATGGTATACCACAAGTCTTTTGTTAGGATTGGATAACAACTGCACGAATTATATTGAGTGGATTAATAAGGAAGGGGGAAGCCTCCCCCTCGGCTCAGCCTTACAGTCTTCGCCTACCCCTTCTCCTAGGGGCTCTGCCCCTAATACCCCAGCGGGATCAAACAGTGGCCCTTCGACAAGCTCAGGGACCACGGGAAATTCCCCTTTGAAAAACGCAATCATCAAGGGTTTGAAGAATGATGCAGCTGCGGCTACAAAGGAACTACTTAAAACAACAGAATCGCTTGAAATAATAAACACACATCTTATTCCGGGACTTGATTATGTGGGCAAGCAGTTTGAAGCTAAAAAAATGTATCTACCTCAATTGCTCATGGCTGCAGATGCCGCTAAAACTGCCTTTGATGAAATCCGCGGCTTTATGGAAAAGTCTGGTAAGAAAGGTGAAACAAAAGGAAAGATCATAATTGCAACTGTAAAGGGCGACATTCATGATATCGGAAAAAACATTGTGAAGGTTCTTTTGCAGAATTATGATTTTGAAGTTATAGATTTAGGAAAAGACGTTCCGCCTGAAGTCGTTGTTGAAGCATGCAAAAAAGATAAGATACAGCTTGTAGGTCTTTCTGCACTGATGACAACTACAGTAGCCAGCATGGAAGAAACAATCAAGCTTTTGCGAAAGGAATGCCCGTGGGCAAAGGTTTGCGTTGGCGGAGCTGTAATGACTCAGGAATATTCAGATAAGATTGGCGCAGACTTTTACGGCAAAGACGCAATGGACACCGTAAGATATGCGCTTAAGTTATTTGAATAACTTTTTAATCGTCTTGATTTAATCAAAAAGAATATTGTCTCAGTCCAAAATTATGCTATACTTTATTTATGAATAAATACATAAAATCTAAAATTCTCGTTGTAATATTATCAGTTGTAATTATTACAGGATGTACGAGCACATCAGATAATTCAGTAATTGAAGAAAGTCCAATTGGGCAGAACCTTGGAAATTCTGAAGAAGTAATCACTTTTAATGAAAAAAAATATTCCCAGACTTTTTATGATGATTTTGAGGGCACAAAACTGGATACTACACGCTGGGAAAAATGCCCTGAATGGCCTCGCCAGGATGCAGGCGGCTACTGGAAAAACTCTTGTTCTTCAGTAAAAGATGGAAACCTTATAATCGAAGCCAAAATAGAAAACGGAACTCCAATTAGTGGTGCAGTCCGCAGCAAAGGGAAGTTTGAACAGACTCGTGGCCTCTACAAAATCCGCTTTAAGGCAGAAAAAGCTTCTGGGCTCTGGTATGCCTTCTGGCTGATGAGTGACAAAGAAAAAAATATTGGCAATGGAGCAAAAGACGGTGGCGAAATTGATATCTTTGAAATTCTACCTAACGATCCCTGGATGCCGGAAAATCAAAAAACTTACTTAAACTCAGCCGTTCATTGGGATGGTTATGGAGAAGCTCACAAATCTCATGGAAGCCGTTATTATATTGAGGATTCCTTCTACCAGCAGTGGCACGAAATAACTTTTGAATGGACAAAGAATTATTACAAAGCTTATCTTGATGATAGCGAAACACCCTTCTGGGATTCGAGCAAGGAAGGTGCAGATGCCTGGGGCGGAATAGTTCAATCCCGCAATTACATGAAGATTACCGCGGAGTTTGGAAGATGGGGAGGAGATATTGACCAGGAAGCCCTTCCCGCCCGTATGTACGTTGACTGGGTAAAAGTATACAAAGAAGAATAAATAACTGTCTTATTTCATACTCTCTTTGAATAGTTCATACAAATCGCGGTCTACAATCATGCCGTGCATGGTTTCCCAGTGAGTGTTTTCGCGACGGTGCTCAACAATTCCAAAGGCTCCTCTAAAGTTCCATAAAGCAAAACCAAAACCTAGTTCATTACAGACTCCAAAAAAGTCCCGGTACCAGGCCAGGGCTGTATCATTGCGAACCTTGTTATAAACACCGGCCTCACCAATATGAACTTCGCAGCCGGAATCTTTCATTTCTTTCCAGGGCTTATAAAAATCAAGCAGAGCCTGACGATTCCAGATTTTACCGTTTTCTTTAAGGCCAGGCCAATCCGGATAATCCCAGATCATAGAACCGTTCTTTTCGTTCCATTCAGATTTCCAGTGGGTAAGATGAAATGGCATGTATCCGCGGCCACTCATTACAACATTCAAATCTGCAAGTTCAGGAGCAGCAAGATGTCCACCGCCCAAACCATCGCAGACTACAGTTCTTTCGGGTGTGATCTTTCTGATTTCTTCTGTAACACGAGCCATTATTGCCTTATGATTCTGGCGGGTAAGCCCATACTGTCCCGGATTTGGTGGCTCATTGAGAAGGTCAAAACTTAACAGGTCTTTTGAATAATTCTTGTAACGCTTTGCAAAAGTTTTCCATAGATTTGTAAAAGCATCCTGGGCAATTAAATCTGTCCATAGATTATCTCTTTCGAATTCATTTCCATTTACGCAGTAGCCCGGGCCGCGATGAACATTAAGAGAACAGTGCAATCCCCTGCTTATAATGGCATCAATACATTTATCAAGAACTTTAAGCATTTCTTCATCATATTTTTCATATTCAAAATTATGAATGAAGAAGCGGTAGTCTGTTGGCAGGCGGACAAAATTACACCCCATCTCTGCCATAAAATCAAGTTCATTTTCATCAATTCTGATAAAACGAGGATTTACAAAAGGCTCTTTTCCACCGGCACTAAAAAGCCATAAAACATTAAAGCCATACCACATAAAAACTCCATCAGGCTAATTTAATATTACCTCTAATAATTCATTTACAGATTTTACAATATAATCGGCTCCAGCCTCTTCTAATTCCTGGCGGGCACCATAGCCGAATAAAACGCCACAGGATTTGAGACCATTGGCTTTTGCACCTTCTATATCGTGGAAACGGTCGCCTACCATGAGGACTTTTTCTTTGTCGCCCTGCCCTAAAACACAACGTTCTAAGGCATAAGCAATAACTTCGGCTTTTTTGCTGCGGGACTCATCCATGAGGCTACCGCATACAAAATCAAAATATCTGCTCAGGCCAAAGTGGTCTATAATTTTGATTGAATATTCTTCGGGTTTTGAAGTGGCTACAAGAAGATGCTTCCCCTGCTCTTTCAAAGTCTGCAAAAGCTCAGGGATTCCGGGGTAGACTTTATTTTCGAAAAGTCCTTTTGTTGAAAAGTATTCACGATATTTGGCAACAGCTTGCATTGCCTTGTCGTGGTCAAAACCAAAGGTTGTTTCAAAACTGTATGGAAGCGGCGGACCAATAAGCTTACACAACTCTTCATAAGACGGAATCTCCATACCATAAAACTTTAGTGCATGAATAAAAGAGTTAGTAATTCCCTGCGCCGGATCTGTGAGGGTTCCGTCAAGGTCGAAGAAGATGTGTGTAAACATAATTAGAACTTGCCGCCACCGAGGGTGAAAGTCAATTTAAGTGCTACATCTGGTTTTGAATCCCAGTCTGCAAAAGTCATATGTGGACCAATTCCAAGTTTGATTGAATTTGTTGGAGCATAATTTAACATTGCAGAGAAGGTTCCTGAACCCATAAGACTTTCAGCGCCATATTCTTTCAGCAAGCCTGCAACAAGTGGAGGCAAATCTTCTTTACCAAAATTAACAATTCCAAATACAGCAGCAGTTAATTTTGTTGTTCCAAAAATTCTTCCAAAACTCAGTGCAAGAGCAGCATTATGACCTTTTGTAAAACTGTCTTTTACATACATTGGATTTGAAGCAAGATACATCATTGTTTCATTATCAAATTCAAAATTGTTTCCGTCATAATAATACTGACCTACAAGAGTGATTGAAGGATCCTTCCAGGTATAACTGAAGCCTGCTGTAGCTTTAAAAATTGCAGTTTTATCTTTTTCTTTATCCCATTCAAAGTCGTTTCCATACTGGAATACAGCTTCACCAAACAGGTTGATTTTTTTCAAACTTCCAGAAGCTGTAAAGGTAACCTTAGGTGCGGCTTCATATTTCCAGTATCCACCAAGACCAAGCTCCCAGCCGCCAAGTACTAAATCATACTTTCCGGCAAAGGCACAGTTTTTGGCATAATCAAAGGCCGGCATTACATAAACCCAAAGACAATTCTGGGAATCAGGGAAAGTAATTTGAGTTCGAAGATTAAAGCAGCCGTCTACCTGGGCAGATGTATTTTCGGGATCAATCATTGAGGTATTAATAATGTCGCTTACAGGGCTGAAGAAATATCCGGCTCCCCAGGTTACTGTATGAAGTCCAAAACGGAAAAAGGCAGTATCTGCTACAGAAAAATCGGTAAATAATTCTTTGAGATAAATCCAGTCGGTAATTGTAGTTTCGACATCTGTTTTGAAAATATCCTGACCAAAAAAAGTTTGCTTAGTTGTAGTTGCAGTCGAGGTTGCCTTCGAACTAAACGGATACCTCAACCCAAACTTTGAATACATACGCAAATCCTGAGTTGGGCGGGCATCTACTGTAAGATAAGCACCTACATTCGGACTGATTTTTGTATCGGAAAAATGCTCCAGAAAAGACTTGTCGTCATCGGAATAAAGCAGAAAGGAAGTGCTGATTTCTGAAGTAAAGTTTCCGCCAATCTTTACACTACCGTTATCAAATAGAACTCCCTTGCTCAAATCGCTTTTTGCAGAAACATCGGCAACTTCTTCAATAAGAAAATCATCGTCGCCAAATAAATCATCATCGCTGCCAAAAAGGTCATCGTCGGATTGGGCAGATAGAGCGCCAAGGCTCATTAATAAAATAAATAAAATGAATAATAATCTTTTCATAAGTAATTCCTATTAGTGGCCCTTCGACAGGCTCAGGGACCGCGAAACTTAGTTCAATCCTTCAAGATAAGCTTTTGTAAAAATACGGTCTGGCAAGGCGTCAAAAGTTAAGTCCGAAATTACCTGAGTTGTATTTTCGCCGGGGTTTAATTCGTCCTTTACAATAATTTGAGTTGGAACAAAACCTGAAGGAACCTTGGCATATTTTGGAAGAAGTGTTGTGCGCATAAGACGATCAGAACCGGAAAAATCTTCGTATTTAAGAATAAGGTTCATATCTTTACGTACATAAAATTTTGTTTTGGCATAAGAAGGTTCATTTGTTTTTGCTTTTGCAGTTATAATATAAACCTCCTGTTTTCCAAGCATGCCGTTTTCAAAAGCTTCAATATCGTAATTAATTCTCCAGGAATTTTCGTCCTGTTCAATATCATCAAGCTTAACGTCTGAATTACCAAGAGACTCTTTTAAAGATGTATGACTAAACTTACGGCTGATTGGATCATAAGCCCAGATATTATCATCATCGCGTAAAAATCCATTTCCCTTATCGGCTTCGGGATAAAGCTGAACAAGAGTCATGAGCTTTTTATCGGTACGTTCAAAAATTTTATACTGAACGCTCTCTTTAGGTTTATTTGGTTTTTCAATTAAAAGAGAAACGGTTGCAGAATAGTCTCCGTGATAGGCAAGAACATCATCAGTTGCCTCAAGAATTTTGTATGCCTTCTCGCTGTCTGTGGCAGAAGCCTGGGCAAAAAGCCCTGCAGCAAAAAAGAGTGACAGGCACAAGGTAATAATTGTTTTTTTCATAAAAACTCCTATTTAATAGTTCTCAATGCTTCGGCGGGGCTGAGGGAAGCGGCTTTTTTGGCGCTGCCACGTACGGCCCAGGATGTAAGCACAATAAGCAGAATATACTGCAGTATAACAGTTCCAAGAGAAACTTTGAATGAGAAATGTCCTTTGCTTAAGAAAAGAGACAAGGCTTCATTGTGAATTGGAATTGTATGAATAATTGCCATTACAATAACTGCAAGAATAAGGCCAAGAACAGCCCCAATTACACAAAGTACAACAGCTTCGCTTGTAAAGACTTTTCTGGTATCTTTACCGGTCATGCCAAGTGCACGCATAGTTCCAATTTCTCGGATGCGTTCGTACAAAACCATGCGGTAAGTGTTAGAGACACCTATCATTACAATGAGCAGAATAACAATAAGAATTGTAGTTGCAACAATGTGAACAATATTCATTACTGTTTTAATCTGAGGAATTTCGTCATAAAGAGTTTCTACTGCATACTTAACGCCTTTCCACTCATTTTCTGCTTTGCGGGAATCGACCTGTTTTTCAATACCCTTTCCAATATTTGTTGGATTCGTTTTCATTGCAAGGGCACGGCTTGTTACATTGATCTGAGGATTTACATCGGCATCCTGTCGGATTCTTGCTTCTATAGCCATGGCAGCTTTTGTCTGATATTTTTTATTGCGGAGATAAAGCGAGAACATAGAGTAAGAGCCTTCCGGCATTTCTACAATTCTGTTTAAATCTTCAATATCGCAGTAAGACTGCATTGTATTTATAAAGCTGTTAGACTTCATAATTGCAGCAATTTTCATATCGGCTACAGTGTTCTGACCATAAACAGTAGTTGTTGTATAAATTACATCATCACCTACCTGAAGATTCATTGAGGAGGCAATCTTATCGCTGATAATAAGTCCGTTTGGAATTGAAGAATCTATACTTCCGCTTACAAGTTGCATTGAACTGCGAAGCTGTTTTTCGTCAAGGTCGCGGCCATAAAGCTGAATCATGGCCTTTTTACCGTTAAAAATAATCTGACCGCCAGACATTGTAAAGCAGGAATAATAATCATATTTAATTCCAATTTCATCGACAATATCTTTTATATAGTTTCGGTCGCGGACAATATTTACAAGCTGGACCTTACCGTTTTCGGTAGAAGGAGGAATCCATTCAAGACCTTCGCAAACTACGTTTCCACCGACAAGTTGAGTAATCTGATTTTCAAGATTTCCAACCAGACCTGTTGTAAGACCATCAATTGCTGTTACTACAAAAAATCCAAAGGCAATGGCAACAACTAAAACTGCGTTTCGTCTTTTTTGTCTTGTAAGATTTTTTAGAGAAAAATTAATTGAACTCTTCATTAGTTGCCTCCCTGATTTAAAGCTTTAAGCGGCGTAATTTTAAGGGCAGAAGAAACCGGATAAAGATTACTGATTACACTTCCGCCGATCGCAACTACAATTGTTGTTATGATAATGCCGGCTGTTGGAGAGAACCTTAGCAGCCCTCCTCCAAGAATCATTTTGGCAATACTGTTTGTTATAGTTATATTAAGGGAATTAAAGATTGCCATTACTATTGCGGCAACGATTATACCAAGCAGAGAAGAAATTGATGTGAGCATAATAGTTTCGCTAAAGAAGAGTCTGCGTACAAATTTCTTCTCGGCACCAATTGCACGCATTGTTCCAATTTCGCCGGTGCGTTCAATTACCGAAACAATCATTGTGTTCATTATGATGATAAATACAACGATTGCCAGAATTGAAATAAGGATATTAAAGACAAGGCCAATTCCTTCTACAGACTGAGAATAGGAATAAGCAGCTTTTTTCCAGTCCATTGCATAAACATCAAGTCCTTCTTCTTTGAATTTTGCATTAAGCTCGTTGATAATGCTTTGGGTCTGGCCGGGATTTTTTGCTTTGGCAAGAACATAATGCCAGGCTCCCTCGTCTGTTTTGTTGAGTTCGTCTCGAAGACTTGTGTCTCCCAGAATAGAATCAAAATCATCTATGCCACTGCCAACAAAGGCAGAAGATGTATCATCAATTGCAAACAGATCATCATCAAAAGAAGAGAACAAATCATCTTCGTCCATTGTATTAATAGAAAGGTCAATAGAATCTGGAATCTGATTTTCAAAATTTGAAGCATAAGTAAGATCGGCAAAAGCTCTTGCAAAATCCGGATTACAATAAACAATCTGGAACATGGCAGAGTTTTCGTTAGGAGGATTAAATATGCCTACAACCTTTGCCTCACGGATAACATTGTTTGAGTTGGCACCAGCACAAAGAACTGTATCTCCAAGATTGAGGGTGCGTGAATACAAAGATTCATAGGCTTTTTTTACACGCGTATCAATCATTATTTCATTTGTGCCCGCAGCAGGATAAGTTCCTTCTACAAAGTTTACGCTAGGAAAAGTATTCCAGTAAGAATCATCTTCGCCGGCAAAAAGCATAGAAATTGGCAGATCGTCAAAACCAAGATCATCTCTGTCTATAAGATCAGATAAATCCATTTCTACACCATAAGCAACAAGAATCTGTGCCGAAATAAGCTTTGTATGACTTTTAAGACCCTCTGTCTGATTTACAATTTCCATTACCTTATCAAGGTCAGTAATTGCAGGCAGCTGAGGAATCTCTGTTGTAATGTTAGTTGAATTTACACCAAAAAGATCGTTGATAACACCTTTTTCGGGATTTTTACCAATTGCAATATCGCCGGTGTAATTTGTACGAAAATCTTTTTCGAGACCGCGGTTTACAGACTCTAAAAAAGAGTTACCCAAAATAACAATTGCAATACCAAAAACAAGAAAGCTTGCAATTATTATAGTTTTTGACTTGTGTTCCTTAAGGTTTCGCAAGGCAAGCTTAAATATTTCTCTCATTATTTAGACTCCACGTTGTAAACATCTGAGCCGGTCTTGTGCTCATCATTCTTTATATTACCATCAAAAATATGAACTACGTGATCGCACATTTCTACAATGCGCGAATCGTGAGTTGAGAAAATAAAGGTTGTCTGCAGTTCCGGATCGCGGTTCAAATCTTTCATCAAAGAAAGAATCTGGGCAGAGTTTACAGAGTCAAGGTTTGCAGTAGGTTCATCGGCAAGAATTACAGGTGCTTTTGTTACAAGGGCACGGGCAATTGCTACACGCTGGCGCTGACCACCACTAAGCTCACTTGGCTTATGTTTTTCCCAGTCGGTAAGGCCGGTTTTTTCCATAAGATAGTGAATCCATTCTTCTTTCTGCTTTTTTGTAAAGGAATCTACCGGACAGGCAAGATTTTTGTCTTTTGATTCCAGCAGCAGAGGAAACTCAATATTTTCATAAACATTCAAAACAGGAATAAGGTTGAAGGTCTGGAAAATAAAACCCAGCTTTGAACGGCGCAGTCCTGTAATTCTTTTATCGAGTTTGTTTGGAACAGTAGTTTTGATTTTTTTATTCTGTTTTTCGTTGTAGTTGTTTAAGCGGCCGGCATCGAGCTCTGTATTTTCAAGATTAAAACCGTCGTAAACATCTACACCGTCAATTATGATTTTTCCGGAAGTAGGAAGGTCAATAAGTCCAACCATATTAAGGATTGTAGACTTACCGGAACCCGAAGGCCCCGAAATTGCGGCAAACTCGCCTTTTTCAATGCTGAATGAAACTCCTTTTACAGCCTCTACCCTTTGTTTTCCAAGCGGGTATGTTTTGCGTACATTGTCTAGTGTGATAACTGGCATTGTAAATCTCCTTGAGTATTATTGTATTAATACGATAATACAGTTTTTCTTATATTCTTGTCAATATAACTGTATAATTAATAAGATAATAATAAAGTTACTAAAAGGAAAGAAAATTTTACAATACCGATTTTAAGAATTGCTGAAGGCGTTCGCACTGTGGGTGCTGGAAAATCTGCTCTGGAGTGCCTTCTTCTGCAATGTAGCCGCCGTCCATGAACATAACACGGTCTGCAACCTCGCGGGCGAATCCCATTTCGTGAGTTACAACAACCATTGTCATTCCTTCATGAGCAAGATCCTTCATAACTTCAAGCACCTCCCCTACCATTTCAGGGTCAAGGGCAGATGTTGGTTCATCAAAGAGCATTACATCAGGATGCATTGCAAGCGAACGTACAATAGCAATACGCTGCTTCTGGCCGCCGCTTAATGTTGAAGGATAAACGTCTGCTTTTTCTGGAAGGCCTATTCGTTCCAGCAAGGAATGTGCTTCTGCTTCTGCTTCTTCCTTTGTTTTGAGTCCAAGCTGAACAGGAGCAAGAGTGATATTTTCCATTACAGTTAGATGTGGAAAAAGATTAAAATGTTGAAAAACCATACCCATTTTCTGACGACAGGCATCAAGATTTGTTTTAGGGTTGGTCATATCGTTGTCTTCAAAAATAATTGTTCCAGCGTCTGGAGTTTCAAGGCGGTTCAAACAGCGAAGGAATGTACTTTTACCAGAACCTGAAGGACCGATTACTACAATCTTTTCGCCCTTCTTAATGCTGGTAGATAAATCCTTAATAACGTGAAGATCCCCAAAGCTGATTTTTAGATTTTTAACTTCAATTAAAATGTTATCGGTCACTTTTTGCCATCCTTTTTTCGAGCAGCCCAAAAAACTTTGTAAGACCTACTGTAAGAATAAGATAAATTACAGCACAGGTCAAAAGTGGAATCCACGCATTGTAGGTTGCATTACGAATCATATCACCAGCCTTTGTCATATCGCGAACGGCAATAAAGCTTGCAACAGAGGTTTCTTTTATGAGAACAATGAACTCGCTTGTATATGTTGGAAGACACGCCTTTACAGCTTGAGGAAGGACAATCTTAAAAAGAGTCTGCCACTTACTCAAGCCAACTTCTC
>JAEEGH010029840.1_pt1 | contig 10636 bp, 8 predicted proteins | sample 9134181 | NCBI WGS metagenome assembly JAEEGH01 (sample SAMN16246544, study PRJNA631951) | gut metagenome | biome: gut microbiome; feature: rumen; material: DP-attached | host: Bos | place: Iran: Karaj | collected 2018-10
TCTGCATCTTCTTTCCACCCCTGGCGGTCTTCGACCAAGGGTGCGGTTCCATCATCATCGTCTTCCTCCTTACCTTATGTGGTTGGGTACCAGGCACTATCGGTGCCTTGATTATACTCAATCGGAACAAATGAAATGAGCAAATAAAAAAACTCCGGGGAATGACTTCCTCGGAGAAAAGCTAATAGCCAGAAAGGCTGATAGCCATTTCCAACTACAACGCTTTATTGCTTGCAAAGATACATCATTTTTCTTTCCTTGAATCAAATTGAGGCAAAATAATGCTTATTATATGAAAATAGGTCGCTGCTTTCAGCGACCCTCAGGCGGTACACGGTCTTTCGACCCTGTCCCTATCTTCATAAGGAAGACGCTGCAAAGATACATCATTTTTCTTTCCTTGAATCAAATTGAAACAAAAAAAGGCATATTTACTCCAATTTTCCTGCATTATTCAAAACAAAAGCATCTCCATTGAAGTTTTTATTGTAAGCAATAAATACAAAACCCCATTTTGCATTTGGTCATTCTGTCCACCTGTTTACAATAAAGGAAGCCTCATACTCCTTCGTCTAATTGTTACTATCTTAAATCTAAATATCCAAAAAGTTCGGAGTTTGTAATATAAAATAAATGAAAATACTTGGTTTTTAAGGAATAAAGATTTATCGTTTATAATGGCCATTTTGTAAACATCATTACAACCAGAGGGCAAACCGCCTTTCTTCATCAAAGCAAGTAAGTCCTTCGGGGCGCGCTTGCACTTGGCCGCATACATCTCAGCCACGTTGGCATCCAGCCTCCGACGTAGCCTTTCAGGTGAAGTTGGTAATTATTCTTGGACATAAAAAGATGTACCTTAGCGTTAGTAGTGCAAAAGTACATCTTATTATGCGTGCGGGAAAAGACAGATTTATTCTGTTACGATGTTCTTGAACTGGCCGAAAATAGGATGATGACGGTATGCCCATCGAGTTCCGGAAGGGATGTAAAGGGTACAAGAACTATACATTTCTTCGGGGAAGGCAATTGTACCATTCGAATCTATAAATACAATTGAATTTGGGGTTTGTGACCTAAAATGGATTTCAGTCAGCGAACTGCAGCCCCAGAAAGCCTTCTTCCCGATACTAGTTACGCTGTTCGGGAAGTCTATGCTCGTCAGCAAACTGCACCTCCTGTATTTGCAACTCATTGTATTTCAATTGATTTTGTTTTAAACGGTAGAAAAGTGCCTTCATGGATTCTTAGGATGGTGAAAAAGATGAAGATTTAACGTTTTTAACTCTTGTAAACCACAAAAAAGATACAAATGTGCAATTATGGATGATTTCGAGCTTGAATAAAACTCATTTGTATTTTTCAACTATGTTTTTGTCCTTATTAATATGCATAGTTCAAAACAGTCTCAACAAAAATAAAAAAATGAGTTCTTTTCTCATTTTTGAGCAATTAAATTGACCGTTTGTGTTAAAATCTCTTGATTTTTAAGATTTTTTCTCACAATTCACAAACCATATCGAATATTATTTGTATCTTTGCACAAAAATTTTGAGATATGCTAGTAAATTTCAAAGTTAAGAATTATCGCTCTTTCAAACAGGAACGCACCTTTAGCATGGAGGCGAGTTCAATAAAGGAACACAAGAAGTCTGTAATCAGCGAGGGTAAGTATAGTTTACTTCCGTTGGCAGTTTTCTATGGCGCAAATTCTGGTGGCAAAAGTAATTTCATTCAGGCAATATCTACTATGCGAAGCATGGTCAGACGTTCTGTGCGCTTGAATGAGGGCGATGCGCTACCTTACGATCCTTTTGCATTGGATGAAAACTCTGACTCGCAACCTACGTTGTTTGAGATACAGTTTATAAAAGGTGAGGTTCTTTATCGCTATGGTTTTGAGTACAACAAAACCGATATCATCTCTGAGTGGCTTTATGAGAAGCGGTTCGGCGAGAAAGAGTACGAGCTCTTTGTGCGTTCACGAGACATCATTGAGGTATCAGCAAAGAGATTCCTAGAAGGTCAGGGAAAAGAGGATTTGACAAATTCGAATCGCCTCTTCCTGTCGCTTGTGGCTCAGCTGAAGGGCGAGAAGTCCAATTCCATATTAGGTTGGTTTGGAGAATGTAATGTACTTTCGGGAATCGACAGCGAGGGCTACGAGGCATTTACACTTAGAATGTTTTTGGAACATCTGAATGGTGCTGACCAGGCTCAGGAGTTCTTCAAGACCTTGCAACTGGGCTTTACCCGTTTTTCGGTCAAGAAGGTTGATATTCCCAAAGAAGCCTTGGAAAGTGCCCCCAAGACGATAAGGTCACAATTGGAAAAAGACATAGCCACGGGTAGTTTCGTCGAACCAATAACTACTCATAATGTCTATGATGAGAATGGACTTGTGATTGGTGAGCGTAATTTCCACAAGAACCGGATGGAGTCTGAGGGAACAAAGAAAGTGATAGAAATTTCTGGGCCTATTTTCGATACATTGAACGAGGGCAAGACACTCATTGTGGATGAACTGGATGCAAAACTACACCCGCTTCTTACTCGCAATATTGTGCTTCTGTTTATGGATCCAGAGAAGAACAAGCATGGAGCACAGCTTATCTTCGCTACACATGACACCAATCTGCTTGATTTGGACATTGTTCGTCGTGACCAGATTTGGTTTGCAGAGAAGGACAAGGTGGAGTCTACCGACATCTATTCGCTAGTGGAATTCAAGGATGAAGACGGGAAGAAAGTCCGCAATGACCGTGATATCAAGCGCGACTATATCCGTGGACGTTATGGTGCTATACCTTTTATTGGTAAATAGAGAATTGCAATGGGATATTCGAGAAAAGAAGAAATCGCAAAGCTGAGGCAGCAACGCCGAGAAGCTAAGGCTTCAAAGAAGCGCAAGGAGAACGTTCGCGAAAAACTGGTGCGCTTCCTGATAGTGTGTGAAGGCACCAAGACCGAGCCACACTACTTTGAGGCTCTAATCAAAAACTATATCTCAACCGTCCGCGAAGTGACAATAGAGGGAGAAGGCCGTTCAACGGTAGCTTTGGTTGACAAAACATTGGAAATAAAGCAGGAGCTGGAGCGAAAGAATGCCATGTCTTTTGATCGTGTGTGGGTTGTCTTTGACAAGGATGACTTTGACGACTTCAACGATGCCATCAAGAAAGCCCACAAGTTGGGTTTCCAAAGCGCCTGGACGAATGAAGCCTTTGAACTCTGGTACTATCTGCATTTTGAGTATCTTGACGCAGGCATTGGTCGCGAGGCCTACATTGACAAATTGCAAGATGCCTTTCGCAAGAAGATGGGCGATGATGGCTTTAAGTATCGGAAAGGAAATCCCGATATATACTGCTTACTTCAGCAGTATGGTCGTGAGGACTTAGCAAAGCGCTTTGCAAAACAGCTTCGAGCGTTACATACTGGCACCGACTATGCGATGCATAAGCCTTGCACGATGGTAGATAAACTGGTAGAGGAACTGGAGCATCCAGAGAGGTTGTTAGAATAAAAGAATAATCGAAAAGAGTAATTTGATATGTGGTCAGATAAGGAAACAACAGAAGATTTGTTAGGGTATACTGTTCACGCATCATTATTGAAAAGCGTGGTGACAAATGATAAGAACCTTCCAATCACTGTTGGATTATACGGTGATTGGGGTTCTGGAAAAACAAGTATCCTCAAAATTCTTGAAGAAGAACTCAAAAATGATAATGATACCGTCGTGGTTTATTTTGACGGTTGGTCGTTTGAGAGTTTCGACGATGCCAAGATGGCACTAATTCAGGGCATTGTTGATGCTTTGGAGAAAGATAAGCGTTTCTTTGCAAAGGTTGGTGATAAAGCTACTGAAACATACGAGGCTTTGAAAAAAGCCTTCGATAAACTTAAGAAGTCCATCAGCTGGATGCGTGTGCTGAAATTCTCAGCCAAAACTGTTATTCCAGTGGCAACAGCAGCAACAACGGGTGGAGCATCATTGATTATCCCCATGCTTTTAAGTGCTTTTAAAGATCATCAAGATGACTTAGGCGAACTACTCACGGGAGATAAAGCAGAACAATTCCTTAAGGATACTCTTAATGCGGAACATGAAGAGAAAAAATATGAGGTTGTACGTGAGTTTGGAAAGGATTTTAAAGATTTGATAGACAAAAGCAAGCAGGGGAAGATAGTTGTCTTGATAGATGACCTTGACCGCTGTCTGCCTCACCACATCATTGAAAACTTAGAAGCTATCAAACTATTTCTTAATGTGCCAAAGACTGCTTTTGTAATAGCTGCGGATAGTTACATTGTTACCAACGCCATCAAAAGTGAATACAAAGAAATCATCAATGCTGCATCGGAGGAACGACCACAACTGGGTGATTCATACATGGAGAAGTTTATCCAGGTTCCATACAAAATACCATCTCTAAGTCCGAAAGAGGTGGAGACATACGTCACATTGCTTTTCTGTCAATCAATATTGGATGATACGCTTTTCAAGAAAGTAAGAGAGGACTTCGCTATATTTACGAAGGATAATAAATTCGATTGTTATGGCTGGTCGAATATTCAAACGTTGTTGAAAAGTGAGATTCCTACAGGATTGGGAGAGACAATCGGTTTTGTTACCCGATTTTCATCGATTATCGGTAATTCAATGAAATGGAATCCTCGATTGATTAAACGTTTCTTGAATGCGTTCGAGATGCGTTCGAGTCTGTTGGAGCAGTCTGGGATAACGGACATAAAATCCAAGTTCGCCCTATTGAAACTGATGCTGATAGAGCAAAAGCATGTGGAACAGTTTAAGCAACTCAATTCATGGGTCATGAGTAATCTCAGCACGCCGCCAGAGTTACGGGTGATAGAAGACTATGCTGATGGAAAAGGCGAGGAATTAGGTGAACATCAAGATTGGAATAATCCAGATTTGATAAAACTTGTATCTGAAGCGCCAAAATTCAGTGAAGTTGACATGAGGGAGTTGTTCTGGGTGTCACGTGACATTATTGTGGAGCAGATGAGTGGGCTCTCCCTTGTTTCGACACGAGTAAGGGGTGTATTCAACCGCGCCTACAATGCTTCAACAGATAATGTAAGGGAGAACGTCTGCAAGAACGAGGTTGCTGCAATGTCCGCGAATGATTTGGAGGAGCTATTTGATTTGATTGACTCAAAGATACTTACTGAGCCAACAGAAAAGGAGGGATACAACGTGTATTTCTTCTGTATTATGCATGGTGTTGAACGGGCTTATATGCGAATGCTTGGAGTTTTAGGAAGAATAGACACGACGAAAATCCCCTACTCTTTAGGCAACAAGTTCAAAGCCATTTTGGTGAGGTATAATCGTGACAAGAAACTGACAGAGTTGCTGGAGAAGAACAAGCGACTCATGCGTTCGATAAACGGAAATTAACAGCAATATATAGAAAACAATGGGAACATCACACAGACATACACCAACGGTGAAAGGCGAGCCTAACTGGGGCAAAGCCTCTGCTGCTTTGACAGGGCTGACAGGTGACGTTGAAGAGTCGGATGAACTTGAAAATAATCCACCAGACGACAAGACACCAGCACAAGTCGAGAAAAGGCAGAACCAACTTGGAAAACGCATTTCAAGGAACTATCACACTTCAGTCAGAAACCTTGTCAAAGCTTCTGGCGGCAGGCATACGATAAGTAGTGGTGGCTCGCGTGCATTAGGTCGTGGCGGTATTGCCGTCATAAACAACTTTATTTCCGTAATCCAAGAAATTGTCAGTAATGGTCTTGCTGCTTGGCTGCAACAAAGAGGTATATCTTCATTAGAAGACAAAAGTTGCCAGAATATAATTGATTTTCTTAGACAGTATGTCGAGTCTGGGGTAGCCGGACTGGATAGTACTGCTGCAAATGAGGCCATAGAAAATGTGATGGATCGTTTGCAGGAATTGGTTGGCGACAATGTGGATGAAATAGAAGATAAGTTTGACGCAATCCTAAATGGGGAGGAAATTAAGAATATAATAGACTACTTTTTTGGTATGTATGTATATGTTCATCTTTCACAGGATTTCGAGGAGAAGCTGGAATATGAAAAAGGCTCAGTTGCGATGAAAAATGCCATGAACGAGGTGAAGGAGCAGATTCTTGATGACATAAGAGTGGGGAGAGTTGGCCGCGATGTGAGAACCGTGGATTGGAGCAAACCAGAAGGGGCAGATTTTATTCAGGCAGAATTTGATCGTATACTTTTTATTTTGCAAGGCAATGAAGATTAAAGTTGGTACTTATTGTACGAAGCGTTACAATAAAAAAGATACTCGATTGACCATACCCATTAGGATTGAAGATGCAAAGGGTAATGTGATGTGTACGTCGGCGGTAGTGCAGATGAACCCTATAGCTCGTTTTTGGGGTAAATCACCATCGTTGGCATTTAGTCTCTTATATCTATCGGCCATAGCCTATGCTGTGGACAGAAGCGTGGAAAGGCATATTTACTCGATTGACGGATGGTCAAGAGAGTTTGATGTGGAGATTAATATTCCAGAATATCAAGCGTTTCAACCTTTGGAGGGGCAGCTTAATGCAATGCTTTCATTCCTAACAGGCGATTATTGGAATTGTCATTTTGTGGGATCGGCAAACGTTCGCTATGGCAGATACAAAAACACGAACTACTACGATGGTATCACCCAAGTGAATCTTTTCTCAGGAGGAATGGATTCCTTGATTGGAGCGATAGACTATTTGACAGACAATCCTGAAGGAAAGTTGTTTTTGGCCTCTCATTATGATAGTAATATGTCTGCCCGACCTGAACAGAATAGATTAAAGGACTTGTTCGCTCAAAAGTATTACAATCGATTCTGTTATATTCCTGCAGTCATGGTGGATCCTGGCTTGTCATTAGAGAATTCATGCAGGTCGCGTTCTTTGATGTTTATTTCTATTGCATTAATTGTTGCATCATTCTCAAAATGTGATGTTATAGTACCAGAGAATGGATCTGTATCTCTGAATTATCCATTGTCTGCATCAAGACGAAGCTCTTGTAGCACAAGAACCACACACCCTATCTTTTTGAAGCAATTGAATGATATCATTGCCACATTAGGATTCTATTCAAGAATAGAGAACCCTTATGTGAAAATGACTAAAGGTGAAATGGTACAGGAATGTTCGGATAAAGATTATTTGCTCCAGGTAGTAGCCGAATCCAATTCATGTGGGAAGAAAAGCAAAAAACAGTTCTTTAACGACAATAGAGAGGCGACACACTGTGGACACTGCATGCCGTGCATGTACAGAAGGGCAGCTATGATTGGAGAAGATGATCCAACTACATATGGAAATAGGCTTATAACCCTATATAATTTAAAGTCTCACAACATTGCGAATTCATTACCCAATGATTTCTTTGCCATGCTGGAATTTCTTAAAAAGGACTTGACGCGTGAAGAAATTAAGAAAGAACTGCGAATAGCAGGGATGGCTGGATTTGATGATTTGGATGAATATGTAGATTTGGTGGTAAGAACGCGTGCAGAGCTGGGAGCGATGATACGAGAAGATAACAATGCCACTATCCTTAGATATTTGGATTGGAACTTATGATTATTGATACGCATTGTCATTTTGATATGATGCCCCATCCCGAGGCATACATCTCTGCTAAGGAAAAAGCTGGGGATATAGTTATTGGGATGACAAATTTACCAAGTCACTTTCGGATGGGGCAACCACATTTGAGATCGTTCAAGCATGTAAGGCTTGCTTTGGGATTGCACCCATTGTTGGCATCAGAAAATAAAAATGAGTTGCCATTGTTTAATTGCCTTCTTGACCAAACATCCTATATAGGAGAAATAGGGCTGGATTTTTCAAAAGAGGGAATTACGACAAAGAATGATCAAGTTTTCATATTGAGAAAGTTACTGGAAAAGTTAAAAGGCAAGAAGAAAATAGTCAGTGTACACTCACGCAAGGCAGAGAGGGAAATGGTGGATTTACTACGCGAATATGAAATTGAAAATGTTATTTTCCATTGGTATAGCGGTCCTATTGATTTAATCACACCCATATTGGACATGGGCTTCTATTTTTCCGTCAATGAGGCTATGTGTATATCGAAGAAAGGGAAAGCAATTATTGAGAGGATACCACGTGACCGAATACTCACAGAAACAGATGCTCCGTATAATGAAAGGACAGATATTCAGAATGTTCTACATTATTTGAAGATGGAAAGCACTGATGTTCAACTAAATTTTATGAGATTGTTAAAACGAATTAAGGCATAGTATGAATCGAGTGAGTTTGAACAATCATATCGTTAACCCGAAGTCGGTAATAGACATAAAGATATGGGATTGATAGATCCGACATACGGCATTATTCACTATTTTGTGATGCTGGGTAGGAGAACGTATCCTAATCCCATAGCTACACTTCCGCCCTTATGTATGAGGCATCGCTTACTTCAATATTTGACGAGCCTGCCTCATAACGTGTATCATTATCTGCAAGGTTGTGACTATTTGCAGAGGGTGATGTTATCTGGTGCAAAAAGCGGATTAGAAGTAGATTTCATATTTAATGACTCTATAGAAGAACCATCATTGAGCATGGTGCTTTCTAATGGGTTGAATGTGTTCCTAATCTGCACCAATAACGATGACGAATTGATTGAGATGAACATCAGCCTGTCGAGGGTGTGTAATAAGAATTGTCTTTTCTGGATAGACGAAGAAAAGAAGGAGAAGTTTATCATGCCGTCGGTTGTGACAACAGCTGAGCAATTTTGGGATTTCTTATTTGAGTATTCACAACCGCTAATGAAAGATATTGAAGCCCCGCTTTGCGTGCCACTTTGTGGTGGTAGCGTTGTTTTTCCATATTTTAAGCCTGCTAATATCACTTTCTTTACTTTGACATCTGCGTTGGGCAACTGGGGTATAGGTTCTTATCTCAATAACCATAAGGAAATAGAAATCCTGAAAGAAAAGACGCAAGAGGTTCTGGACATGTATGGGTGGACAAGACAGGAAAAATCCATTGACATATTAAGCCAACTTTATGGATTATGTCAAGATGCTTTCAGGACTGCTTCTGGCAAAACTACAGGGTTCCCGGATCAGAACTATCCCCCAATTGTAATTGCAGCACCATACACTACGAAGGATGTTAGGGATTTGTTCAAAATGATGGCCAAAAGCGAGAAACCACTTCAGTTAATAGACAAAGTGGTAGAAATGGAACAGACACCCAACTACTGCTATGATGTCAATGCAGAAAATGTAGGGAATGATTTTCGAAAGACAAACACCTTTATCAGACTCTTCCACGCTAGTAGGCTGGACTTTTTAGACATTGTGGCCAATCTGCATTGCTCATTCCGTTTTTCCCCTTATTTACGGTTACCTCTGGTCTGTAAAAGCCTCAATACAGAATTGTCATTCGTAAGTGTAAAGAACAATGTGCAGTTGGCCTATTCTAAAGACCGTATGGCTTACGATAAAGCCATCCACAAAGTTGGAGAGACGATGGCGCAAAAACTCTTGGCACCCAAAACGGCAAAGATGCTGGAAAATATGCCTGCACAGATAGTAGCCATGACAGACCTCCCGATAGAGTGGATGGAAGTGAATGGAATACCACTTGGCTTTACGCATGATGTTTGCCGTATGCCCGAAACTCCATCTTCTGGAATGTTGACTCACTACGGCATAGCAAGGTTTTCAAGTTTTTATAAGATACCAGGAGATATTTTGACTAAAACTCTTGTGGTATATGGTTGTAGGGAAGAGGCGTTTAGGGAATGGCAAGACAAAGCGGATGTCTGCGCTCAGGCATTAGGGGCAAAGACTGTTGTTTGTCAAAGCCTAGATGAGTTTGAAAAGGCTGTTAAGCAGCATAAGCCGGACTTTTTGATTATTGATAGTCATGGCGGAACTGACCTATCAAATCATCAGAGTTATATTTACATGGGCGACGAAAAGGTATATCCTAAAGATATTTCGACACGAGGAATATCCGCCAGATTAGTGTTTATCTCCGCATGCAATACAGCCCCATGCTATAATGATGTTAATACTGTTGCCAATGCACTTCTGGAAGTGGGCGCATCTGCCGTGACATCATCATATTTGCCATTGGATGTTGTGGAATCATCTACGCTGTATATACGTATTCTTAATCAACTGAACCAAGCTGCTCATCATGATATACATCGAAACTGGCTAGCCTTTATTTCACATATGCTAAGGACGTCGTTTATCATGACACCACTTGTGGAAAATGCCCAAAAGGAGAATCCAGAACCAATGGATCCGATGCAGACAGGTAAGGTAAACACTTTATCGATGTATTTCGAGAAGAGGGCTGAGCTGTACAGAAAACTCAAGGCTGGTGAGCAGGTGGAAGGGTTGAAATATGATTTCTCGAAGGCTGTTCCTCATTATCTGATGTATACTACTACAGGTAGGGCTGACCTCATTATGTTTGAATCATCATTTCAGAAGCGAAAAAAAGAGACCTATAGCTCATTTTGCAGGCTGAAACTGCTCTTAATCAACTATTATTCAATGAGTTTTGTATAGTCAAGCCATCTTCAGTCATAAATCGACGTTTGAAAATG
>JAEEGH010029841.1_pt1 | contig 10636 bp, 7 predicted proteins | sample 9134181 | NCBI WGS metagenome assembly JAEEGH01 (sample SAMN16246544, study PRJNA631951) | gut metagenome | biome: gut microbiome; feature: rumen; material: DP-attached | host: Bos | place: Iran: Karaj | collected 2018-10
GGTTTCCTTGAGTATTTCGGAGACAGTGGGGTGCGGGAAGACCACTTCCTTGAGCTGCTCCACGGTCATTTCCTGCTCGATGGCGATGCAAGCGCTGTGGATCATCTCGCTGCAGGGGTTGCCCAGCATGTGGACGCCCAGCACTTCGTGGTATTTCTTGCCGACGAGGATCTTGCAGATGCCTTCGCCACCCTCGTTCTCGGCCACGAAACGGCCGGAATAGGCCATAGGGAGCTTGATGACGCTGTAGTCGATGCCTTTCTGCTTCGCTTCGGCTTCGGTCAGGCCGACGCCCGCGACTTCCGGATTGGTGTAGACCACGCCCGGGATGGCGTCGTAGCGCATGCGGTCGGGCTTGCCGGCGATGTTGTTGACGGCGACTTCGCCTTCGCGGCTCGCGGTGTGGGCGAGCATCGAGAAGCCGGTCACGTCGCCCGCGGCGTACACGCCGGGGATGTTGGTGCGCATCTTCTCGTCGACCTTGATGCCGCAGGGCTTGCCGCCCCGGTTGAGAAGCATGTCCACGCCGAGATTCTCGAGGCCGAAGCCGCTGATGTTGGCGCGACGGCCCACGCTGACGAGGATCTTGTCGCCCCGGACCTTGCAGACCTGGCCCTGAGGATCCTCATAGACGACGCAGTCGCCTTCGATGCCGGTGACCTTGCAATTGAGGTTGAAGACCACGCCCTTCTTGGCATAGATGGCCTGGAGCATGGCGCTGATCTCGTCGTCGAGGGGACCGAGGATCTTGGGCAGCATCTCCACGACGGTCACCTTGGTGCCGAGGCTGTTGAAGAAGCTGGCGAACTCCATGCCGATGACGCCGCCGCCGATGACCACGATCTCTTCCGGACGCTCGGTCAGGGAGAGGATCTCGCGGTTGGTGACGATGCGGTCGCCGGCTTCCTTGAGGCCCGGGAACGGGGGGACGGCGGCCTCGGAACCGGTGCAGACGAGCAGGTTCCGGGCGACGAAGTCCTTGCCGTCGGCCTGGACGGTGATGCCTTCGGCGCCGCGTCCGGCGATGTAGGCCTCGGCCTTGACGACCTCGACCTTGCCGGCCTTCATCGCGGCCTTGACGCCGCCGACGAGTTTGCGGACCACCTTGTTCTTGCGCTCGACTATCTTGCCGTAGTCGAAGGCGGCGCCGTCCACGCTGACACCGTATTTGTCGCCGTGGAGGGCATAGTTGTACACTTTGGCGCTGTAGAGCAGCGTCTTGGTCGGGATGCAGCCTTCATTGAGGCAGACGCCTCCCAATTCTTTCCTTTCGAAAAGGACCACGCTGAGGCCGAGGGCGCCGGCGCGTTCCGCCGCGACATATCCTCCGGGACCTCCGCCGATGATTGCAAGATCGTACATATTGAGAATAGGTTTTTAGAATTCGACTTCCAGGTTTTCGATTTCCGTGGCGACCTGCTTGAGGAAGCGCGTCGCCTCGCCGCCGTCGATGGCGCGGTGGTCATAGGTCAGCGACAGGCCCATGTAAGGCACGAAGGCGTACACGCCGCCGCCGAGGTCCTTCGGGCGCGGGACGATGGTGCCGACGCCCAGGATGGCGCTCTGCGGCACGTTGATGATCGGGGTGAACCATTCCACGCCGAAGCCGCCGAGGTTGCTGACGGTGAAGGAGGCCGCTTCCGCGGCGAGCAGGTCGGGGTTGCAGCTGCCCTTCTTGCAGGCATCGGCGACCTTCTTGAGCTCCTTGCTGAGGCCGATGATGTTGAGTTCTTCAGCATGGAGGACGGCGGGGACCATCAGGCCGCGTTCGGTATCGACCGCACAGCCGAGGTTGACCGTCTTGAAGATGCGCATCGCGTCGCCCAGGCAGTGGGAGTTGATGCTCGGGAACTTCTGGAGGGCCTTGATGACGGCGAAGCAGACCAGGTCGTTGATGGTGACGTTGGCGTCGATGCGGCCTTCTTCGAGGGCCTTCTTGGCTTTCTTGCGCAGGGCCTGGATCTTGCGGGCGTCTGCGCCGAGCATGTGGGTGAGCTGGGCGCTGTTCTGCAGCGAATTGTACATCGACTTGGCGATGAGCTTGCGCATGTTGGACATCTTTTCGACGGTGAAGTCTTCGCCCTCGCCGGCGATGTCGGTATGGTTGGGCTTCCAGGTCTTGAGGTCGCCGGCCTTGACGGTGCCGCTGAGGCCGCTGCCGGTCTCGGGGGCCGCCTTGCCGCCTTCGGCCATCATGGCCTTGGCGAGGCCGGTGAGGGGCTTGGCGGCGGCGAGGACGTCGCGCTCGATGATGCGTCCGTGAGGGCCGGAGCCGGCGAGCTGGGCGGTGTCGACGCCTTTCTCAGCGGCGGTCTTGCGGGCGCGGGGCGAAACGGGGGCGCCGGGTACGGGGGCGGCAGTCTGGGCGGCGGGTGCGCTGGCCGTCTCGCTGCGTCCGTTCCCTTCGTTCACGGCACCAGCCTGCGAGGAAGCCGCTGCGGGCGCCGTGCCAGCGGGCGTTTCGGCAGCTGCAGGGGCATCGCCGGGCGCGAATTCGGCGAAGGACTCGCCGGGGGCGCCGATGACCATCACGTTGGTCAGCACGGGGATCTCGTCGCCATCCTTGAAGAAGCAGGCGAGGACGGTGCCGGCCACTTTGGCTTCTTCCTCGAAGGAGGCCTTGTCGGTCTCGTAACTGAACAGGACGTCGCCGACGGCTACGCTGTCGCCGACCTTTTTCTTGAACTCTGTAACGATACAGCTTTCTACGGATTGCCCTTGTTTGGGCATGATAACTGAGTTTGCCATTATGCTTGTATTTAGTCTTTTTCCAGCGTAAAAGGTTGCTAAACCTTTAATCCCCGAAATTTACGAATTATTCAGCAGAAATTGAAAGAAAAACCTCGGAAATTAGTCAACCGATTTATCAACCGCAAACAAACTGCCCCGCCAAAGCATTAAAGCCGGCGGGGCAAGTCCGACTGCGGCGTTACTCAGCCGCAGCGAAGCGAGGATGGACGTAGCCGCGGTCGGAGCTTGACCGCCGGCTGGCAGCCCTTATTTGGCGGTGGCGTCCAGGATGCCGCGCAGATAGCCGATCGACTCGGCCACGCCCGGGTGCGGGTTATCCCCGTTCTTCTCAAACTCCACGGAAATCACGCCCTGGTACTTGATCTTGCGCAGCGCCTTCACGATAGCCTTGAAATCCATCATGCCGCGACCCATCTCCCAAGTCTGGCCGGCCTTCGACGGGGCGGTCTCATCCTTGATGTGGATGTCATAGATCCACTTGCCGTACTTGCGGATGTCCTTCGCCACGTCGTAGCCCGAGCGGAAGGTGTGGCCCAGGTCCATGCAGCAGCCCACGCCCAGCGACGGGTCCTTCACCAGCTCGACCACCGTCCGGATGTCCGGGAAAGCGGCGCCGTCCGGACCGTGCGTGTGGATCGCGACCTTGATGCCGGTCTCCTTCACCTTGCCGATGACATAGGGCAGCAGGTCATAGTCCGGCACCCCGATGAACATCTTGGAACCATAGCGCTGCGCATAGGCGAAAGCGCGGTCCACCTGCTCCACGCTCTTCATGTAGATGGGACCGAGGATATAGCCCTCGACGCCGTAGGAGGCGCATTTCGCCTTGAAATCATCCATCTGCTCCTTCGTGGAATCGAGCGGCAGCCACCAGTCCTTGACGGAGAAGTATTTGACGCCCATGTCCTGCAGGAACTGGAGGGTCTGGTCGATGCTGAACTTGCGGTAAGAGTAACCGGCGACTCCGATCTTGAAGTCGTCCGAGCCGTGGCGGACTTCCTGGGCCTGCACCGGAAGGGCGGACGCGATCAGGAAAGCGACGGTAAGGATTCTGACGATCTTTTTCATGGTATGGTGTTGATTGTATTTCGCGAAAGACAAATATACGCTAATTAATCCACTCGACAACCAGGATGCGCGTGGTTTTTTCGGTGATCCGCAACGAGTCGTCGATGCGCCGGCCCGCCAGCGCTGCGACCCGCGATCCGCCCGCCGGATGCTCGAGGACCCGCGCCCGGGCCTTGTCGGCGGCGGAAAACTTGAGGTCGGCGAAAAGGTCGCTGAGTTTCTTGCGCCCCTTCATCCCCAGCGGGACCATCCAATCCCCGGCGCGCCAGGGCCGGATGACGGGTTCGCCCGGCAGCAAATCAGCGTCCAGATAAAGCGTCCCGGACGGGGGAATGGGGGAGAAGTCCGCCGTGCGGGGAAGGACCTGAAGCCGGACGCGGGGCTCCGCCTCCGACAAGGCCGCCGTCGGAAGAAGATAGCCGCGGGAAAGCGTCCAGGGCCCGAACTGCCGGGTGCCGGACAGGTCTCCGGCCTCCAAAACGGATACGAGTTGCTCCAGATGCCCGGCGTCCAGCCCGGAATCCTCCGTCAGCCGGAACAAAAGCCAGCGCCAATGCGGGCTAGCCAGCAGCCGGCCGACATCGATCCTGCCCTCGGAATCCTGCACCCGGGGGCCTTCCCGGAGGAAAAACGCCTCGGCGATGTCATCCACCTGCGCCAGGTGCTCCCGGTCGCGGGCCAGCGCTTCCCGGAAGGCCGGATTGATATCTTCAAATAACGAAAAAACCTTGTTTCTCAGCAGATTACGCTTGAAAGCCGTATCCGCGTTGGTGCCGTCCTCGCGCCAGGCGCAGCCATGCTGCGTCATCCAGGCCGTGATCTCGGAACGTGTCAGTCCCAGCATCGGCCTCAGCAGGCGTCCTCGGCCCTCTCCGTAGGGTATGGGCGAGTCGGGATCCATCCCCCGCAGTCCGCGCGTCCCCGTTCCCCGCAAGAGGTTGAGCAGCATCGTCTCCGCGTCATCGTCGGCGTTGTGTGCGACGGCCACGGCATCGAAACCTTCATCGGCGCAAAGCCGGGCGAACCAGCGGTAGCGCAGTTCGCGCGCCGCCATTTCGATGGAAATGCCCTTCGATGCTGCGTAGGCGGCCGTATTGAAGCGCTTCACCAGGCAGGGTAGACCCTTTTCGGCGCAGACGGAGCGGACGAAGGCTTCATCCGCATCACTTTCCGCGTCACGAAGGCCGAAATTGCAGTGAGCGACCGCAAAAGAAGCCCCCGGGAAAAGCCTGGGGGCCCTGTGCATCAGGTACATCGAATCGATGCCGCCGCTGACTGCCAGTAGCATCATTTCTTGTTCGCGATGGACCAGGTAAAGTTAATGGACAGGAATTCCTTGAACTGAACCTTGCCGAAGGCGTTGCCGTCCGGGATATCGTCGAAGGCGACGAACGGGTCATAGATGAGCCAGGTGTTCAGGCCGATCTTGAAGAGTTTGGAAATCATCCAGCTGATCTTGTTGTCCCAGTTCACGCGGATCGGGAATCCGGAATAACGCGGCCGGTTGATGTAGTCATAGAAGAGTACCAGCTGCGTCTCCACGCTGAACTTGTCATTGATGGAAGCCCTCGCATTGGCCTTGACCTGCGCACCGAACTGGAAAAGGACGGGGCGGTAAATGCCCGAGCCCGGCTCGGTTTCCGGCATGCCATAGGTCTTGCGCAGGGGATCCCTCTCATCGGTGCAGATCACCATACCGCCGGCCGGCGGCGAGAGGTTGATGTTGAACCACTCATTGGGGGTCCACTGCATACCCAGCGCCAGGTTCAGGTAAGCGGGGGAGAAGAAGGCGGATTTCAGGTCCTTTCCGGTCCATTTCCCTTCACTGTCCTTGTCATAATCTCCCCAGGTATCGGAGAACTGGCTCTTGAAATCGAGGCCTGCGGTATAATCCCACTTGCTGTCCTTGCTGGTCTTGTAGGCGAACTTGCTTTCCAGATAGATGCGGTCCGTGCTCTTCTGGAGGATTGTCGCTTTGTCGGCCGACCAGAAAAAGCCATAGTCCATCTGCAGGCGGTTGTCCCACTTGGTGAGGTCCTTGGCATAATTGATCTTGCCGTCCAGACTGGCGGCCAATGCGACGGTGTTATAACCGCCCGCCGCCCAGTTGACCAGTCCGGTCTGGTTGAAACCCAGGTCCAGGACGAGGGAACGGGTCCAATATACAGGTTTCGGGGCCGGCGCTTCCTGCACCGGCGCCTCGGCAATCGCCTTTGCCGCAGCTTCCGCCGCTTCGGCCGGATTTTGGGCATACGCCCCGCTGCACAGCGCGGCCATCGCCGCCGCCACAATCAATCTTTTGTACTGCATATCAATGAACTTTATTCTTGATTAATAGGAAATAGCAAAGACCACCCGTTGATGCGAGGGCTTTCCGGAATAAATGTCGACCCCTTCCTCCTCGCAGACATAACTGTCAACGGGAATGCAGCGGATCGTCGCCTTGGTCTCATCCTTGATGGCCTGCTCCGTCTCCGCCGTTCCGTCCCAATGGCAAAGCAGGAACTTCCCGGTCTGGATCTTCGTCTTGAATTCTTCCCAGTTGTCGCACTTTTCGACATTCGCGTCGCGGAAGGCGAGCGCCTTGTCGTAGATGCTCTGCTGGATCTGCGCAAGCAGCGCCGAGATGTGCGCCTCGATTCCCTCGAGCGGCATCGTCACTTTCTCCAGCGTATCGCGCCGCGCCACCTCGACCGTACCTGCGGCAAGGTCGCGCGCGCCCATCGCTAGACGCACGGGAACTCCTTTCAGTTCCCATTCGGCGAACTTGAAGCCGGGGCGGAGCGTATCGCGGTCGTCGACCTTGACACTGTGCCCGAGCGCTTCCAGTCCGGTCTTCAGCTGCGCCATCTTCTCCAGGACGGCCTCGCGCTCCTCCTGTGTCTTGTAGATGGGCACCATCACCACCTGGATGGGGGCGAGGGCCGGCGGCAGGACCAGTCCGTTGTCGTCGCCGTGTGCCATGATCAGGGCGCCCATCAAGCGGGTGCTTACGCCCCAGGAGGTCGCCCAGACATACTCTTCCTTGCCTTCGTTGTTGGTAAAGCGCACATCGAAGGACTTGGCGAAATTCTGTCCGAGGAAATGCGAAGTACCCGCCTGCAGCGCCTTCCCGTCCTGCATCATCGCCTCGATGGTGAGGGTGTCCAGGGCACCGGCAAAGCGCTCGTTGGGGCTCTTGTGCCCGACGATCACGGGCAGGGCCATCACCTCGCGGGCAAAACGCGCATAAACCTGCACCATCTCCTGCGCCTTGGCTTCGGCCTCGGCGGCGGTGGCGTGTGCGGTATGGCCTTCCTGCCAGAGGAACTCCGCCGTGCGGAGGAAGAGGCGCGTACGCATCTCCCAGCGGACGACATTGCACCACTGGTTGCAAAGCACGGGCAGGTCGCGCCAGGATTTGATCCAGTTCTTATAGGTGCTCCAGATGATGGTTTCCGAAGTGGGGCGGACGATGAGTTCTTCCTCCAGTTTGGCTTCCGGATCTACGATGACGCCTTTGCCGTCCGGGTCGTTCTTGAGCCGGTGATGGGTGACCACGGCGCACTCCTTGGCGAATCCGGCCACATGCTCGGCTTCGCGGCTGAAGAAGGATTTGGGGATGAAAAGCGGGAAATAGGCGTTCTGGACGCCGGTCTTCTTGAACATCCCGTCCAGCACGGACTGCATTTTCTCCCAAATGGCATAACCATAGGGTTTGATGACCATACATCCCCGGACTGCCGACTGCTCGGCCAGGTCTGCCTTCAGGGCGAGATCATTATACCACTGGGAATAATTTTCTGAACGCTGGGTAACTTCTTTTGCCATAATATTGACGGATTTTCCGTGATTTTTTCGTTAATTTGCAACGAGCGGTCGTGCGTGAAAGCATTTCGGCACAATCGTTGCGGGTGCAAAGATATAATTTTTTGTTGAAAGGAGGTAAACTATGAAACGTAGCTTGATTCTTTCCCTTCCCGTCCTGATGTTGGTGATGTCATGCGGGACCTTTGCCGAATACTCGTCCCAGCAGCGCTATGCGGATGGGATCTATACCCGTTATGCTGCGGCGGAGGCTGCGCCCAAGCCGCTTTACACCGTCGAGGATTTCGATGCGATGGCGCGTCGCAACATCGCTGCCAAACAGGAGGCGGCGGCCACGGCGCGGGATACGGTATATGTCGTCCTCCAGGACAACCGCTACGACTATGCCTGGAATGCCTGGTGGGTCGCTCCCTGGATGGTTTCCTACGGTTTCTACAACTCCTGGTATTACGGTCCCCGCTACTACGGATACTACAACCCCTGGTATTATGATCCGTGGTACTACGATCCCTGGTACTACCGCCCGTATTACCGTCCGTACTACCCGCATCATTACGGCTACCGTCCGGCGCCCCGTCACAGCAACGGACCGCAGTTCGGCGGCGGGCACGGCATCCATTCGGGTTCGGTTTCCGGCCGTCCGGCTTCCTATACCGGTTCCAGTTACAGCGGATCGCTGAGCCGCAGTTACGGCGCTTCCGGCACCAGCTCCTTTACCGGCGGTTCCGGCCGGGCCACCAGCAGCGGCAGTTCTTCCGGCAGCCGCAGTTCCGGCAGCAGCATCACCCACAGCCGCGGCTATAACTATGATGCCAGCAGCAGCCGAAGCAGCAGTAGTAGCAGTAGCAGCAGTAGCAGTTCCTACTCCCGCAGTTACAACTCCTCGTCCAGCAGCAGTTACAGCTCGGGCAGCAGTAGCCGTTCCTACGGTGGCGGAAGTTCTTACAGCGGAGGTGGCTATGGCGGAGGCGGTTCCCACAGCGGAGGCGGCAGCAGCCGCGGCGGCGGCCGGAGGTAAAAACCATTGTTGCTGCCGCGACAATAACTGTCCAAGCTGCAACGTAAGGGTACATTTACCCGGATAGGGTTGCGAAGCAACAAGTACCCGTTGTTGCAGGTTGGACAATCGGAGCGGCAATATAAGGCTGCATTTACCCGGACAGGAGAAAACGAACGATAAACAATAAAGGAATACGATATGAAACGGATAATAACAATAATGGCAATAAGTCTGGCGCCGCTGTTTGCTGCGAGCGCCCAGAACGACGTGGACTTCGCCGCCCGTCTCGGCGGCAACCACTATTACGGAACGGCCCGCACGCTCGGTATGGGCAATGCCGTGACGGCAGTGGGGGGCGACATCGGCAGCATCGGCATCAACCCGGCGGGATCGGCGGTCTTCAATTACGGCCAGGTGGAATTCTCGCCCGGCATGAGCATCTCGAAATCCGCTACGCGTTTCACGCTGCCTTCCGTGGGCTTCTCCCTCTGCTTCAACACCGGACGCATCTCGGGCCTGCGCAACGTCACTTTCTCCGTCGTCAACAATGTCTCGAACAACTACCTCGAATATTTTGCGGGAGAAAACAGGAACAACGTCACGTCCTTCTTCGGCAATATGGCGGCAGCGGCACAGGGCATTTCCCCTGCGGAAATGGGGAGCAATTACGCCTATGACAATCCCAACCTCGACTGGGCGATGATCTCTTCCTACCGGGCCTATATGCTGGGAACGGTTCCGGATGCGGACCGTAGCTATATCGGCGGCAATGAACTGCTGGCCAAGGACGAGGAAGGTCACGCCTATCACTATGTCCCGGGCGAACTGCGCCAGCGTTCGCAGGTCAAACGTTCCGGAACCAAGAACGACATGGTGCTCAACCTGGGGTTCAACGTCAATGACAAACTGTACTTCGGCGTCAATCTGGGCATTCCCATCATCCGCTACCAATACAACGAAGTGTACAGCGAATCGGCCCTGGATCCCGAGCAGTTCCCGATCTCGTTCAAGAAATCGGACGGCAGCGAGTTTCTGGCCAACTTCAGTTCGGCGCAATACAGCTACGCATACAGTTCCACGACGGTGGGCGTTTACGGCAAGGCCGGCGTACTGTGGCGCCCGTTGGATTTCATGCGTATCGGTGCGGCCGTCCAGACTCCTGTCGCGTACGGCATCAGCGAAGGGTACTCGAATGCGGTGACCAGCGTCTTCCTCTCCTCAAAAGAGGGGGATGTCCGCGGAAACGCCTCCTCTCCGAGCGGAAGTTACGATTACAATTTCTCCGGCCCCTGGCGTTTCAATGCGGGTCTGGCCTTCACGCTCGGTACCTGGGGCCTGATCAGTGCCGATTATGAGATGGCCGCCTTTGGCAGAACCCGCTATCGCGAGCGCTCCACCTTCAGCAACGATGACTATTTCGCTACCTCCAACGAGGCCCTGGGCCTCTTCCTCGGCAACTCGCACGCCATGCGTCTTGGCGCCGAGGTGCGCCCGCTGCCCGGCTTCTCGATCCGCGCAGGCTATACGCTGACGGGTACGCCCGAACGCATCTGGACTGACAACGAGGGCCGGCTCGTGGATGTGCGTGCGTGGTACGCGGATCTGGACGCTTTCAAGTCCGGGATGAGAACCCTCAACACCAGCCGCAATGCGGGCAAGTACGACTGGTCCGTCAGCTTCGGCCTGGGCTGGGCTTCGAGGGGCTCGTTCTTCATCGATGGCGCCGTCCGTTACAATGCATTTCCTACTTACAGCTATTATCCGTACCTTTACGGCGATTATGTTGCCGTCGATAAGGACAACAACCCCATCCCGGATGCGACTTCTCCGCGGATGAGCGTGAACAGAACCCTCTGGGACGTTGTTGTTACCCTCGGCTGGCGCTTTTAATGAACTATGAAACTGACGGCTAGAGAAATGGCTGCGGCTTTGGGCGGCTCCGTGCAGGGCAACCCGGATGAAACCGTAACCTCATTTGCAAAGATCGAACACGGCAAGAAGGGGCAGCTC
>JAEEGH010029842.1_pt1 | contig 10636 bp, 9 predicted proteins | sample 9134181 | NCBI WGS metagenome assembly JAEEGH01 (sample SAMN16246544, study PRJNA631951) | gut metagenome | biome: gut microbiome; feature: rumen; material: DP-attached | host: Bos | place: Iran: Karaj | collected 2018-10
GTCCATCGAACAATTCTTTCTCACCTTTGAAATAGGAGTCCAGGGTGGTTGTGAGCAGCGATTTGCCGAACCTGCGCGGGCGGCTGAGGAACACAAATGGGCTTTCCTTCGTCATTTTCCAGACAAGGTCAGTCTTGTCAATATACAGGTAATTCTCTCTCCTTAACCTTTCAAAGGTCTGGATTCCAACGGGATATTTTCTTTCCAAAGTCTGCTCCATGGGCGTGTGTTTTTGATTTTGCAAAATTACTTGAAATACCTATACGTATTCCCGCACGTGGCGGAAAAAATGCGACGGCGCATCATTCCCACTTCGGCTGCATTCCTAATTCATACATGGCGAAACCCCATGTGGCGGTCTGGCTTTCCAGCACTTTGGAGAGCGGCTTGCCTGCGCCGTGTCCGGCCTTGGTCTCAATCATTATCAGCTTGGGCGCATTGCCGGTGTTGGAGGCCTGCAGGGTGGCCGCGTATTTGAAGGAATGCGCCGGCACCACGCGGTCGTCGTGGTCAGCGGTGGTGATGAGGATTGGCGGATAGGGGGTGCCGTCGTTTCTGATGTTGTGAAGCGGCGAATAGGCATAAAGGTATTTGAACATCTCCTCCGAATCCGCGCTGGTGCCGTAGTCCGGAGCCCAGTTCCAACCGATGGTGAAGAGGTGGTAGCGCAGCATGTCCATCACGCCCACGGCAGGCAGTGCCGCACCGAACAGGTCGGGACGCTGGTTGACCACCGCACCGACTAACAGGCCGCCGTTGGAGCCGCCCGCAATGCAGATTTTTCCCGCCTTGGTGTATTTTTCCTTAATAAGATGTTCCGCCGCCGCAATGCAGTCGTCAAACACGTTTTGCTTCTGCATTTTGGTGCCTGCCAGATGCCATGCCTCCCCATATTCGGAGCCACCGCGCAGGTTTACGCTCGCATAGATGCCGCCCGCCTCAAGGAAGGGGATGCGGTAGGGGGAGAAGCCCGGCGTGAGAGAGATGTTGAAGCCGCCGTAGCCATACAGATATACAGGATTCTGGCCGTTGCGCTGCAACCCTTTCTTATAGGTGATGAACATCGGCACCTTGGTGCCGTCCTTGCTTGTGACAAACAGCTGCTCGCAGATGTAGTCCTCCGGATTGAAGGCGACCTGCGGGGTGCGGAACTTCACCGATTCGCCAGTCTCCACATCTAACCGGTAGATTACGGCGGGGAAGGTGAAGGAGGTGAAGGTGTAGAAGCAGCCGCGCTCCTTCTTCTCACCGCTGAAGCTGACCGAGCCGAAGGTTGGCAGCTGGATCTCCCGCTCCTTTTTGCCCTCCATGGAAAAGATGTAGGCGTGGTCGGAGGCATCCTGACCGTAGATGGCTACCCATTTGCCGCCAATAAGCTGTACATTGGATAGTACGGCGTTGTTTTCAGGTATGACATCCACATATTGTGTTTTTGTTATCAGGGGGCAGCCTCCTTTTTGTCCAAATGGAATCCTTTCCATTGCGGAAAGGTCAATTTTCACCAGACGGTAGTTTGGCGCATCCTCATTGGTCAGCATATAGACGGTTTGGCCGATGCAGGCCACCACCTGATGCCGGTACCGGAAATCTTCCGCCAAAGAGACATCATAGCAATATTTCCAGTTGAAATTTTTCACAAACACACGGTTTCCGTTGTCCGCCCCGTCCTCGTCAATGATGAGCCATTGTTCATCCTCATCGGTGGCAGCGGTGTAGAACCGCTGCGGATGGCGTCTGTCTAATTCAATTGTGATCCGTCTGTCCTCGGATTGCGGAGTGCCGAGATTGTGGTAATACACTCTGTGCCCTTCGTTGATGCCGCTCAGTTCGCTGCCCTCCTTGGGCTGCGGATAGCCGCTGTAGTAGAATCCGTCACCGTGCCATGCGGCTCCGGTGAATTTGGCCCAGATGATGTGGTCGCCGGTCAGCTGGCGGCTCTGCACATCCATCACATAGATTTCGCTCCAGTCGCTGCCGCTGCGCGAAATGGTGTAGGCCATCTTTGTTCCGGTCTTGTTGAAATATACGCCGGTCAGGGCGACAGTTCCGTCGTCTGAAAGTTTGTTGGGGTCCAGGAAGACTTCGGCCTTCTGCATCCGCTGGAGCGCGTCGGGGGCCTCCATTTCGGCGGAGTCCATCACATACAGCACAGACTGGTTCTGCAGGCCGTCGTTGCGGAAAAAGTAGTATTTCCCGCCTTTTTTGAAGGGCATTCCCATCTTTTCATAGTCGGCCAGTGCGGTAAGCCGCCGGTTCAGACTCTTCAGGAAGGGGATTTTTTGCATGTAGGCGTCGGTCACCCTGTTCTCCGCCTCCACCCATGCCGCCACCTGTGCGGTGGTGTCGTTCTCCATCCAGCGGTAGGGGTCGGCCACCTCATGCCCGAAATAGTTGTCCGTAACATCCTGGCGTTCCGCCTCGGGATATGTGATTTTCCCCTTGTTGCCGCAGGCGGTGCAAAGCAGACAGATTCCCATGATCATCAATTTGTTTGTCTTCATACGTTATGTGTTTTATACCGGTATCTTCTTGAATTTGTCCATAATTTGGTAGGCCACCTCCAGCGCTTTGTAGCCGTCATATACCGAAACCTCGCACGGGTGGTTGTGCAGGATGCTGTCGGCGAACATCGAAAGCTCCGTCTCAATGGCATTTACGTGGATGCTGTTGGGCTTTTCGATGAAAATCCGCTTCTTGCCGCGGTTGTTGCCCAAGTCAAGGATCAGCGGCATCAGGTCGTTGTCGTCCTCGGGAACGTAGTCGCGCATCCGGAGTATATTCGCCTCCTTGGTCTGATAATCGACTGTGATGTAGGCGTTTTTCTGGAAAAAGCGGGCGCGGCGCATCCTTTTGATGGACATGCGGCTGGCGGTGAGGTTGGCGGTGCAGCCGTTCTCGAACTCAATCCGCGCGTTGGCGATGTCGGGTGTGTCGGTGATGACGGCCACTCCGCTGGCACTGATGTGGCTGATTGGTGAATTGACGGTGTGCAGCAGTATGTCGATGTCGTGGATCATCAGGTCCAGCACCACCGAAACGTCCGTGCCCCTCGGGTTGAACTCGGCCAGCCGGTGGCATTCGATGAACAGCGGGTTGTCGATGTATCTCTTCGCCTCCAGAAATGCGTCGTTGAAGCGTTCCACATGGCCTATCTGCACCTTCAGCCGGTTCGCCTCCGAATAGCGCAGTATCTCCTCCGCCTCCGGCAGTGTGGCGGTGATGGGCTTTTCGATGAAGACATGTTTGCCAGCCTTCAGCGCCGCCATTGCTGAGGCATGGTGGTTCAAGGTCGGGGTGACAATGTCGATTGCGTCGCATTGCTCCATCAGTTGCCCGCTGTTTTCAAAAAACGGGATGCCGAAGGTTTCCGACACCTCCCTTGCGTTTTCCGGATCGGAATCGTAGAATCCCACCAATTCAATGTTCCTGATGTTTTTCCAGCATTTGATGTGGATTTTTCCAAGATGGCCTGCGCCCAAAACACCGACTTTTAACATAGTTGTTGCTTTTAGATTAAAAAAAGCATAACGCTGGATGTGCATTTTTATTGCACGGGGAGGCACACCGTATCCGAAAAATTGCTACTTTTGCCTTTTTAAACGACATGACGGACACACCGAAAGACATGGGGGCGCGGATGCGCCTGGTGGAGGGGCTCAGGCAGCAGGGCATCACCGATGAGGCGGTGCTGGAGGCGTTTGCAAAGGTGCCGAGGCATTTTTTTGTGCCTGCGTTCCTCTGTAACCGCGCCTATGACATGCAGGCCCTGCCCATCGCCTGCGGGCAGACAATCTCCCAGCCCTATACGGTGGCCTTCCAGAGCCAGCTGCTGTCGGTGCGGCCGAAAATGAAGGTGCTTGAGATCGGCACCGGATCGGGGTTCCAGGCGGCAATCCTGCAGGCCATGGGAGCCTATGTGTATACAGTTGAAAGACACATGGACCTGTACCGCGAGGCGGAGGAGCGTTTCAAGCAGCTCCGCATCCGTGTGGCGCTAAAGCATGGTGACGGTTATGCAGGCTGGCCGGAATTCGCCCCGTACGACCGCATCCTGGTGACATGTGCCGCCCCAGAACTGCCGCAACAACTGTTGCGGCAGCTTAAGACAGACGGTGTGATGGTGGTCCCCGTCGGGGAGGTGGAGCAGCGGATGACGCGCGTTGTCCGTACCGCCGCCGGCTTCGAATCCACGCTCCACGGCAGTTACACCTTTGTCCCCATGCTGGGGGAGAAGGCCTTTCCGGATAATAAAAAGCCGGCTGTTGAAAAATAATCCGGCAAGCCGGATTCCGTACTTGGATTTTATTTACTTTTGCACGCCTTTTCCGCAAGTGCGGAGGCATGAGTATGTAATTGACAACAAGCCGTAAGGCTTCAAATTTTGATGTATGAACTATAAGGAAATTCTTACAATTTCAGGAAAGAGCGGACTGTTCAAGCTTGTGTCCCAATCAAAGAACACCGCCATTGTCGAATCGCTCACCGACCACACCCGTCATCCGCTTTTCGCCTCCAGCAAGGCCAGCTCGCTTGAGGAGATATATCTTTTCACCAGCGATGGAAGCCTCCCGTTGAAGGATGTGCTGGTGAAAATCCATGCCCACACCGGCGGCGGAAAGGCCATCGACCCCAAGTCGCCCGAGGCTGAGGTGCGGAAATACATGGAGGCGGTGCTGCCCGAATACGACAGGGAGCGGGTGCACTATTCCGACATGAAGCGGCTCTTTTCCTGGTATAACATTTTATTGGAAAGCGATCTGCTGGTCATTGGGGATGAGGATGCCGAGACGGGCACGGATACCGCGTCCAAGGATGTGGCCGACCCCGAATAAGTTTTTTTTCGCATCAGATGCCATTTGTATTGAAAAATTGTATAGTTTTGCAAATTCATTGTTAAAACAGTTCATATGCATATAGCTATTGCTGGAAATATCGGCTCCGGAAAGACATCCCTCACCCAGTTGCTGGCCAAGCACTACAATTGGCTGCCGCAGTTTGAGGATGTGGACGACAATCCGTATCTGACCAGTTTTTATGAGGATATGCAGCGCTGGTCGTTCAATTTGCAGGTTTTTTTTCTCAATACGCGCTTCCGGCACATCCTTGATATACGGAAACAGAAGAAATCGGTGGTGCAGGACAGGACCATCTATGAGGATGCATACATTTTCGCCCCCACCCTGTATGAGATGGGACTTATGTCTTCCCGTGACTATAATAACTATCTTTCGCTGTTTGAATTGCTCGATTCCGTAATTCAGGCACCCGATTTGCTGATTTACCTGAGGGCGGACATTCCGACCCTTGTGGCACATATCCAGCAGCGTGGCCGGCCCTACGAGGATCTGATCCGGCTGGATTATCTGAAAAACTTGAACGAACGCTACAACCATTGGGCGGATAATTACACCAAAAGTAAGATGCTGGTGGTGGATGTGAATCAGGTGAAGTTCACCGAAAGCAAGGCGGATCTCGGCTTCATAATCGACCATGTGGATGCGGAGCTGTTCGGCCTGTTCACCGAGGAGCCCAAGCCGGCTCCCGGCAAAAAATCCCGTTCCTCCAAAACCAGATAGGATGCATTATATCGGAATCATACCGGCCCGTTACGCCTCTTCGCGGTTCCCAGGGAAACCGTTGTGCAAAATAGGGGATAAGACCATGATAGAGAGGGTCTATGCCCAGGTCAGCAAGGTGGATGGGCTGGAACGGGTGGTTGTGGCGACAGACCATCCGGAAATAGAGGCCTGTGTGAAGTCTTTCGGCGGTGAGGTTTGTATGACCTCCCCAAGCCACCGTTCCGGGACCGACCGTTGTGCCGAGGTGTTCCGCTCCATGATGCCGGATTTCGCTCCGGAAGAGAGTGTTGTTGTGAACATCCAGGGGGATGAGCCTTTCATCCAGCCGGGGCAGATTCAGGAGCTGGTCAACTGCATGTCAGGTGGTGAGGTTCAGATTGCCACGCTGCTCCAGAGGTTGGACAACCAGGAGTCTTTGAACAATCCGAACGTTGTGAAATGCGTCAGGGATGTGAACGGTCGGGCGTTGTATTTCAGCCGCCATGCAATCCCCTATTTGCGTTCCAACCCTTTTGAAAGCCATCTCTTTTACAAGCATATCGGCCTGTATGCCTATCGTGCGGACGTGCTGCTTCAATTGGTCGGGCTGCCGGTTTCATCTTTGGAGGCGGCGGAGAGCCTTGAGCAGCTGCGCTGGCTTGAAAACGGCTACAGCATTGCCACCCGTGTGACGGAATATCCGGCCAGCATCTCAATAGACACGCCTGCCGATCTGGAAAAGGCTGTCAAGTATGAACAATCAATCTCCAACCAGTTATGATTATCACATATTTAAAAAAGTATATTCTTGAAAACCGGCAGGTGAAAATATGCCGCCTGGGCAGGTTTGAGCTGGAATACAGGGAAGCGGAGGTGCATCCGATCCTTAAGGAATTCACACCTCCCGGCCATTATCTCTCATTCACGCCTGACGATAAGGAGGAGGGTGCTGAATTCACACAGTATGTGGCCTCCGAATCCCACATTGATATGGCGGAAGCCGCGGAGCAGGTGGCCGGATGGGTCGAATCTGTAAAAACCGCATTGGAAACGGAGAGGCAGTATAGTCTTGGCAGCATGGGGAAATTCGTGATGGGCAATATCCGGATGGAATTTGTCCCCGCACTGGATCCGGAGCTTTCTCCGGATTCGTTCGGTTTCAATTCGTTCAGTCTGCGTGGGGATGACAAGGCTGAACCGAAAAAACGCGATTCCGAGCCTGTGAAAGCGGAGCCTGAGCCTGAGCAGGAAAAACCGGAGGTTAAGCCTGAACCGGAAGAGAAACAGAAACCGGCGGTTGCCGACACTACGGACACTGCTGACACTGCTGACACGTTTATCCCGGCAGCGGACACCACACCTTCGGCCCCGAAGCGTCATGTTGGCCGGACAATATTCTACATATTGCTTATCCTCCTGCTGTTATGTATCATTGCAATGGGGGTGTATGCCCTGTTGCGGCCTGTGGAGTTTGTGGAGAAGAAGGACTATTGCGTTTCAAAGGTCGCATCATTGTTCCATAGCTCCTCTGATACGGTGAAGATAGCGCCGGAATCTCTGGAAAATGGTCTCTCCGGATTGGATGTGGACGAAACGGAGCCGGTTCCTGAAGACACCGCTATGGTCACAACACCGGCGGAACCTGAGGAGACGGCAAACTGCTACATCATCATTGGTGGTTTCGGCAACTCGGCCAATGCGGACAATCTTGTGCGTCAGTTGAAGGGCAAGTATCCCAATGTCAGTAATCTTGGGTTGAACGAACGGGGGACGCTCACGATGGTCGGTGTCGGGCCTTACAGCCGTTCCGAAGCGGAGGCGAAGGTCACGGAACTCTCCGCACAGTACAAGGACTGCTGGATTTTGGAAAAATAAGTTTGACAATAAATCATATTGAGGTATGAAAAAGTTAGTGTTTATCGGTTTGTTCGCACTTGTTTTGGCAGGTGTTTTCTCTGCATGCAATACCTATCAGCGCTGCCCGGCCTATACGGACAATGCCGCTGTGGAGACGGTTGGTGACAGGATTTGATTGTGTTCTTAACCGGCATTGCGCGATGCTCCGTTGACGCAAGGGCTTGCGTCGGAAGGGAAAATGGCGGCATGATGCTTCGGATTATCCGCAGATTCGCTGCGGTCGCTGCATGTTTGTGCTGCGGCTGCCTCTTTGCACAGCGGACGGCTCCCATCCGTTGTACTGCTGATTTGCTCCAGTTTGACAACGACCTTTTCCCCGGAGCCCAGATGTTCACGGGCAATGTGGAGTTCAGCCATGAAGGCAGCGTCGGCTATGCGGATACGGTTTTCTATTATGAGAAGGCCAACCGTCTGGAGGCTTTCGGCAAGGAGGTGATTATCCACATAAACGATTCGGTGCACCTCTACGGGCATTCCTTGCGCTATGACGGCACAACCCGCACCGCGGTGCTGGACGGCAATGTGATGCTGTTCGACAACCACAGTGTCCTTTACACCGATCTGCTCACCTTTTACCGGGCGGAACAGTATGCCTTTTATGATTGCGGCGGACGGATCGAGAATGACAGCGCCGTGCTGACCAGCCAGTGCGGCTATTATTACACCGCCACCTCGGACGCCTATTTCCGGAGGGAGGTGCATGTGCAGCATCCGGAGTTCACGTTGGATGCGGATACGCTCCGTTACAACACCCGCGAGGAGAAGGTCTATTTTTCAGGCCCCACCAACATGCAGTCCGACAGTAACGCCATCTATTGCGAGGAGGGGTGGTACGCCACCAGGACGGAGGAGGCGGCCTTCTACGGTCCCACGAGGGTTTATACCCGGCATTACCTCCTGACAGCCGACACCCTTTTCTACGACCATTTGAACGATGCGGCGAAGGCCTGGTCGGGGGTCTTTTTACAGGATACAGGAAAAAAACATTATGTGACAAGCGACTACATGGAATATGACGGAAAAAAGGGTTACGCTTTTGCCACGGAGCGGGCATTGGCTGTCTATGTTCAGCGTGAGGACAGCCTTTTCCTGCATGCCGACACCCTATGGGTGAACCTTGATTCCAACCGGCGGTTGCGCTCCGCAATCTGTCACGACCATGTCCGCTTCTTCCACCGGCAATATCAGGGCCGCTGCGGCTCCCTGTACTATTCCGCCACCGATTCCTTGGCGGAGATGCGGGATGCGCCGCTTGTGTGGAACGATTCCAGCCAGTTCCAGGCGGACACCTTCAGGCTTTTCCTGCAGGACGGGGATATGCGGGAACTGCATCTGCTCCATCATGCCTTCGTCTGCCAGAATGTGTGGGAGGAGAGCAGCTTCAACCAGCTGAAGGGAGCTGCGATGTATGTCACTTTCAAGGAAAACAATCCGGATTACATGTGGATATATCCGCATGCGGTCTGTCTTTACTACATTGAGGACAAGGATTCCGCGCTGATTGGAGTCCAGCGCGCCTCTGCAGAGCGCATGAAGGTGCTGTTCAGCGAGGGGAGCTTTTCAGAAATAATCTTCTACCGGAAGATAGAGGGCACATTCGGACCGGAGGGGCAGGGGGAGTCCCGGTATCTCCCCGGTTTCCAGTGGTTGGACTCATACCGTCCGAAAGAGAGGTCTGAGGTTTTCAACCATGACAGCTATGTGCCGCCTGTGTTGAAGGAGGATGCGGAGGAGGATGAGGATGAGTGACCGTCCGCTGCTTTCCATTGAAAATCTCAGTGTGCATTTCCCGACCGGAGCAAAGGGGGAGTCCTTGTGTGCCGTGCATGACCTGTCGTTCACTGTGGGCGCGGGGGAGATTGTAGGCCTTGTCGGGGAGTCCGGTTCCGGAAAATCAGTGACCGCATTAAGTGTCATGCGCCTGCTCGACAACGCCAGATACCAGGGCAGCATCCGTTGGTCGGAGGAAGGGTCTGTAACCGATTTCCTTACCTGTTCGCTCAAAGATATGCGCAGGTTCCGCGGCTGCCGGATGGGGATGGTGTTCCAGGAGCCGATGTCCTCGCTGAACCCATCAATGCGCTGCGGCCTGCAGGTTGCCGAAGTGCTGCGGCTGCACCTGCACCTCTCTTCAAAGGAGGCGAAGGCGGAGGTGCTGCGGCTTTTTGCGGAGGTGCTGCTGCCTGATCCGGAAAAGGCGTACCGTTCCTATCCGCATGAGCTTTCCGGCGGCCAGAAGCAGCGGGTTATGATTGCCATGGCCATTGCCTGCAAACCGCGCCTGCTGATTGCCGACGAACCGACCACCGCACTGGATGTGACGGTGCAGAAGACCATTCTGGAGCTGCTGCTCCAGCTGCGTGAAAGACATGGCATCAGCGTGATGTTCATCTCCCATGATCTGGGTGTGATTGCGAACATTGCGGACCGTGCCATTGTGATGTACCGTGGCGAAAAGGTGGAGGAGGGGACTGTGCGCGAGCTTTTTCTGAATCCCACCCACCCATATACCCGGGGACTGCTCAACTGCCGTGTGCCGTTGGACCGCCGTTACAGGCGTCTCCCCACGGTGCAGGATTTTTTGAGTAAAACCGATGCGGAGACTGCAAATGATCTGACACAATGCATATCGGAGGCGGAGTGGCGGCAGGAATCCGAAAACTGCTGCAAGAAGCCGCCATTGCTTGAGGTGCATCATTTGCAGAAGGAATATCCTCTTCCGAGAAAATTGGGTCAGCCGCGGCGCAGTTTCCATGCCGTGGAGGATGTGAGTTTTTCACTTTATGAAGGCGAAACACTTGGCCTGGTGGGCGAATCAGGATGCGGAAAAACCACGCTGGGACGTTGCATCCTGCGATTGGTCGAGCCCACAAGTGGCGAGGTCGTTTATCGTGGAAGGGACATCTGCAGGCTTGATTCCGGCTCCTTGCGCGCACTGCGCAAAGAGCTCCAGATAGTGTTTCAGGATCCTTACGCATCGTTGAACCCCCGCTATACGGTCGGGATGTCAATACTTGAACCCATGCGCCTTCACCGCATCTGTTCAAATGACAGGGAGAGGCGTGACGCGGTTGCGGAGCTGCTGGAGCAGGTTCATCTCCGGGCGGATGATTTCGGGCGGTATCCGCACGAGTTTTCCGGCGGACAACGGCAGCGCGTCT
>JAEEGH010029843.1_pt1 | contig 10636 bp, 8 predicted proteins | sample 9134181 | NCBI WGS metagenome assembly JAEEGH01 (sample SAMN16246544, study PRJNA631951) | gut metagenome | biome: gut microbiome; feature: rumen; material: DP-attached | host: Bos | place: Iran: Karaj | collected 2018-10
TGGGAGCACTGCTGCTGATCGGCTTTGGTACGGGTCTGTTCAAGGGCAACCTGCAGGTGATGGTAGGTAATCTCTATGACGATCCCAAGTATGCTGATAAGCGCGATGCGGGATTTTCGATTTTCTACATGGCTATCAACATCGGTGCTCTCTTTGCTCCTACGGCAGCCATCAAGATTTCCGACTATGCCTACAATGCGCTGGGCTACACGGCTCCGGGCGAGGCTTATCACTTTGCCTTTGCTGTCGCCTGTGCATCGCTCATCCTGTCGATAGCCATCTACTACTTCTTCCGCAGCACCTTCCGCCATACTGAGGGAGGCAAGAAAAAGGCCGACAAGGCTCAGGCACTGGCCAATGAGCCTGAGCTGACGCGAGAGGAGACTAAGCAGCGCATCGTGGCCCTCTGCCTGGTGTTTGCTGTGGTCATCTTCTTCTGGATGGCCTTCCACCAGAACGGCCTGTCGCTGACCTACTTTGCCGATGAGTTCACGGCACGCTCGTCAGAGGGAGTCGAGAGCATGGCCTTCGACGTATGGAACCTGGTGCTCATCATCTTCATTGTCTATGCAGCCTTCTCGCTGTTCCAGAGCAAGACTGCTAAGGCTAAGGGCATCTCGGCTGCCGTCATCGTCGTGGCGCTGGCACTGCTCGTATGGAAGTACTACCGTCTGACGGGTGAGGTGAGCATCTCTGCTCCTATCTTCCAGCAGTTCAATCCCTTCTATGTAGTAGCTCTGACACCTGTTTCGATGGCTATCTTCGGATCGTTGGCCGCTAAGGGTAAGGAGCCGAAGGCACCACGTAAGATTGCCTATGGTATGATCGTGGCCGCCATCGCCTATGCCGTGATGATGATCTTCTCGTTTGGTCTGCCCATGCCGCAGACGGAGATGGATGTCGACGGTAATCCTGTGGGTATGCACGTGGCTGATGTTACACCCAACCTGCTCATTGGCGTCTACCTCATCCTCACCTTTGGTGAGCTGTTGCTCTCGCCTATGGGTATTAGCTTCGTGTCGAAGGTCGCTCCTCCCAAGTACAAGGGTATGATGATGGGCGGCTGGTTTGTGGCTACGGCCATTGGCAACCAGCTCGTGGTCATCGGCGGACTGCTGTGGGGTGCCGTTCCCCTCTGGGTATGCTGGAGCGTGTTCCTGGCAGTATGTCTGGTAGCCGCTATCTTCATGTTTGTCATGATGAAGCGACTGGAGAAGGTTTGCTAGGCTAGCTTTTCCCTCAATGAGAAATGATAAATGAGAAGTGATAAATCAATGGGCACGTTTGGACTCAGAGCCTTTTCATTTATCATTTCTCATTTATCTGTTATCTTTTCGCATTTTTCATTTTTCATCTTTCTTTTTTCATTTAGCTCTGCAAGGGCGCAGGTATTCGTAGAGCTGAACTGCGAAAACCTCTTCGATATAGAGCACGATGAAGGAAAGAACGACCAGGAGTTTATGCCCGATGGCAGTCGTCGATGGACGCGCACACGCTACTGGAATAAGCTGAATGGGGTGGGGCAGGTTATTCTGTCGTGTTCCGACCAGTTGCCCGACCTCGTCGCTCTTGTAGAGGTTGAAAATGATTCGGTCCTCCATGATTTGACCAAGAGATCGCTGCTGCGAGGAGCAGGGTATGAATACCTGATGACCCAGTCGCCTGACTTGAGAGGAATTGATGTCGCCCTGCTTTATCAGCCTTTGCGATTCAGGCCCTTATGCTATGACTACCTGGAAGTGCCACCGCTGAAGGATATGCGCTCTACGCGCGACATCTTATATATAAAAGGAGAGACACCTCGAGCCGATACACTCCATCTCTTCGTCTTGCATGCTCCCAGCCGCTATGGCGGTGAACTGCAGACACGGCCCCATCGGCGTCAGGTCATGAATGTCGTACTGAACGCTATTGACTCGCTGAAGGGCTCGAACATTATTGTAGCAGGCGACTTCAACGACTATGCCGACAGTCCTTCGTTGCGACAACTGAGCGGCAGTGGTCTGATCAACGTCACGGAGGGAGCCAAGGGTGCCAACGGCAGGGCTCAAGGTACCTATCGCTATCAAGGCGAGTGGCATTCCATCGACCATGTGCTCGTCAGTCAGCCGTTGTATGAGCATGTGGACAGCGTTTACATCAACGATGCTCCTTTTCTGTTAGAGGAAGAGAAAACCTATGGTGGCTGGAAGCCTCGACGCACCTATAATGGCTATAGCTACCAGCGCGGCTATAGCGATCACCTGCCTCTGGTGGTCAAATTCTCATTGTTCTGATAAGCCCAGGCGAAGCAAGCCGTACTCCGACAGCCTCTTTGGTCAACTCTCGCAGCCTTCTTGTATAACTCCGACAGCCTTCTTGTATAACTCCGACAGCCTTCTTGTATAACTCCGACAGCCTCCTTGTATAGCTCCGACAGCCTCCTTGTATAACAAGGAAGCCGCAGAAGCAGATCAAGAAGGCCGTCGTTCTATATCAGCAGTCCTATCGTTACCAACAGGCCATACACGAAGATGTTGCGAGCGGTCTCGCCCAGGCATCTGTTCAGCTCTCGGCCTGCCCAGATACGTTTCATCTTCGTATAGGTGAGGAAATGAAGGAGCAAGTAGAGCAGGGGAAGGATGAAGGCAAACGGATGGCCGTTCAGCATGAAGACAATGCCCATGCAGCAGGCGATAATGCCTACGCCGAGATATAGAAGTATGGATGCCTTCGGGCCTATCCCGACCACTAGTGTGCGCTTGCCAGCCTGACGGTCAGTGTCGCGATCGCGGAAATTATTGACCAGCAGCAGGGCATCGATCACCAGTCCGCAGGCAAGCGATGCAGTCAGCACCTGTGGAGTGATGGTGTGCAGCTGAATATAGTAGGTGATACAAACAGGCACCAGACCAAAGAATACCAATACGAGCAGGTCGCCTAGCCCCATATAAGAAAGATGAGTCGTATAGAGGAAGCAGAAGACTACGCATACTGCTCCCACAAGGACCATCTCTATTCCGCCATAGCTGATGAGCGGCAGACCCACTTGGCAGGCCAATATGGTGGTGATGGCGATGGCGAGCTTCATACGGCCTATGCTGACCCATCCCTGTGTGCAGGCTCGTTCAGGGCCAAGACGAGTTGTGCGGTCGTCAGTTCCCTTGACGAAATCGAAGAAATCGTTGATGAAGTTAGCATCGATCTGCATGATGAAGGCGAAGAGCAGGCAGAGCACAGCTGCTGTCCAGTTGAAGTGTGCGACCGGAGAACCGTTGTCCAATTGAGCATTCATCACATTGTCCAATGAGTGAATGTCGGCCCAGGCTAGTGCCAGCGCAATCATGACGGGCACTGCGGCACCTGTCAGCGTTTTGGGTCTGGCAGCTAGTATCCATGCCTTGAAAGAGTCTTTCTTGATGTCCATTCTGTATTTTTTTTGCTTTTTGCTTGCAAAAGTAAATAATTATTGTTACATTTGCAAACTTTCAATACAAAAGTTATGCCGAAGAACAGTCCTAGCCTTGATTTGATGGAGTTTATCGAGACTCAGATCCTCCCACAGTATGCCTCGTTTGACAAGGCTCACAACCTGGAACATGTCACGCGAGTGATACGCCGCTCGATGGAACTGGCCGACCGTACGGGAGCCGATATGAACATGGTCTATACCATTGCCGCCTATCACGATGTGGGTATGTCGGGTCCTCGAGCCATACACCATCTCACGGGCGGAAAGATCCTGGCACAGGATGCCCGTCTGAAGCGATGGTTCAGTGCTGAGCAGATCAAGATGATGAAGGAGGCAATAGAAGATCATCGAGCCTCTGCTTCGCGTTCTCCTCGCAGTCTGTATGGCAAGATTGTGGCTGAGGCCGATCGTGACATCGTGCCTGAACAAGTGTTTCGTCGAACGGTGCAGTATGGTCTGAGCCATTATCCTCAGCTCGACAGGGAGCATCATTGGCAACGTTTCCGCCAGCATATGGACGAGAAATACTCGTCGCACGGCTATATCCGTCTGTGGATTCCTGGCTCTCCCAATGAGCAGAAACTGAACGAGTTGCGCAACATCATAGCCAATCCGACAGCTCTTCGTCAGCAGTTTGAGCGCTATTTCGACGAAGAGACGGCTCAGAAGGACGACTGACTAGCGGATAGGGAGATTACTTGTTGTATTTGTCCCAGGCACCTTGCACGGCATCGTGAATCTCTGGATCGTACTGACCTACAAAGAAATAGTAGGCCACTGCGAGCAGTATCAGCAGCACCACAATGATGATGGAGCGCATGAGGCAGGTGACGACATGCTTGACCAACAAGACAGCCACGATGACGGCTATGACGGCGAAGATATAAAAACCAGCGTTACTCATCAGCGGAATAATTGTTTGAATGATGTGGGGATAGGAGTCTCGAACTCCATAGGTTCACCCGTGACGGGATGGGTGAAGCAGAGCAGCCAGGCATGCAGGCAGAGCCTATGAATAGGGTCGTCGCCGTTGCCATACTTGCTGTCGCCGCAGACGGGATGGCCCATATCGGCAGCATGCACGCGAATCTGGTTCTTGCGTCCAGTCTCCAGCTGAAACTCGACCAGCGAATGCTCAGTTGTGCGGCTGAGCACATGGAAATGGCTGATGGCCAACTTGCCGCCATTGTCGAAGGGCGAGGAGTAGGTGACGTAGGCCTTGTTGTCCTTCAGCCAGTTTTGTATGGTGCCTTCGTCCTGCTCCATCTCGCCGCTGAGGATGGCTACGTAGCGGCGGTCATATACAATCTGATGCCAGTTGTGCTCTAATATCTGCTCAGTCTGGAGGTCCTTGGCATAGACCATCAGTCCGCTGGTGTCGCGATCGAGCCGATGCACGACGTGTGCCGTGCACTTCTGGCGCGACTTATGGAAATAGTCGTCGAGCACGCTTTTCACGTTGAGCGATGAGTGGCCGGCAGCCATCGAGAGGATGCCTATGTTCTTCTCGACGACGATGATCCACTTGTCTTCGTAGACTATCTTCACATAGCGGCTCTTGAACGACTGCTGGTTGCGCTTGGTCTTGCTCACCGCCACCTTCATCTTGGGCTGGAGCATGAAGTCGAACTGCGTGACAGTCTTGCCGTTGACCTTGATGCCACGTCCCTGCAGGGTGGCCTTGATCTTCGTGCGGCTCTGGTTGACGTTGGCCAGGAGGAAATCCAGCAGCGGCATTTCCTCGCTTACCACGAAATGATCGTAGTCGCCTTCACGCCCATATCCTGTGTTCATTCTCATAGTAATCTCAAATCTCAATTCTCAACCCTCAAATCTCAATTCTCAAATCTCAACCCTCAATTCTCAAATCTCAAATCTACATGTCATCCAATCTGAGATTCCAGGTAGTAGAAGAAGCATTCAAGAAGAAACCCCTTGAAGTCATTTCCCCTGCCGAGCGTCCCTCGGAATATTTTGGTAAATACGTGTTCACCCGCGACAAGATGTTCAAATATCTTCCCCGGGAGGTGTACCTGCAACTCACCGACGTGATAGACAACGGTGCACGGCTCGACCGCTCCATCGCTGATGCCGTGGCCAAGGGCATCAAGCAATGGGCAGAGGAAAACGGCGTGACGCACTATACCCATTGGTTCCAGCCATTGACAGAAGGCACCGCAGAAAAGCATGACGCGTTTATCGAGCACGACGGCAAGGGTGGCATGATAGAACAATTCAGCGGCAAACTGCTCATGCAGCAAGAGCCCGATGCCTCTTCGTTTCCCAGCGGCGGCATCCGCAACACCTTCGAGGCCCGTGGCTATTCGGCCTGGGATCCCACATCGCCCGTGTTCATCATCGACGATACCCTCTGTATCCCCACCATCTTCATCTCCTACACCGGTGAGGCCCTCGACTATAAGGCACCCTTGCTCCGCGCCCTCCGCGCTGTGAACAGTGCCGCCACCGATGTTTGTCATTATTTCTACCCCGACGTGAAGAAGGTAACCTGCAACCTGGGCTGGGAGCAAGAATATTTCCTTGTAGACGAAGGACTCTACAGTGCCCGTCCCGACCTGATGCTCACCGGGCGCACCCTCATGGGGCACGACTCTGCGAAGAATCAGCAGATGGACGACCATTATTTCGGCACCATCCCCGACCGTGTGCAGGCCTTTATGAAAGACCTTGAGATACAGGCCCTCGAACTGTCCATCCCCTGCAAGACCCGTCACAATGAGGTGGCTCCCAATCAGTTTGAGTTGGCTCCCATCTATGAGGAGACCAACCTCGCTGTGGACCATAACATGCTGCTCATGTCGCTCATGAAAAGGGTGGCACGCAAGCATGGTTTCCGCGTGCTGCTCCACGAGAAGCCCTTTGCCGGTATTAATGGTTCGGGAAAGCACAACAACTGGAGTCTCTCTACCGACACCGGCATCTTGTTGCACAGTCCTGGCAAGACCCCAGAGGAGACCCTTCGCTTCGTGGTGTTCATCGTAGAGACGCTGATGGGCGTCTACCGCCACAACGGGTTGCTGAAAGCCTCGATCATGAGTGCCACCAACGCCCATCGCCTCGGAGCCAACGAGGCCCCCCCAGTCATCATCTCCTCGTTTCTGGGCAAACAACTCAGCGAATTGCTCGACCATATTGAGAAAGCCGACAAGCGCGACCTCCTCAGCATGGCAGGCAAACAAGGCATGCGCCTCGACATTCCCGAGATTCCCGAACTGCTCATCGACAATACCGACCGCAACCGCACCAGTCCGTTTGCCTTTACCGGCAACCGCTTTGAGTTTCGTGCCGTCGGTTCGGAAGCCAACTGCGCCTCCGCGATGATTGCCCTCAACACGGCTGTTGCCGAAGCCCTCGTCGACTTCAAGCACCGTGTCGATGCCCTCATCGCGAAGGGTGATGACCAGACGGGCGCCATCCTCGACGTCATCCGCGACGACATCCGCACCTGCCGCCCCATCCATTTCGACGGCAACGGCTACAGCGAGGAATGGGTGGAAGAAGCCACCCGACGCGGTCTCGACGTGGAGAAGAGTTGTCCGCTGATTTTCGACAATTACCTGACCCCCGACACCATCCGCATGTTTGAGCAGATGAACGTGATGAATGCGAAGGAACTGGCCGCCCGCAATGAAGTGAAATGGGAGACCTACACGAAGAAAGTGCAGATAGAAGCCCGCGTGATGGGCGACCTGAGCATGAACCACATCATCCCCATCGCCACCCAATATCAGAGTCAGTTGGCCAAGAACGTGCTCAACATGTATGAAATCTTCCCCAAGGAAGAAGCCGACAAACTGACTGCGCGCAACAAAGGCATCATCAAGGAGATAGCCGAACGCACGCAAGCCATAGAGACGGGTGTGGAAGACCTGGTGAATGCCCGCAAGGTTGCCAATAAAATTACCGAAGTGCGCGAGAAAGCCATTGCCTACCACGACACTGTGGAACCGAAGATGAAGGAAATCAGGCGTGAGATAGACAAACTCGAACTCATTGTGAGCGACGAGTGCTGGACCCTGCCTAAATATCGCGAACTGTTGTTTATCAGATAAAAGTCATTTCCGCCCCCTCCCATGTACACCGACCACATCCAGGTTCTTGCCTTCGACGCCGACGACACCCTATGGGACTGCCAGTCGCACTTCGTTGCCGTAGAGCGACAATACTGCGCCATGCTTGCCGAGTATGGCGACGAGAAGTATGTGTCAGGAGAATTGTTCAAGACAGAGACGAAGAACATGGCAGAACTGGGCTATGGCAGCAAGGCCTTTACCCTCTCTCTCGTAGAGAACGCCGTGAAGGTGAGCAATGGACACATCTCCTCCATGAAGTTGCTCGCCATACAGGAGTTGGGGCGCAGTCTGCTACGATTGCCCGCCACGCCCCTCGAGGGTGTGGAAACCACGCTAAAGACACTTCGCAGCAGAGGACATTACAAGATGGTGGTATTCACCAAAGGCGAGATTCTCGACCAGGAGAACAAACTCCTGCGGTCGGGCCTATGGGATTACTTCGACCGTGTGGAAGTGGTATCCGACAAGACCCCGCGCCAGTATCGTGAACTCTGCGCCACCTTCGGCATCGGCATTGATGAGTTGATGATGATAGGCAACAGTTTTAAGTCAGACATAGAGCCCGTGCTGCGTCTTGGAGGTTATGCCGTGCACATTCCCTTTGAGTTGACTTGGGCACATGAGTGCATCGAAGAATTCGACCACCTACACTTGACACGCCTCTCCCACTTCAGCGGACTCACCACCTTGCTCGGGTAGCAGCAGGGCGAAGTCACTATTTTCCCCCAACAATCCCAAAGACCTTATTTGTTATAAAAAAAGGACAGCGACGAACCAATCGCCACTGCCCCCATCCATTCAAAACTTAAAAAAGGTCACTTATTTCACTATTAACTTCTTTCCTTTGATGACATAAATACCTGAAGGCAAACCCTTCAAGGTGTTATCCGATGAAAGTACTTTACGTCCGTCTAAAGTATAAATATCTGTAATACCTGCATTCTCCAATGCATTTCCATGATAATTCGTTATTCCTGTTGGATCGGGCAGCACCGTGAGCACGCCATGCGTATAGCGGAACTCATAGTTGTCGGCCTTGCCACCCGAGATGACGATGGGATAATCGCCCACCGGTGAAGAAGGTGTAGCCTCGCATGAGGCCTCTGGCACCTGGGTGAGCACCGAGGCATCCTCTCCCAGTTTATAGCCTGATATCGTTATCTCGAACTCAGGGTTTTCCTCCCCTTCGAACCGAGTATAATTGTCGACCTTTACTTTTAGGGGAGCCTGCCAGATGGTAAGCGTGCCATCGAAGTACTCCACGATTTCATCGGTAACCGTACCCGGTCCCACATGGATGACATAACTGCCCGCTGGTGAATACTGGTCGGCATCACACCACACTTCGGGAATGCCTGTCACCATGTCGCCACTAATGGAATACCCCAACCGCGGCATCTCGTCGCCATAGAATTTTCCGGCGTTTCGGGCAGTGATGGCCGAGCCAAACTCCACGATGTTGTCGTAGCCATCCGAACCTTCACGTACGAATTCCCCCCATGCCGCATGGCGCTTGTAGGCGTTCTTGCTTCCAGCAGGGACATACAACTTGCACATGCTCTTGCGAATGCCGTAAAGTCCATCGGCCCCCACTTCAATAGGCTCTCTCGACAAGAGTTTGATGATTTGGAGTTTCCATGCGCAGAAAAGTCCCTGGTTGCCAATGCGTTGGAGTGATGAAGGCAAGTAGAGTTCCTTGATGTGCTGACATGAGGAGAAAGCACCGTCGTCAATGAGTGTCACACCGTTCTTCACGGTATAACTACCCTTCACCGAAGGCATCACCATCTGCAGGCAGGTGGTATCGTTGCTGGAATAGAGCGCCTCGCCGTCGAAGATAAAGTTGCTCCTCTCGTTCTGCTCAAAGCCTTCCAGCGTTTCCAGTTTATCGCAGAAGCCAAAAGCCGACTTCCCTATTCTGACGATACCCTTCGGAATGACCAGGTGTCGCAACATCCTGCAACCATGGAAAGCATAGTCGCCCAGTTCATTGTCCTTTGTATAGTAACTATGGCCTTCTTGGCTGAGATAGGCATTGCCGCCTGCCACGATAGTGGCTTCGCTCAAGTCGAGGACGGCAAGTCGTCCGCGTGACCCTGTTCCATCCGCGTTTCTCCCTGCCATCTGCCTGAGCAGTGCCAGGTCGGAACCATTGAGTGCTCCCTCCACTTTCAGTTGGGTGACCAATGTAACATCACTGCCCGAAATCAGTTGGGACAACGTGCCCGGTGAGGAAACTTTCACCTCACGGCTCACTGACTCCAAGGGGTTGCCCCCGATGCCAATAATCATGTCTTGTTGACCGTTGAACGAATAGGTGCGTGGGTCGAGCAAAGCAATGTTGTAATACCCATTCTCCGTGCCGTTCCATCCCCAGTTCACGCTCACGTAGCCATTCTCATCGTAGCCATCGAGCACAAAGGCGTGTCCTCCACCGTCATTGGGGTCGTAATCCACGCCCGAATAATAAACCGGACGGTTGTTGCACAACTCCTCATAGAGGATTTCCATCCACTGGCGTTCGTTATACGAATTACGGTAGATGAATTTCACGTCGGCATATCCGAAGTAGTCGCGAAGAGCATTCGCTGCAGCACTCGACATTGCTCCCGAACCCTCGGGAGAATAGTCCATATCGACGGCTATGCCACAGTGCGACATCAGTTCTGCCACGGCCTCCGCCTCTTCCGCGGTGTAGTTCTCACAGTAGTACAAGTCGCGCATCTTGTCGTAGCGGTAATAGGTATTCTCGAAATCAGCCGTTCCCGCCATACTATGCGTATGCGACCCCGTGCCATGCTCTGGAGCGCGTTGGTAATAGATGAGTTGCGCCATGGCTGTAGCCACACAACCTGTCACGCAGGTATCGGTGGTTACCGGACAAGCATTCCAATAGGGTCTGTCCTGTCCCCATTCCGAGGTCATGAGTGTAGGCACCTTCTGCTTGAACTTTGCCGTATCGGGCACGATGAAACCCGGTGCTTCCTTTCCTTGTGAACGAGCTTGCTCAGAAGCCTGACTTACTATCCTCAACCACCAATTGAACTTGGAGTTATCTGTCGAGGGGTTAAAGGCTCTCTCCTAATAGCCC
>JAEEGH010029848.1_pt1 | contig 10635 bp, 6 predicted proteins | sample 9134181 | NCBI WGS metagenome assembly JAEEGH01 (sample SAMN16246544, study PRJNA631951) | gut metagenome | biome: gut microbiome; feature: rumen; material: DP-attached | host: Bos | place: Iran: Karaj | collected 2018-10
CTTAAATGATCAATGTTTTTAAAACAACGAATTTCACGAATTACCCCCGCTCGGAGAACGGGATAATGCCCCAAGGGGGCTGGATAATCAGTGGCCTGCCACTCTGAAAACGAGTTTTCAAGATGGCCAGCCACAGATTCTCCGACGGCGCACAGCCGAGCTGCGTGCCTATCCCGTTCTTCGCCACTGCAAAAACTCTGCGAGATCTGCAAGTTCTGCGGTCTCTGCGAGCAAATATTTATGGATGAAATTATTCATATTATGCACATTTGTTTCTAGGTGAAAGATTTAGGTTTCGATTTAAGGATGATTTAAGTTCCGTTCGTTCCATTCGTGAGATTTGTGTTCGAAAAAGAAGTATTATGCAAATTTATTTCTAAGAGAAGATACTATGAAAATTATTAACCAGAATGGAAAGCCGTGCGGCAAGCTGGAGTGGCTGCCCACGTGGGAGGGCGTGCTGATGTACGACCCCGAAGATTTGAAAAACGACAGGCCGGTGAGAATCTGGCATGTGATCGCGCGCAAGAGCAAACGCTACGGCGTGCAGCGCATAGCCTACGAGCTGAAACCCTATCTCGATAGCTGCTGCTATAAGAAAAATGTTTGCAACTCCCTGCGGCCGCGATGCGCATATCAATTCAATCATAAGGGTAAGAAGTTCCGCATCTATCGTTACCACGCCACGATGCTGGCATATTTCGCCTTTGTGCCCGAGAACACGAAACTGTATGTGGCAGATCACTACGACAAAAACACGCTCAACGACCGTATCTCTAACTTGCGCTATATTCCACAGAGCGAAAACCTCAACCGCAGCGAGGAGTTCTTAGAGAACATTCGGCTCTCCAATGCTGAGCGCAAACGGCGCGCACGGATTCGGATGGCGTGGAAGGAGCGGATGCGCCCACATGTCATTGCTACCATCCGCCCCTGCGCCACCGCCATCGATGTGGAATCCGAGCTGACGCAGCTGCTGAATGAACACGTGTTCGATTATGGCCTCACCCCCGACCCCGGCCTCACCCCTAACCCCTCTCCAAAGGGCGAGGGGAACTTTAAGGGCGAGGGGAGTGATTACCAGAGAGAGAATGAAAAACAGGGCGAAAGTGGGCAAGAAGGTGAAAACGGACAACAAGAGGCTTCCGACTACACTTCATTGTGGGAAGAAGATGCATTCATGGGCCAGCAGATTACGGACATCATCCATAGCACCACACAATGGGGTAGTCTGCCACTAAACATGGTGGAACTTATCCAGAAAGCCGCCGAAGGTAAGATTGACTATCGTAATGCCTTGCGTGCTTTCCGCAGTTCCATTCTCTCGCAGAAACGTCACCTCACCCGCATGTATCCCAGCCGGCGCTTTGGCTTCGAGCAGATGGGCAGCCGCTATGAATTCACTACCCGCCTACTGGTGGCCATCGACACGAGCGGGTCGGTAGGTTCAGACGAGTTAGGACGTTACTATCGCATCATCACCACCTTCTTCAAATATGGTATTCAGGAGATAGATGTGCTGATGTTCGATTTCGATGTACAAGGAGAGCCCGTTACCCTGAAAGAAGCACAGAAGAACAAACAGACATTTGAGGTGAAGGGACGTGGCGGCACAAACTTTCAGGCTCCCGTCAATTATGTGGCAGAGCACCCCGGCTACGACGGCCTTATCATCATGACTGATGGTTATGCCCCCGTTCCCTCTGTACCTGCCTTTCTGAAAACAAAACTTCTTTGGGTCATTGACAACGAACCATCCTACAAGCAACACTACGATGCGTTGCGCAAAACGGGACGTGTCTGTCTAATAGAATTATAAAACTCTTTGTGATAATAATAGCACATATTATGAAAAAGATTTTAGCACATAGCGAGAAAGACGCACAGAAGCGTCGCGCTGCATTTGAAGAACGTTACGCAGTCTTTAGCGGGCATCACTTAAGCCTTGAAGGAATCAAGCGAAAAGTGAATCCCAATCTAGAGATTAAGTATCTCTGTTATTATTTGGGTGAGTCAAATAAATTCAGCGGGAAGCCTAACCCTATCGTTTGTCTGGCTGATGGTAAGTTCTCATTTTCGGGACAAGGCATTCGAGAAGCCTTAAAGAAAATGGGAGCCGACTTGAGCCAGTTCAAGATGGAGGTGCAGGAAACAGCAAGAGATGCAGATGGCCAATCACGTCTGGTCGCATACAAAAAACGTAAGAATGTCTATACCCAGACCTGCACACTTACCTACAAGGGCATTGAAATGGAAATTACTCGATGGTATGTCAAGGATTCGCCCTTCGGGTTGTTCGAGATTATGCCAGCCAAGCAGATGTTGTGCTATGTTTCCGAACATTTTAAACGGGACGAACGCTTTAATCTGTTCGTCCTTCGCGACGATGAGTTCTACTTGCTGGATCTGCCGACATTGCTGATGGATCTCGCGCTTGAATATCAATTGCGTGAAGAAGAAATCATCTTTCATGCAAAGCAACAGCGCATTTCCACAATGCAAACGTCCGTCCTCGACGAAGACCATATCATGCTCGATGCTATCGATGAAGCTACAGTGGAAAGAATCATTAAGGAGAGTGAACAAAAAGGATTGGATAAGGAAGAGACTTTTAAAGTGCTTGTCGACCCCTGGATGGAGGCCATTCACGATTATCTTGCACAGATGACCAGCAAATATAAAGATTTCGTTTATATGTTCAATCTGGAAATAGAGCCTGGTGTTAATGGTTATTCGTCATCTCTTTTTACACGCACTGGTAAATACAATACTGGAACAGGAATTGCACCCCAGGTCCCCTTCAAGAAGCTTTGCGAGGAAAGACAACTGGAAGTCAGCTATACGTTTTCTAAAAACCCATGTTTGAGTTGTCCTGTCAGACGCCAAACCGTTGCTTGTTTCACCGTTGAAGACTCAGAAATCATCATTGACGAGGTTTTATACGATCAGCTTTGGCACAAAGATCAACTAATCATCTACCCCAATGCCAAAGACCGACGCTTCCAACTGCAAATATCAGGTTCTATTGGTCTTCATGCGTTGGTAGGTTACCTCAAACAAATGCCTGCTCTTTGCCAGCAGATGAATAAATTTGCAGAATCTTTGAATTTTTGACAAAACATTACTATATTACGATAAACAATCATTTCAAAACAATTAGATTATGGCAAACATTTGTGTTACCAATTATGTCATCGAGGGCGAGAAGACGGAGCTTGATGCATTGTATGAGAAAATGAAGAAACTGCAGGACGGTGGAGCCCCAGTGGAGTATGCAACAGGATTAGGTCTGCTGGTCGAAGCTTTGGGTAAAGACCCCAATGAAGTGATGTGCCGCGGTGGATGGACAGAACTCGAACGCTCGGGTGACATCCTGCGCACGACCTTCGAGACAGCCTGGACACCCTGTTTTGAGGTGATTCAACTGTTGAAAAGCGTATATCCCTCGCTCCGCATCTACTACAAAGCCGAAGAGCCGGCCAATGGCGTCTATCTGAAAAACGATACCGATGGCAAGTACTTCCCTGAAACAGAAGCCGACGGCGCCCCCTTCGTCTTGATGACCGAGGAACAAGAGCAACTGCAAGCCCGTCTCATCCGCTGTATTAAAGATGGTAGCATAGGAATTAAGGTAAGCAAAGATAATGAAAAAGGCTGAATTGGAAAAAGTCATCGTCAGTTCGTTCCCCATTTACGAACTGTTGCAGATTCGCATCGAGGGACATCGGTATCCTCGCCGGCGAATCTGTCAGCAGCGGTTAGGTTTCTTCGACACGAAGGAACATGCCGAGGAAGCCATGCTTTCAACTATCGAGTTTCAGAAGAAGGTTCACACTTCCATCCCGTCTGCTACAGCGTGTTCCGGCCAACCCATCCCGTTCCTGAGAAAAAATTGCAACCCAGCTAAGGGCAAATCTGGAAGAATACCACACTTAAAAAATAATTTGTTTCTTCCTGTTTTTAATATCACAATATCACTATTTAGTAATATGCTGAATACCTGGTGGTTGCGCGTGATATTGCAATGTCACTCAATATCACATGTCATTTGTCGTCATACGATAAAACCTATTTCATTATTATTTGGGCGCGTGATATGCCGTGATATTCAATATCACACTATTTCCCATTGGGTATCAGATAATTGTATAAGCCATGATATTGTGATAATGATTTCATAAAAAACAATATGGAAATCGGTTTCACTCCTTCACTAGCCTGAAAACCATTAGTATTCAGAATCATGCAGGTGAAACCGCGGTTTCACTTCGGTTTCATCCTTCCTACGGATGTCATCTCCCTATTCCTCGGTATGCAAAAGATGCCTGGTTGAAGAGTGATTAGGCCCTAATCACTCCGCAAAAACCTATCTTTTACCCACCCCTCTCCGAAATGAAGGGATGGATTCATAAGTGATTGTGGGTGAAACCGAAATGAAACCGCGGTTTCACCCGTATCAAACTGAACGTTAGGGGCTTACAAGCTAGTGAAGGTGTGAAACCGATTTGCATGGTTGTTGAATCAAATAATCTTTATTTTTGCAGCAGAATTTGATCCCGTTGGATTGAATATCCCTGTAGGCTGGCGCCTGCCATCCTACAAAATCTTAAAAGGCTCCAAAGAATTTAAAGGCAAGTTTTATTCTTTGAAACCTTTTAATCTTTCGTGATCCCGTTGGGATTCAAACCCAAGACCTTCAGAACCGGAATCTGACGCTCTATTCAGCTAAGCTACGGGACCGTGATAGTTTTTCTGCGTGCAAAGGTAAGCATTTTATTTCTTATCCCAAAATTTAATAAGTTTTATTTGCTCTTATACCAGATTTCTCTCATTTATTCGTATTTTTTTGATAAGATACTTGCGCTCGATAAATCAAAATTAAACAAGTTTTTTTTGCATTTATGCTCGCTTATTCGTATCTTTGTACGCAATTATAAAAAAGGTATTATGAGAGAAAGAATTGATTGTTTCTTGCCCTGCAAGGATTTGGAGGAGATGGAGTCCACCATCCAGCAGATGCGCGGTGCAAGAATGATTCATCATATATTCTTGATGGTCAGTGAGGAGATGGCTCAGCAGGCCAAGGCTCCGGCCAACTGTTCGTTTGTGGTCATCGACCGCGTGCAGTCGGAATCAACTATCCGTGAGATAGAACGAAACGTGACGGCCGACTACGTGCTTCTCTATACGAAAGACACTCCGCTGCTGCTGGGACTCTACACCACGCTGCGCATGATTCATGCCGCTTCTGAGATGGAGGCTGCGATGGTCTATGGCGACTATTACACAATGCTCGACGGAAAACGGACGGCTCATCCGGTTATCGACTACCAGTTGGGCAGCGTCCGCGACGATTTCGACTTCGGAAGTCTGATGCTTATCCGTGCGTCGCTGCTCCATCAGTTTGCCCAGGAGGTGCCCGAGGCTGGCTATCGGTTTGCCGGACTCTATTCATTGCGCCTGTTCCTGAGTCGCCAGGGGTGTCTGTTCCATTTGAACGAGTTCCTTTATACCGTTGAGGAGAGCGACCTCAGGGCCAGTGGCGTGAAGCAGTTCGACTATGTGAACCCCTCAAACCGTGAGGTGCAGATAGAGATGGAGAAAGCCGCCACCGACCACCTGAAGGCTATCGGTGCCATCGTGGATACAAACAATTATCTGAAACCCGACTTCAAGGAACAGGAGTTCACCTATGAGGCTTCGGTGATTATTCCTGTTTTCAACCGCGAGAAGACCATTGCCGATGCCGTGAAGAGTGCAATGGAGCAGAAGACCAGCTTCCCCTTCAATGTGATTGTGGTGGATAACCATTCCACCGACCGCACGGGAGAAATCCTGTCCAGCCTGTCGGCAAGTTATGCCGACCGTCGCAACGGACTGGTGGTCATTGTTCCCGAACGGACCGACCTTGGCATCGGAGGATGCTGGAATGTGGCCGTCGACGATGAGCACTGCGGAAGGTTTGCCGTCCAACTCGACAGCGACGACCTCTATTCGTCTGAAAGCACCTTGCAGCAGATTGTGGACGCTTTCTATAAGCAGAAGGCGGCCATGATTGTGGGCAGTTACCGGATGTGCGACTTCGACCTGAACACATTGCCGCCGGGACTGATCAGCCATGCCGAATGGACCGACGAGAACGGTCCGAACAATGCCCTTCGCATCAACGGACTCGGAGCACCGCGCGCCTTCTTCACGCCGTTGCTCCGCCAGATAAAATTCCCCAACACATCCTATGGCGAAGACTATGCGCTGGGACTGGCTTTCAGCCGTCGCTATCGCATAGGCCGCATTTTCAGCGAACTCTATCTATGCCGCCGTTGGGGAGGCAACAGCGATGCCGCCCTCTCGGTGGAGAAGGTGAATGCCAATAATCTCTATAAAGACCGGCTGCGCACGATGGAAATCAGTGCCCGCCAGCGGATGGTGAGCGGAAAGAGCGACTTGGCCAACGATGGCAGTAGGGCGCGTTTCTTCAACCGGCAGCTGGAGACATGGGAACTGGCCCGCCTGCATTTCCGCGACCTTCACCAGGTGGAGACCCGCGACCTTCCTGTTGGCGAGACCACCTTGCAGGCACAGTTCAATCCCGCCCGAATGGTTTCCACCGGAGCGAAGATTGACAGCAAGACACTGGCCGAGCGCCCCTGTTTCCTCTGTGCCCAGAACCGTCCAGAGGAGCAGATGAAGAAGTCGATAGACCACAAGTACGAACTGCTGGTGAATCCTTATCCGATACTTTCCACCCACTATACCATCCCAAGGAAGACACACCAACCGCAGGCCATTTGGGATCATTATGCTGAAATCCATAAGTTGCTGGGCATCTGGCCCGACCTGATGGTTTTCTATAACGGTCCTAAGTGCGGTGCCTCGGCTCCCGACCATCTTCATTTCCAGGCGGGAACCAGTGGGGTAGTGCCCTTGCAGCAGCAGTGGCAGCGACTGAGCCGTAATCTTAAAGAGGTGTTCAAGCTCAACGAGAACGAAGGCGTCTATCTTATTAGCGACTATCCGGCACCGGCCCTGCTTATCAAGAGCCGCAGCCGTGAGGGCGACGAGGAAATGTTCGGGAAAGTCTATAAGGCAATGGAAACCCAGAGCAAGTCGCAGACCGAGGAACCCATGATGAATATCCTGAGCTGGCGCGACCATGAAGACTTCCTCTCCGTAGTCTTCCTGCGCAAGAAACACCGCCCTGACTGCTATGCAGCCGAAGGCGATGAGCAGATGATGGTTTCGCCGGGAGCACTCGACATGGCCGGACTCATCATTACCCCCCGAAAGGAAGACTTCGAAAGGATAACGGCAGAAAAGGCCGTGGCCATACTGAAGGAAGTCAGCCTGTCCGACGAAGAGACGGCTGAAGTAATGGCATTGGTCAAGGAACAGGGAGAAAACCGTAAGCGTCAGGAAGATACGATGCGGCTGGAGAAGGAACCCACGGTGAGCGTGGGCATCGTCTCGGCCAAGAAGATTGTCTTCTCGCTGAACAAGTCGTATATGGCAAAGGGCTCGCTGATAGAAGGCGAGCAGGAGGTAAGTTTCTCCGAGGGCGGTGTGCTGTGGAACGGCAACCACTATCGTGAGCTTACTTTCCGACCGCAGGAAAAAGACGCGTCGTTCTCTATCAGCGACGTCACCATCGGAGTGAACTTCCACTGGGAGCGAAAGGAAACGCAGACCTTCCAGGGCACTCTCCGTCTGGTGGTCGAGGAAGACAAGATATGCGCCATCAACGAACTGCCGGTGGAGGCTTATCTCACGAGTGTCATCTCGAGCGAGATGAGCAGCACATCTTCGTTGGAACTGCTCAAGGCGCATGCAGTCATCAGCCGCTCTTGGCTTCTGGCTCAGATGGAAAAGCGCAAGCGGTTGAGCGAAGGTCACGACAGTTTCTTCTCGTTCACCAAGAAGGACGATGAACTCATTCGCTGGTACGACCGCGAGGACCACACCATCTTCGATGTCTGTGCCGACGACCATTGCCAGCGCTATCAGGGAATCACCAAGCAGAACAGTCCCCGTGTGGTAGAGGCAATAAAGGAAACCAAAGGACAGATACTTATGTATGGCGGCGAGATTTGCGATGCGCGATTCTCGAAATGCTGCGGAGGACAGACCGAGGAGTTCCAATATTGCTGGGAAGACACGCCCAAGCCTTATCTGGTCAGCGTGAAAGACCGCGCCCTGGGCATGGACACCGACTTCTGCGACACCAGCGATGCAGCCGTGTTGCGCCAGGTGCTGAACGACTACGACCAGGAGACCCGCGATTTCTATCGTTGGACGGTGGAATACACTCAGGAACAACTGTGCTCGCTGCTGGAACGCAATCTGAAGATGGACTTCGGTGACATCGTCTCGCTTGAACCGCTTGAGCGCGGAAAGAGCGGGCGCATCTGGAAACTGCGGATTGTGGGAACGGTGCGCCAGTTCACCATAGGCAAGGAACTGGAGATACGCCGTGCGTTGAGTGAGACCCATCTGCTCAGCAGCGCCTTCGACGTGAAGTGCGAGGATTTGGTAAACGGCGTTCCCCAGAAGTTTATCCTCAACGGAAAAGGATGGGGGCACGGCGTCGGACTTTGCCAGATTGGTGCTGCCGTGATGGGAGAGCGCGGCTATGGCTACGACAAGATTCTGCTCCACTATTACCAGAATGCTGAAATCAAGAAAATCTATAAATAATTCGGTATAATGCAAGAAGTACAAAATACCAACAAGCAGAGGAATCCCTGGAGTTGGATTCCAACGCTCTATTTTGCTGAAGGTCTGCCTTATGTGGCTGTAATGACCATTTCTCTCGTCCTTTACAAACAGCTGGGACTGAGCAATGCTGAAATCACGTTCTACACTTCGTGGCTCTATCTGCCCTGGGTGATAAAGCCCCTGTGGAGTCCGTTTATTGATGTGGTGAAGACCAAGCGTTGGTGGATTACGGCCATGCAGCTGCTCATCGGAGCCGCTTTCGGAGGCGTGGCGTTCACCATTCCCTCTTCGTTCTGGCTTCAGGGGTCGCTGTTCTTCTTCTGGGTGATGGCGTTCTCGAGTGCCACCCACGACATTGCTGCCGACGGTTTCTATATGCTCGGTCTTGACCAGCATCAGCAGGCGTGGTTCGTGGGCATCCGCAGCACGTTCTATCGCCTGGCTACCATCTTCGGACAAGGCATTCTGGTGATGATTGCCGGAAACCTGCAGGTGGTGTTCCGCAACAACATCCGCTATTCGTGGAGCCTGATGTTCTACGGCGTGGCCGGTCTGTTCATCGCACTATGGCTCTATCACAGCTATATCCTTCCAAAGCCTTCGGAAGACAAGGGAATGGAAAGCCTGAACACAGCGAAGCTGATGAGCGAACTGAAGCAAACGGTGGTCACCTTCTTCACCAAGATGCCTGTGCGCGAAGTCGTCATAGCCATTCTGTTCATGCTGCTCTATCGCATGCCCGAAGGATTGCTGGCCAAGGTTTCTTCGCTGTTTCTTATCGACAGCCACGGAGCCGGCGGACTGGGGCTTTCGCCTCAGGAATACGGATTGGTGCAGGGCACGGTGGGCATCATCGGACTGACGCTGGGCGGTATTCTCGGCGGACTGGCTGCCGGACGCGACGGATTGAAGCGCTGGCTGTGGCCCATGGTCTGTGCCATCACCATCCCCGACCTTGTCTATGTGTATATGAGCTATGCCATGCCTTCCAGCCTGCTGGTAATCAACATCTGCGTGTTCTTCGAACAGTTCGGCTATGGCTTCGGTTTCACCGCCTATATGCTATACCTTATTTATTATAGTCAGGGCGAATACAAGACTTCCCACTATGCGCTATGCACGGCCCTGATGGCCCTCTCGATGATGATTCCCGGACTTTTTGCCGGAGCTTTGCAGGAGGCAGTGGGCTATCGCATGTTCTTTATCATTGTGATGGTGTTCTGTATCGTCACCTTCATCGTATCGCGGTTGGTAAAGATTGACCCTGAATTTGGCAAGAAACAAGCCGACCAATAAAAGCGAAGCGCTTCATCAGTCGATGAAGCGCTTTGTTATTTCTGTATAGTCGTCTATGCGGCGGTCGCGCAGGAACGGCCACCATCGGCGCACGTTCTCCGAGCGCTCCAGGTCGATTTCCACCACCAGCGATTCTTCTTCATTCTCGGAAGCGCGGTAGAAGAGTTCTCCTTGCGGTCCGGCAATAAAGGAAGAACCCCAGAACTGTATGCCCGGCGTCTGGTTGCTGGGGTCGGGTTCGAATCCCACGCGGTTCACGGCAATCACCGGCAATCCGTTGGCAACGGCATGACCGCGCATCACCGTGGTCCAGGCCTCACGCTGCCGCTGCTGTTCTTCGGGTGTGTCTTCTTCGGCATAGCCGATGGCCGTGGGATAGATGAGCATCTCGGCTCCCTGCAGCGCCATCAGTCGGGCAGCCTCGGGATACCATTGGTCCCAGCAAACCAGCACGCCCAGTTTTCCGACGCTGGTCTCGATGGGATGGAATCCCAGGTCGCCGGGCGTGAAATAGAATTTCTCGTAGTAGGCGGGGTCGTCGGGAATGTGCATCTTTCGGTATTTGCCGGCAATGGTGCCGTCTTTTTCAATCACCACGGCCGTGTTGTGATACAGTCCGGGAGCACG
>JAEEGH010029850.1_pt1 | contig 10634 bp, 7 predicted proteins | sample 9134181 | NCBI WGS metagenome assembly JAEEGH01 (sample SAMN16246544, study PRJNA631951) | gut metagenome | biome: gut microbiome; feature: rumen; material: DP-attached | host: Bos | place: Iran: Karaj | collected 2018-10
CATGCCCGCAATATAGGCGGAAGCCATCTTGCCCGTCAGGTATGGATCCTCTCCGTAGCCTTCCTCGTTCCGGCCCCACCGGGGATCCCGGCACAGGTCCACTGTGGGGCACAGGCGGCAGTGTCCGCCCTTGCCCACCGCGTTCTCAAAAGCCCGGGATTCCTTTCCGGTCACATCGCCGGCTTTCCGGATCAGTTCCCGGTCAAAGGACGCCGCCATGCCGATGGGCTGGGTAAAGGAGGTGGTCGGCGTCGGCGGATAAGCTTCTCCCTGCCCGGCCCGCGCCTGCACGCCGTGGGCGCCCTCTCCCCCGCAGGTGGAAACGGCAAAGCCCAGCCGGTCGTTCCGGATCCGCAGGCCGAAGCAGTCGAACTTCTCCTCAAGGGTCATCCGGGAAACCAGGTATTCCGCCCGTTCCCGGTCCGTCAGGCTTGTGTCATACAGGGGTGTATTCTTATCCATACTCTGTCTCCTGTAACTGATATTGTCCTTGCTGTCGCTGCCCTTATACTACCCTTTCAAGTGAACTCTAAGTCAACAGGAAAAACCCGGCCGGTGTGATACCGGCCGGGATTGCTGCGCTCCGTTCCGTTAAGGCTGCTTGCCGATATAGGCCAGGATGCCGCCGTCCACATACAGGATGTGTCCGTTCACAAAATTGCTCGCATCGGAAGCCAGGAACACCGCGGGGCCCTGCAGGTCCTCCGGCGTTCCCCAGCGGGCAGCCGGGGTCTTGGCGATAATGAAGCTGTCAAAGGGATACCGGCTGCCGTCCGGCTGTTTTTCCCGCAGGGGCGCGGTCTGGGGCGTGGCGATGTATCCCGGCCCGATGCCGTTGCACTGGATATTATGCTCCCCGTACTCGGAGCAGATATTCCGGGTCAGCATCTTCAGTCCGCCCTTCGCAGCCGCGTAGGCCGACACAGTTTCCCGGCCCAGCTCGCTCATCATGCTGCAGATGTTGATAATCTTCCCGTGGCCCTTGCGGATCATGGACGGGATCACAGCCTTGGAACAGATAAACGGTGCGTTCAGGTCCACATCCACCACTTTCCGGAATTCCTCCGCGCTCATCTCAGTCATGGGAATCCGGCGGATAATCCCGGCATTGTTCACCAGGATATCAATCACGCCGATTTCTGCCTCAATCTGTTTCACCAGTGCCTGGACCGCTTCCTCATCTGTCACGTCGCAGACATAGCCTTTGGCGTCAATGCCCTTCTCCGCGTAGGCCTTCAGTCCCCTGTCCACCAGTTCCTGGTTGATGTCATTGAACACAATAGTTGCCCCCGCCGCTGCGTAAGCCTCCGCGATGGCAAACCCGATCCCGTAGCTGGCGCCTGTAATCCAGGCCACCTTGCCCTTCAGGCTGAAGCTGTTCATATCCATATGCCTGTTCTCCCCTTTATCTCAGTTCAGTGGTCGGAATGTTGTCCATATCGTCAAAGGCCTGGTTTTCTCCGCCCATGGCCCAGATAAATGTATAGTTGCTGGTGCCTGCCCCGGCGTGAATGGACCAGGAGGGTGAAATGACCGCCTGTTCATTCTGCATCACGATATGCCGGGTTTCCTGTCCCTCGCCCATCATGTGGAACACCACATTGTCCTGCGGCACTTCAAAGTAGAAATACACTTCCATCCGGCGCTCATGGGTATGGGCAGGCATTGTATTCCAGACGCTGCCGGTTTCCAGCACCGTCATGCCCATGCTCAGCTGGCAGGTCTTCAGCACGGAGGGATGAATGAACTGGTTGATCACCCGCTTGTTGCTGGTCGCCGCATCGCCGCAGGGTTTCTTTGCTGCGTCAGCGATCTTGATCAGTTTATTCTCATAGCTGCAGTGAGCCGGAGCGGAGACGATATAGAATTTTGCGGGTTCCGCCTCGTTATCACTCTCAAAATACACTTCCTTCGCGCCGCGGGTCAGGTACAGGCAGTCCTTGTAGCCCAGTTCATATACTGTTCCGTCCGCAACGACCTTTCCGGAACCGCCCACATTGAACATACCGCATTCCCGGCGTTCCAGGAAGTATTCCGTGCCGAAGCTGTGCCAGATATCAATTCCCTTGTCAATGGAGACCTTCTCCTTCACCGGCATCACGCCCAGTGTCACCATCCGGTCAACATGGCTGTAGACCGCTGTCACCTGGTCCGCCTCAAACAATTTTTCGATCAGGAATTCCTTCCGGATCTCCTCTGTGGTGTAACGTTTAAAATCCCGTTGATTGCAGCTGTACCGGATATCCATGTATTATTCCTCCGTTTTTCTTCAGGTTGGTTTTCCTGTATTTTCAGTCCGTATTGACCTGTCAGAATGATTTCCATCTTTTCCTGAACCAGTGGGCTGCCATTTTCGGCCTGCGGTCCCGCGTAAACAGGCCCTTCCTGTTCCCGCCCACGCGCATCGGTCCCTGGCAGGTGGCAAAGTCTGCAAAGTTCCAGGGCATCTCACCGATCACAAAATCCCGTTCGTCCAGGCACTCACTCATCGCCTCATAGAAAGCTACCTGGTATTCCTCCGTGAACATTTCCGCCACGGCTCCGTGCAGTCCGGCAACCGTATCAGCACCGTACTCGGAAAGGATGAGCGGTTTTTGCTGCTTTTCCCACCAGTCAAGTTCCATCCGGAATGCGTATTTCGCCGCTTCCAGGTCTCCGGACAGATTATACCACCCGTAATACCGGTTGATCAGCACCACATCCATGGATCTGATCACTTTTTCCTGCTCATACCTGTTCTGGCAGCCCACAACGGTTACCGGCCTGTCCTGCGGATCCAGCCGGTGGGCGGCTTCATACAGGGGATGCCAGTATTCATATGCCTTATCGGGCAGCGAATCCGTGTCCGGTTCATTCCCCAGGCTCCACATCACCACGCAGGGATGGTTCTTGTCCCGTGCAATCATATCCGTCAGCACCTGCAGATGATAATCCGCCAGGTTCCAGCCGTATTGCTCGGCAGCCCACATGCCTACTGCGGGTGTCTCATCCACAATCACAATGCCTTCCCGGTCGCACAGCTGGTACATCTCTTCCGCATACGGATAATGGCTGGTGCGGAAGCAGTTTGCGTTCAGCCAGTGATAGAGATTGATATCCGTCACATTCAGGCAGGCATCTGTTCCCCGTCCGTGGAAGGGGCTGTCCTCATGTTTGCAGGGGCCGTGGAAGCGGAAAGGCTTTCCGTTGATCAGGAAACATGTTCCCGCCACCCGTACCTCCCGGATGCCGAACGGCTGCTCATACAGATCCCCGCCGAAAGTGATCCTGGCAGTATACAGATACGGCGTGCCCGGCCAGGGCTCCCAAAGACAGGGCTGCGGAATATGCAGCACGCCTTCCCGGCCGTCGCACCGGGTAACCGTCCTGCCTTCCGCGTCCAGGATCTCCACACAGACCGGCGCTTCCGTTTCGGATGTCTCCACACAGTAACGCACATCGCCGTCCAGGGAGGGTACCAGCGTGATGTCCCGGATGAATTCCTTCGGCGTCGCGATCAGCCGTACCGGCCGCTGGATACCGGTGTAATTGAAGAAATCAAAGGCCGGGCGATTGATCCCGCGTTCCTGCTGCAGCCGTTTTCCGGCTTCCACCGCCGGTATTCCGGGATTGTCAGAGCCGAAGAAAGCCGTCTCTCCTTCAGTTCCGATCGGCAGGGTATTGTGGTTAATCCGGTTGTCAGTTTCCACCGTCAGTTCAGCCGTCTCTCCCGGTTCCATCAGGCCGTTCAGTTCCACCTCAAAGGGCAGGAAGCCTCCCCTGTGGGCGGCAATCTCCCGGCCGTTCAGCAGGATCCGTGCGCTGTGTGCCACCGCGTCAAAGCGCAGACAGTACCGCAGTCCTTTCCAGGCCACGGGAACGGTAATCTTCCGGCGGTATTCCGTGATCCCGGCAAAGTTCCGGAACCGGAGATCCGGGCTCTGGTCATTATAGGATGCGGGTACCGCGATTGGCTGCCAGTGCTCGTCTCCCTGAAAGCGGAAATCCCATATGCCGCCCAGGTCTGTCATCATCCGTGACGCGTTGTTTTGCGGATACAGTGTGCCCATCTTTTCTCTCCGTTTCTCCGGTTTCAGCTCCACAGCTCCGGATCTTTGCCGCAGAGCCTCATCAGTGCCTCCACCAGGAAATAATCCCCATAGACGATATTCGTATGCCGCCCGGCGCCGTCGTCATGGTAGCTCGCCGTGCAGTGGGTCAGGATACCGCAGTATTCTCCGTCCCAGTCCACGCACTGTGCCAGCATGCCGTCAACCAGCCGTTCAGCCTGCTGTTTCCACTTGGTTTCTCCCGTCAGCGCCGCCAGTTCCTGAAGGCCGCACGCTGCGATCGCACCGGCGATATTGTCAATCCGTTCTTCATCCGCGGGCTGGCAGAAATCGCAGTCCGTCAGGCCGTCCTCCCGGATGTGTGCCGTGAAGTTTTCCGCAATCCTTTTTGCCGCCTCCAGATACCGGGCGTCATTCAGATGGCGATAAGCCAGCGCGAATCCGTACAGGCCCCAGGCTTGGCCCCGGCTCCACTGGGTTCCGGGTCCGTAGCCCTGACCCGGATGCTCCCTGACCCTTTTCCCGCTTTCCGGATCAAACTCAATAATATGGCTGACCGATCCGTTTTCCCGCAGGAATTCACACAGTGTCGTGTCCGCATGGATTTTCGCAACCTGCCTGAAACGCGGATCTGACGTATCCCGGCTGGCACGGTATAACAGTGCCAGGTTCATCATGCAGTCGATAATGGCGTATCCGGTTCGTTCCGGCTCATTCCAGGCCCGGATGAATCCGGCCGGATTGAACCGGCCCATCAGCAGGGAGGCGGCATGCAGCATATCGGTTTCCGCCTGCTCATCACCGGTCAGCTTTGCGTCCGCCCCGCACGACAGCAGGTACATGAATCCGACGTCATGGTTCAGCAGGCGGAAGGTACGGAACTCCTCCGTCAGCACTTTTTCAGCCCTGCGTGCCTCCCGCCGGAAGAAATCGTCTCCCGTCAGTTTCCAAAGCTGCCACATCAGCCCTGGCCAGAAGCCCCCGGTCCACCAGCTGTTCCCGTCATACGGGCTTGGAACCCATTGGCCTTTCACGCTCTTGTAAGGGATCATCCCGGCCTCGGCGGCTGTTTCCGCGGTTTTCCGGTATTTTCCGGCAATCCGGTTCAGCGCTTCTTCATAGCGATCCTGCAAGGTTTATCACCTCCTCCGGTATCCTGTCCGGCAGATTATTCCCGGCATCGGTATACACCGCGCACAGCAGTGTATGCTCACCCGGTTCCATCCGGCTGTGCATCGTCGGCAGCACACAGCGCGGTTCCATCAGATTCGTATTGGGTTCGGTAACAATCACTTCGCCGCCTGTATAACCTTTCAGGGCATAAATGGCGCTCGTTCCCTTTTCACCGGCTGCCGCGGCATGGCTTTCATCCGCTTCAGCTGCCGTACTGATCCGGTCACAGGGCCTTGCGCCTGCCCAGTCCCGCGGTACCGAAAACGCGCCTTCCGCCGCCTCCAGTTCAGTTTCTGTACGGATCACATGCTTCCGCACATGCCACATGCCCAGCGGCGCAATCACTGTGTCAATCGTCACGCCGTTCATCGGACGCCAGGTAAACGTCACCCGGTCCTCCGCCAGCTGATACTGCTCACATCCGCTGCGCACATGCCACAGGTCCCTGCCTGCGGCGCGGACCGCCAGCATGCTGTCATACGCGCCGCGGTTCAATGCGGATTCCTCTTTGGCCACAGAGAAGGCGAACTTGGTTGAATATGCGAACTTCTCGTATTTCTCGTCCTCATGCATATGCTCCCAGGCGTGGTTCCCTGCCGTATAGGCCACCACCTGCCGGTTTTCCGGGTCGCGGGTCAGCAGCAGCCTGACCTGCGGATCCAGGAAGCGTTCCGGCGGCATGTATTCTTCCTCTTCCGCCTGCCAGAATGGATGATCCTCCGGCAGTGCCAGAATCCAGAAGGTCTTCAGTGCCCAGTAGGGTGACCCCTGGGCATTGTACCCCTCCGCCGCGCACAGATTGGGATAGCCGTACCCCACGGTCAGCGCACCGCCCCGGTCAAAGATCGGCCGGCTCAGCCAGAACCGCAGGTTGTTCAGCAGCAGGTGCTTCATCTGCCCCACGCTCATCGTGCTGCATTCCACACCCGCAAAGGCAGCCGCCGCCCAGAAGGAACTCTGGCAGAAACGGTAGGTCAGGCTGCGCCCGTACGGCAGCCCTCTTCCTTCCCGGTCAAACCAGCAGGCAAACCGCGGGGCGATCAGTGCTGCCCTTTCCCTGATCCGAGCACACCGTTCCGGATCTTCCCTGTCCATTACCGCCGCGTACAGCAAGCTGTAAAAGTGAAAACCCCACAGCGTGTAATAATCCCGTTTGGTCGGATAGTCGAAATACCAGCCGTCAGCGGTATAGTGGCTCTCCATCAGGTCCATATCTTCCCGCATCCGCGTTTCATCCACCGGCAGCCCGTTTTTCAGGAACCCGATGTTCACCAGGATCCGGAAAAAACGCCAGTTGTTTTTCGGCATGTCATACCGGTTGATCTGGTTCAGCCAGTCATACAGATGCTGCCTCCGGATTTCGTCCAGCGGTGTCCAGAAGTGTTCCGGTGCAAAACACAGCCCGCAGCCGATTACCGCCATTTCCACCATCCGTTGGTCAAAGTCCCGGATATCTCCCCAGTACTCCTCATGTTCCGGATCCGTCCCGTGGATCAGTCCTTCCTGCCAGAGCGGCCAGAAGTCTTCTGCCTCACAGCATCCGCCGGCCAGCATCGGAACCAGTGCCCACAGGGCCCGGCTCCAGCACTCCATGCCGGCTACGTCTTCGGAATAGTGGGCGGATCCGTTTCCCACATAAATCCTGGCTTTCCCCGGTGTCATGCAGGAAACCAGCGGACACAGAAGCTCCGCAGCCGCCTGTACTAGGTCCTGCCGCGTGCACAGCGGGTTATTCATTCCGGTCATACCTGTTCCTCCCAGTCCGCCGCTGAAAACCCGAATGTCATCCGGAAGCTTTCCGTCTGCCCGCCCTGCAGCTTTCCCCGCCACAGGCTTCCCGGCCAGCTTCGGGCCATCCGCGGATCTGTCACCGGTTTCTCTTCTGCCGCAAACGTCAGTCCCTCCGGACAGCGGATCACAAGATTCCCTGCTGTGATCCTGCCGTTTTCAGGCATGGGCCGTTCACGCAGCAGGAAGATCCAGGTCACTTTCCGGGCGTTATTCAGCAATCCTTCATCTGTCAGCTGCAGTCCGTCCTGATTCAGCGTAAAACTGCGCTTCAGTTCCTGAATCCCGGCCGCTTCCTCATATGCTGCTTCCAGGTTCATTTCCATTCCGTCCGGTGGCATTTTCACGTTCTGCGCTGCATGCTCAGCGCCTTCCCGCTGTTCATAACTGCCGATCACCGGCAGGTTATGCCACTCCGCCCGGACATTCCACAGCGTATACCGCTCATCCGAGAAGGTTTTTGCCGTGTAAACCATGTTGCCGGCATCCACAACCGCCGGTTCCCCGTCCAGGAACAGGATAAAGGAGCCCACATCATTATGGTTGTGGTTTTCCCCGTTGTGTCCGCCCTTGCAGGCCAGCGTCCATCTGTCCCGGCGGACCAGCCGCACCTGCAGGTCCGGCAGATATGTATCTTCCGGTTTATCCGCAGCCCGGCCGCTTTCTTCCGCCGGTGCGTGAAAAATCAGGTCCAGTGCCCGGGTCAGATGCGGTACATCATTCAGCTGGTCCGCAATCGTTCCGCGCATCCGGGTCCCCAGTGCCGTCAGGGCCGGATCCTTCATCAGCTGTCCGGCCGTTTCCATCCGTTCCCCGCTGATAAACGGCCGCGCGTCGCAGTCCGCAAAGTTGGCAAACCAGCCGTTCCCCATTTCCGTCTTCAGCGGAAAGCTCAGGATATTCCGGATCTTTTTGTCCTGCCAGAATGTCATCTGGCTTCCCGTCACAGTATCCAGCAGCGTCAGGCAGTCCAGCAGCGCTCCGCCGGCCATGTTCCAGTATCCGGCACCTTCATCGCATCCGCCGTCTGCCGGCAGCACAGCGATATACCGGTCAAGCATACCGCATGCACGGGTCAGCAGCTCCGCCAGTTTTCCTGCAGGCGCAGGATCCAGTACGGCGCATATCATCACATTGGAAAGGATCCACGGTGTCCAGTTGTTCAGGTCCTTGCGTCTGATTCCCATCCACCAGAAATCATCCGTTGCCATGAACGGGTGCAGGATCCGCCTGCGGATCTCCTCTGTAATCCGTTTCCGGATCAGCGGGGAAATCCTGTCCAGCCGCTTTCCCAGCAGCGCTGCTGCCAGGGACAGGATCATCCCTGTCTGGGCGCTGAACAGGTCCACATACGGTTTGCGGATATCCGGCAGCGGATACTCCGCAGCTGCCGGCGCTCCCGGAATCGGGTTTACATTATGCGCGCTGATGACCCAGCTGCTTTCTTCGCATATGCACCAGATCCCGTCCACCACGTCGTCCATATCCGCGTTCGGAAACGCGCAGCATCTCAGCACCGCGGCACACAGCTTCCGCCGGCGCGTGAAATAGGACCGCTCGTCTGCCTGCCGGTCTCCCGTCCGGACAAAGGCCAGGAAGCCGGTGGCATTGCGCGGCGGATATGCGGTTTTCGCGTATTCCTCCGCCATTTTCAGGATCTCCTGCCGGTATTCCGTCGGGATCCCGTCCCAGGACGGCCGGTCTTCAGCCGGCGGATAGAGCACGCGGGTGCCGCTTTTCAGCATCTCCTGCATCGGATGCGTCTGTAAAAACTCCGTCAACATATCAGCTTCAGCCTTTCAGTCCGGATGTGGCGATCCCTTCAATGAAATACCGCTGCAGGCATAGGAACACCACCGATACAGGCAGCAGCGAACAGAGGGATGCCGCCATGATCAGATGATAATCGCTGGAATTTTCCTGGATGAACCGGCGCAGGCCGACCTGCACCGTCTTGTTGATATCCCGTGTCAGGTAGATCATCGGGCCCATGTAGTCATTCCAGGTATTCACAAACGTGAAGATAATCAGCGTCGCAATCGCCGCCTTGGAAAGCGGCAGCATAATCCGTGCCCAGATGCCGTATTCGCTCAGCCCATCCAGCCGGGCCGCTTCGCACAGCTCGGTGGGAATCGAACGGTAGAACTGGCGCATCAGGAATACGCCGAACGCTGAAAACGCCTGCAGCACAACCATAGCCCACAGTGTATCATACAATCCCATGGACCGCATCATAATGAACTGCGGCAGCATATACGCCTGCCACGGCACCGCGATGGTACCGATATAGCACAGGAACAGCACATCCCGCCCGCGGAAATTCAGCTTTGCGAACGCATAAGCCGCGAAGGAGGATGTCAGCGTCTGCAGGATTGTGACCACAATCGCGATGAACGCCGTATTCTTGAAATAGGTGACCAGCGGCACCTTCTGCCAGATCAGGGAGTAGTTCTCCCAGTGGAAGGTCTCCGGAATCCAGCGCATTGGGAAAGCAAACACTTCCCGGTCCAGCTTCAGTGAGGAGGAGATCATCCACACAAAAGGAATCAGGGTGAATGCCGTCAGCAGAATCAGCAGAATCCAGATAATGCATCTCAGGATCCTGCGCAGGGTTGGGTTATCCTTCCGGATTTCCCTGCTGTGAACAGCGGTTTCCATATGCTTTCTCCTCCTTTCTCAGTCATTCGAGAACTTTTTCTCGGAGCCGAACTGGATAATCGTCACCAGCAGCACAATCACCAGCAGCACCATGGAGATGGCACTGGCCTGGCCGTAACGGACCTTGATGAATGCCTCGTCATAGATATAGGTCACCAGCATTTTGGTTGACCTGCCGGGTCCGCCGTCTGTCATGATGGCGACCACGTCATAGATCTTGAAGCAGGAGATGACCATCATCACGGAAACAAAGAAAGTCGTGGGCTTCAGCTGCGGCAGGGTCACATGCCAGAACTGCTGCCACTTGTTCGCGCCGTCCACCGTGGCCGCCTCTGTCAGTTCCCGCGGAATCCCCTGCAGAGCGGCCAGGTAAAGAACCATGTAATAACCCATGTTCCGCCAGACGCTCACCAGGATAATCGACCAGATCGCCATGTTGCTGTCGGCGGTCCAGCCTTTGTTGAAGTTGATTCCCAGTGCCATGATAATCTGGTTCACAGGCCCGTCCTTCATCAGCATGAAGGACCAGCACACGCAGATGGCCACCATCGAGGAAACATAGGGAAAGAAGAAGACTGTCCGGAAGAACACCGCACCCCGGATTTTGTTCAGCAGCAGTGCCAGGGCCAGTGCACACACAATCGTCAGCGGCACTGTAACCACCGTATAATACACGGTATTCTTCAGCGCAATTCCAAGGTCTGCCCGGTTAAAGAAGTATCCGAGCCCTTTCTCCGCCACTTTTTTCGCGGCAAAGATCGTCGCGTAGTTGTCCAGCCCGATAAACTTCATCTTGGAAATGTCCCCGCCGTTCCACTCAAACAGCGACAGGGCAATCGCGCAGATCACCGGTACCAGCGTAAAGACCGCAAACCCGATAAAGTTGGGTGCCAGGAAAGAATATGCTATCAGCGTGTTTTTCCTTTCCAGCTTACCAATCTTGTACCGGACTTTTCTTTCTTCCGC
>JAEEGH010029856.1_pt1 | contig 10632 bp, 10 predicted proteins | sample 9134181 | NCBI WGS metagenome assembly JAEEGH01 (sample SAMN16246544, study PRJNA631951) | gut metagenome | biome: gut microbiome; feature: rumen; material: DP-attached | host: Bos | place: Iran: Karaj | collected 2018-10
CGACAACGACGCGGCCATCTTGGGTGCTGCTGCGCTGGTAAAGGCATAATTATTCCTTCACCACTTTGCGCACGCATTTCCGTCCTCCCTTGTCGGTGATGTTGACGAAGTAGACGCCCGCCGGCAGGCCACTGAGATCCACAGTAAGGCGTTCGCCTTCGCCCGTGGTGGAGAACACTTGTTGGCCGAGGGTGGTGAACACTTCGGCGGATTTCAGGCTTTGGCCGGTGATGGTGACGAGGCCCGTGGTGGGGTTAGGATGGAGAGTGGCGAAGGAGGTAATACTATTTTCATCAACATCATTAAGAGAGGTTTGACCCCACCTTAAAGGATAGTTGGGAATTGTGCAAAAACAAGTTTTTGAAATATGCAATAAAGCTTTAGACGAACCTTCGCGGTCTTCTTCAAATTCCAACCATCCATAGTAACAATCCTGTCCGTCACAATACTTCAATCCTACCTTATAAATCAAAGGTGGAACCATGCCATAAGTATAATATTCTGCAAGACAACGGTCCCCAAACACCAAAGTAGTGTCATTAAAGGGAGTGGATAAATCGTAAAAGATGTTGTTTTGTCCAACAGGTTCTATGCAATGGTTGCATGCTGTCCATCCATTAATCGCAAAAGCGTAGGATGCTAATGCTACGGATCCCGACCCTCCGAAGAATGTCTCATAACTAACATCAGGAATACCATCTTCATTGATGTCTATTCCATATTGTTGGTCGACTTCCAACACAATCCAGCTGGAATCATATTCTTTGTAGACAAACCCATTGGACGATTGCGCCTTTGCTATTTGAAAGTTTATCATTAACATGATAATAATACATAAATGCCGTTTCATATCTTTATTATTATTTGATGGTTAATCGGCGCGCCTCGCGCGTGGTGGCGTCGCAGGCGGTCAAACCCAACAACACCAAGATTCCTATCCAGACCAAGCGCTTCATGCCTGCAAAAACAACACAAAAAAAGGAATTCCGAAGAATCCCTTTATTGGGTTATTCCTTGAAATACCTGTCCAAGAACTCCTGCGCGCCTTCCATGCCGCCGTCGCGGGCCTTGGTCATCAGCAGTTTGGCGTAGGTCTGGTCTTGCTCCACACCCTCGCCTGTGTAATAGAGGATGCCCAAACGAAACTGTGCGCTGCTCACCCCTTTTTCCGAGGCTGGTCCATAGTATTCTATGGCCTTTTTCAGGTCTTTCTCCACGCCGAGACCGAAGAAATAACAGTCGCCCATCTGCGCCATGGCAAAGGCATTGCCGGCATCGGCAGCGTCGTTCCACCATTTCACGGCTTTTTGGGTGTCTTTGTCGATGCCCATGCCGTAAAAATAGCAGTTCCCTACATTGAGCATGGCCTGGTCATCCTTAACCGCCGCACCTTTCAGATAAAACTCGAAAGCCTTATTCGCGTTGGCCGTCACGCCGATGCCAGAACGGTAGAAGTTGCCCAACGAGTTGTATGCAGGACCATTCTCTTGGTCAGCCGCCTTCTGGTACCACGCCAAGGCTTCCTTTGCATTCTCTTCCACACCCCAACCCTTCTCGTAGCACACGCCATAGGCATATTGGAATTTGGCATCGCCATGCTCCGCCTTATAGCGAATGGAGTCGATTTGTGAAGCCACGTGTTCACCAACCGACTTCCCTCCGTTTTGCAACTGACTGAAGTCAAGCGGCTTGCCTTCTTCAAGTTTCAAGACCGGCGCATTGGGGTCGCCCATCGCGGTAGGATCCACGCCACCTTTCTCGGGGACTATGACTTGCTGCACTGGAGCCACTGGAACTCCTGGGAAGACATACTTCTCTTTTGCTGTATCGTTGGTTGAGCCTTGTGGTTCGTTTTTGCCTTTCTGACCACAGGCTGTAAGCAGCAATGCCGCGGAAAATATCAAAAGGAATTTCTTCATTTTTTACAGGTTTAGGACTGCAAAATTAGGTAAAATTTGATGTAGAGACGCAACATTTTGCGTCTCTACCATCATTTTATCTGAAAACGCACGCCCAGATAGGCTCGAATGCCAGAAAGCGGTCCCCAAACCATGGAGGCATCGAAATCCTCACTGTTCGGGTTGTCGGCCGAGATGATGGGATAGTTTTGCTTGTAGTTGGTCAGGTTCTCTCCGCCGACATAGAGTTCCCAGCACTTGCCCAACTTCTTGGTGACCTGCGCATTCATGATAACATAGAAAGGCGAGCGCTCGATGTTCTGACCGTTGGCCACGGCAGTGGCGTTGCCGCTCAAGTCGGGCACGCGGCTATCGCCGTTGAACTGCGTCGTGAAGTCGAACTGCCAGGTGCCAGGGGCATACGACATTGAGACCAAGCCTTTGTAGCGGTTGACGAAAGGCTTCTCGCGCAGCGTGTCGTTGATGGTCATCTTCACATCGTTGTAGCGGAAGGCCAAAGTCAGGTCGAAGTCCTTGAAGATCTCGCAGTTGGCCTCGATTTGGGCGCTGTTGGAATACGACTTGCCGTTGAGGTTGTAGATGCGTATTTGGTGGGCATCGGCATCGCGGTCGAGGACGATTTGGTTGATGAAATCGGTGCGGTAGAAATCCACCTGAAGGATGAGTTCGCGCCAACCCATATGGAAGTCTTTGGTCAAATTAATGCCATAATTCCAAGCGTCCTCCATTTTGGGTGTGTCCAGAAAACTGATGACACGCGATGAGGCCAGCATAGTGGAATTTTCCGCCAAGACGTTAGGCGAACGATAGCCCTTGCCAGCCGAAAGGCGCAGCGCAAAGTCATCATGGGTCTTGAAGCGCACATGTAAACGAGGCGTGTAGAGCATCTTTTTATAGTAGGTGTTGTAGTCGGCGCGGAAACCTGCAATGATATTCCAGTGGTGGTCGTCGTTGAAAGCATATTCAACAAAAGCACCTGGGACTTGTTCTGTGCGTTGTAAAGTACTGTCTTCCAGATGTTCATCGTACTTATCATAGGTATAGCTGGCACCTATAGAATACGAGTGTTGGTCGTTGAAGAGATAGGAGTCGAACAACAGGTTACCGTAATAAGAGAGTTGGTTGGCATTGTAGTCGGTGAGGCCGTAATAGGAGTTCACTTTGTGGTATGTCACTTGATGTTGCATTCCGAGGCTGGTGTCTTTGCGATCGAAGTGGTAGCCACCCTTGGCAAAAGCCTCGTAACGTTCGGTATTGATATTGATGCCATACTGGTTATAGCCTTCATCAAGACGATGTTTTGGGTCGAAGTCCATCTGTCCGCCGAGACGGTTCTCTTTCAACGCTTTAATGCCCAACTTACACCCGAAACGTCCTGTGTGAGGATGGTTATAACGCAGGAAAACATTATATTGCGTGGTCATAGGGTCGTCCATAAAAGAGTCGCTATTGCCGTCCATCTTCATAAAGTTGTGGCTCATATGGCCAAAGAGCATAATACCATCTTGTTTTCCCACCTTGGTGCGGACGTTGAAGTTAAAGTCCGTCATAGCCATAGTATTGGCATAAAGGTTGAAAAACACTTTCTCACCCTTGTTGGGCAGAGGCTCCTTGTAGTCCACATTAATTTGTCCCGTGATAGACTCATAACCATTTCTGACTGAGGAAGTTCCTTTGGATACCTGAATGCCATTCATCCAAGTGCCAGGCACATAGTTCAAGCCGAAAGTCGAGGCCAGACCACGGAAATTGGGAATGATTTCGGTCATCATCTGGGTGTAGATACCACTCAAGCCGAGCAGTTGGATTTGTTTGGCACCTGTCACTGCATCGCTATAGGCAACGTCCACTGAAGCGTTGTTCTCGAAACTGCCCGCGAGGGTGCAGCAAGCTGCACGCTTCAGGTTCTCTGAGGTGATTTCTTGTACAGCCATCGCTTTGATGGGGTTGATGTATGAGGCTTTCTGTCGTGCCGCGACTTCCACCTCGTTGAGCATGTGGATGGCCTTGAAGACATGATCGTAATGCGCAGGCTCCACCATGTGGTGAACCGTGTCGTTTTCATAGCTGATGCAGCTGAACACAAGGCAACCGATGCGCTCATGAAGTGGGATTTTATAGTGTCCGTTGGCATCAGTCACGGTGCCTTCGTTGACGATTTTCCAATATACGTTCACGCCAGGCAGCGGTGTGTGTTGACCGTTTTCAGCTTCTTCATATACGGTGCCTTCGATGAAGCCTTGGGCAAATGCGCTCGTGGCGAAGGCGAATAATAATAAGGTAATTATAGTGAATTGTTTGGTTTTCATTGGATTCAATATTTAAGATTCAAAATTCAAAATTGGGTTTGTTGTGGAGATCCCCTGTGGGAATGGAGTAGTTTGTTATTCGTGTTTTGCGGCGGCAGAAAAGATTTGCTCAATGTAAACGCCATAAGCCGCCTCGTTTATAGCATATACGAATTTCCTTTCCCGAAGGGAATCTTATTAGGGTATAGAACTGGAGGCGTCCCATACAATCTCAGAAAACCAAAGGATTAAGCTTCAGCGAAGAAAAGTACACAATCCGTTCTCGCCCAGAAAGAAACTTGAGTGTCTTTTTCAGAGAAAAATTGTTGAAAGCCCCACTCACTTGGTTGCACAAGTCCGTCAAGTCAAGAAAGGGCAGGATAAAGGATTGAATGCTGACAATCAGGTGTTTGTCTGGAGAAAAAACAAAATTGTCGGTGAATTGGATTTTGCTGTCGAAGTCGTCGCAGCAGCATTTGGCATTGAATTGGAGTCCATCCAATTGCCAAAGGTGTGCTTCGGTTTCTTCGTGCTCATGTTCATGATCGAGGCAATGCAGACAATGGTCTACCACTACACCAAAGCTGCCCGACAGCTGGTGGTCTTCAGTGCAATAATGGAACTTCACGTCCCATCCGACCGAGACGAACAGCACTGCAAGGGCCATCAAAAAGGAACCGATTTGCAACAACCGCTTTTTCATGGCGCAAAAATAGGGAAAAAGGGGCAATTGTGTCGTTTTTTTCTCTAATTTCGCGTTTGGAGACTATGGCTAATGGCAGCTTCATCATATTTGTGAAATTCAATTTATTTATGAAGCAACCATAGGAAATCCACCCAACAATTCAACAATTCAACGATAAACAATCAACAACAATATGGCCGACGGATACTTAGAAAAACGTTATGAAGAGGTCTTTGGCAAGGGTGCCAAGAAGACCGTAGTGAAGCACACTTCATTGGAATCTTTAATGGAGAAAAACCGCAGTTATCGTGGCTACGACCAAAGCTTTGTGGTAAAGCGCGACATGCTGGAACGCATCGTGGCGGTGAACGCCAAAATCGCCTCAGCGAAAAACCAGCAGGTACTTCGTTTCAAACTGGTGACCAAGGAAACGGGAGCAGAAAACATCACACAAAACATGAAACTGGGAGGACTTTTACCCGAACTGCATCTCCCCTACCCTGGCACTGAGCCTGAGGCCTTCATCATCATTTGCATCACCATCCCAGAAAACAAGTTTGTTGACATCGACTTGGGCATTGCGGCGCAGAGCATGTTACTAAAAGCCACCGAAATGGGCTTGAACGGCATTATGATTGGTGCTTTCAACAAGGCGAAGGTTACTGAAGCTTTCAATTTACCATACGATCCAATTTTAATTTTGGCCATAGGCAAAGGCAAGGAAACCATCAAATTGCAGCCTGTGGATGCAAGCGATAAATTAGCGTATTACCGTGACGAAAACGACGTGCAGTTTGTGCCGAAGATTCGGTGGGAACAGTTGATTTTGGAGTGAATTTCCTCACGCAGAACTCGCAGAACTATATGAATTTGTCGCCGCTTTGCGCCGACACGCTTCGCATCATTGCGAGCGTAGCGAAGCAATCTAGAAATTCGCTTAATTAGTTTCATTCGCCGATAAACACAACGACGAAATATGCAGTTAGTGCCGATAACCAAGTGGGAACAGTTGATTTTGGAGTAAATTCCCTCACGCAGAACCCGCAGAACTATATGAATTTGTCGTCGCTTTGCGCCGACACGCTTCGCGTCATTGCGAGCGTAGCGAAGCAATCCAAAAATTCGCTTAATTAGTTTCATTCGCCGATAAACACAACGACGAAATATGCTGTTAGTGCCGAAGATCAAGTGGGAACAGTTGATTTTGGAATGAATTTGCACTCAAATAGTGCATTTTTCGTGATTTTTTGCACTCATATAGTGCATTTTTTTGAAAAATTTGCACTCATATAGTGCAATTTTAAGCAAAGGCAAAAGGCAGATTGCGGATGCCAAGAAAGGCTATGTGGTGAAGGATGATATCGAATACGGCTACGGCAATGTGGTTCCACATTGGGCTTTTGGGCTGAATTATTGATTTCCTCACGCAGAATCCGCTGAACTTTATGAACTAGTCGCCGCTTTGTACCTACGCGCCAATTGATAAAAACGTTTGTAGGGCTGTCATATCGTGGCAGCCGCTGGCTTGCATTCGGCCCGAATGCCACACCGCGGCTGCCGTGGTACGACAGCCCTACAAGACCAAAAAATGTTTATTGCAGTTTGAAATTGATAGGCATTTGATAACTTACCCTTACAGGTTTGCCTTCTTGTTTGCCAGGTTTCCATTTCGGCAAACCACTGATGACACGAACAGCTTCTTCATCACAACCGCCTCCAATGCCGCGCAGTACTTTCACATCGGAAACGCTGCCGTCTTTCTCGACAATAAAGCCGACAAACACACGGCCTGAGATTCCCTTTTCCTGAGCTTCTTTAGGATAAACGACATTTTTGGATACATAGTCCATTAAGGCATCTTCTCCCCCCGGAAATTTAGGCATCTCTTCTACGATTTGATAGACACCGTTTTTGTCGGGTGTCATGTCAGGATTATTTGCTTTCTCCTTTTTTACGGATTTTGCCGGCTGACCATCATCCAATTTGAAGAAAATCGGCATCATGTAATTGACGCGAACAGGTTTTCCTTTTTGCATGCCAGGTTTCCATTTTGGCATCTCTTTAATGACTCGAGCGGCTTCTTCATCGCAGCCGCCGCCGATGCCGCGCACAACTTTCACATTGGATACGCTACCGTCTTTTTCGATAACAAAACTTACAAACACGCGGCCTGAGATATTCTTATCCTTTGCTGCTTGGGGATATTTGATGTTTTCTGCCACATACTTCATCATGGCTTCTTCACCCCCTGTATATTGAGGCATTTGTTCAACAATCTGATAAACAGTGTCTTCATAACTTGTTGCTAAGTCAAACAGTTGTTCAAAAAGATTTCCAGAGAGGGTGAACGGCTCGATGGTGTAGGTAGACGTATCGCCTCTTCTTTCTGTTTCAGTGATGAAGAAATTGTTTCGCTGGTTTCCGTCAGCATCGTAAGAGGTGACGGTGAGTTTTTTGCAAGGCTCTCCTGACTCAGGTTGGAAACTATCCGAAGTCTCGAACTTGACATAGGAACCGTCAACAGCATAAAAGACAGTATCTTTCAATTGCATGGGAGCACCGTCATCATCAAAGATTTCGAACCGACCCGTTTCAACCGTAATGGGTTTATCGACTGCTTTCTTTTCTTGTGCCGTCACTTTCGTGTTGGCAATCATCAGGATAGCCAGCACCGGCAATGTTGCCAAGAGCCTCCACCAGAGGCCCTTGGCCTTTTCATTTCTTGTAATCATCTTGATACGTTTTTTAGTAAGGATTAAACTGAAGTTATTACTCATTCCGCTGAAGTCGACAGCCGTGCACTGCTGCAGGATCAGCATCATGTAGTTCTTTTTGTCAACGCCGGTGGCCACCACATCGCGGTCGGCTTGGTATTCATGAAGGCTCTGCAACTCCTTCTTATACAGATAGATGAAGGGATTAAACCATTGCAGGATCATCATCACCTCGGCGAAGAGGATGTCCCACGAATGGTGGTGGGCAATGTGGCTCATCTCGTGCCGCATGATGTCGGGATCCACGTTTTCGTTGGGGAAGAAAGCATAACGGAAGAAGGAGAAGGAGCCTTGTTCGCGCCCCGTGAACACTGCCGTGCAGCTACTCATCTTACGCTTGGGCGAACGGATGATGAGCACCACAAGTTTCCCCAATTTGATGAGAAACAGCAACGTCATCACGCCGACACCTATTAGATAAATGCCGCCCATAACCTGCCACACGCTGAAACGAGAAGGCGTGGTATTGGTGGTCACTATCACTTCAGGCAACATGGGCTGGCCATCGTGCGTGACAATGACTTCGCTCAACATCATGCCATTGAACATGTTTTGTTTCAAGGTTGCCATCTGCGGCACTTCCATCCCTGAGAGCAGACCGAGCATAGGCATGGCCAAAGCCAACAGCATGCTCGTAATCAGAAAGAAACGGTTGAAATACAGTCGGTTGCTGTTGCGGAACAACAGTCGATACACCAACCAAAGGACGGCAATGGTGGCTGCGATAGGCAGCAGATGACCGATGATTAATTCTTGTGCATTCATGGCTTATTTCCTTTCTGAGGCAATGGCCTCGTCGATGGTTTTTCTCATTTCTTCCAGTTCCTCGACGCTGAAATTCTCCTTTCTGGCAAAGGCCGAGACAAGGTCGAGATACGAATTGTTGAAGTATCGCTCCACCACGCTGCCTAAGTAACGATGTGAGTATTCTTCCTTACTGATGACGGCACTGTAGCGATGGGCGCGGCAGAAGGTCTCATGCTTCACAAAACCTTTGTTTTCCAAGATCTTGATGATGGAAAGCACCGTGTTGTAGGCCGGCTTGGGCTCGGGATAAGCCGCCATAATCTCGTTAGCGAAACCTTGCCCGATGTTCCAAATGACTTGCATCACCTGTTCTTCCGCTTTTGTCAACTCCTTCATTCTAATGGAGTTATTTTCGATATTTTCTTTCTTTCTGGCCATTTTTTCTTCCGTTTTTAAAGGTTTAACGCTGCAAATATACAGAATATTTTGATTGTACAACTATTTTTTTAGTTATTTTATTGTATTTTTGATGAAAAAAGTATAAATAATTGATTTTCATCACTAATTATCAGAATTTGTTCACGAATTGTTTCATTAATTGTTACTGATAATTTTTGGTTATTCGTGTTTATTGAATAGTTTTCAATAGTTTATGTTGATTGTTTTACTAGCTTTGATGATTCGCATTCTGTCTTCATTGGATAAGATGAAATCGTTGTTGCGTGCATTGATCATCTCCATGTCGGGCTTTTCAAGAAGTTCCCAAGGGAAGCGTTCCAGCAGATTATGTTCGCAGTCAAAGTCTTTCAGCGATTTCATTTTCGACACATCGGGCAGATCCAACAGATGATTGAAACCTATCCCAAAACGCTCGATGGAATCCATTTCGGTAATCCATTCGGGAAGGAAATGCAATTCGTTGTGATGGATGTAGAAATACTTCAGCCGTTTCAGATTGCGCAAGGTGTCGGGAATTTCCTCGATTTGGTTGAACGAAAGGAAAAGCTGTTCCAAATTCTCCATGTCGCCCACGAAATCAGGGATTTTCTTGATATGGTTCTTGTAGAAATCGAGGTGCTTGAGGTTATGGAAACCTGTCAGGACTTCAGGAATGTCTTCAAAGTTATTCTCATAGAAAATGAGGTTTTTGATTTGTGTCAGATTGGCGAAAGAAGCAGGCAAGGAATGAAGCTTGTTTTTGGACAAATTGAGGTTGTTACAGTGCAGTTGCCCGACATTTTTTGGAAGCGTCTCAATGCCATTGCCCGCCAAAAGGATACTTTTAAACTTCGACAAACGCCGAATATCGCGTTTGCTCAGTTTCAATTGATTAAAATTCAAGCTGATTTCCTCCAAACTGTCAAGTTCCATAATCCATCTTGGGATATGGCGAATTTGGTTACCCTCCAAATTGAGATCTTTCAAGTGTTTGCAGCGGCGGACGCAGGCTGGAATACGAGTCAACTGGCAGTTCGTCAGATTCAGACGTTCGATGTGGTTGTCCTCGGGAAAGTCAATTTTGCGAAAACTGCAATTGTTGAGCGTGACTGTACTCAAACTTTCAGACGTGAACAATGATTTATCCACTTTTTCTTTTTCAATTCCGGAATAAGTCGCCAGCCATACCTTATTATATTTGGAAAGATTGGGGACCGAATCCAGATAAGTGAAATCAAGGTGGAGCATAGTAACAGAATCGGGATGGCTGTTTTCCAGTTTCTGTAGATATGCCATTTCTTCCTCACGGGCCCTTTCATACATTTCCCGAAGTTCTTCCTCGCTGTAATAACTCAGATAAGAGGGTTTTGCAATAGGTTTCATCGAGCAGGACCATAACATGCATCCCACTGCAAGGCAAATTAATAATAATGTTTTCTGTTTCATGTTCGTATTCTTTTTATGTTGCAAATATATAGAACTTTTTGAATATAAAACTAAAATATTAGTTTAAATATTGTGACTTTGATGAACTTTTTTTATTTTATTGATTTTCAAATGATTTTATTGTATGGTTTTTGAAAGATTTCTTACGAAGTAATCACAAAATCAGTTTTTTTCAAAAAAAAGCGTCTGTTTTCCCAAAATGTTGTATTTTTGCAGCCGCAATTGAAAGGCCACTTTAGCTCAGTTGGTAGAGCAACGCATTCGTAATGCGTAGGTCGTTGGTTCGAGTCCGACATGTGGCTCCAGCAAAATAAGAGAGTTTCGAACGAAGCTCT
>JAEEGH010029860.1_pt1 | contig 10632 bp, 9 predicted proteins | sample 9134181 | NCBI WGS metagenome assembly JAEEGH01 (sample SAMN16246544, study PRJNA631951) | gut metagenome | biome: gut microbiome; feature: rumen; material: DP-attached | host: Bos | place: Iran: Karaj | collected 2018-10
CCCTCGCTCCTGAAGCTCCGCGAAGGGCAGATGCTCCTCTCCGCGTTCTATCAGAACATCTTGCAGATGGATCCCCAAACGGGCAAGCTCACCCAACTCGATATCCCTGACATGCAGCGCTGCATCCGGCGCAGCGTCTATATCCCCACCGACATGCATCAGGACAAGCAGGGCAACGTGTGGATAGGCACCGTCAGCAACGGATTGCTACGCTACGATCCCCAGACAAATACGATGAGCCATATCGCTGGTCTCTCCTGCTCCGACGTGGCCAGCATCGAGGAAAGTCAGCAGGGCGACCTCTGGATCAGCACGATGAAGGGCCTGAACCGCCTCGACATCAAGACAGGGCGCATCACTTCGCTCTATAGGGCCGACGGACTGGCTGGCGACGAGTTTATGGATCGTGCTTCCTGCCAGCTGCCTAACGGCAGCCTGGTCTTCGGCAGCACCGATGGTATTACGATGTTCAATCCCGCCGACATCGACACGCTGCGACAGATACCCTTGATGTTCTGCGACCTGAAAATCCACAACCAGCTGGTGCTCCCGTCGGATGACGGCCCCATCGATGTAATGCTCGACAGCTGCCGCGAGGTTCGCCTGCGCCACGACGAAAACAACTTCTCTATTTCCTACACAGCCATCGACTTCGGTGAATACGAGCGCGTACATTATTACTATAAGCTCGAAGGCTTCGACAATGAATGGATCGATGCCGGTAACGACCATTGGGCAAGCTATGCCAACTTGCCCTCCGGCCACTATACCCTGCGCGTGCGAACCACCGACAGTGCCAGCGACGAGGTGGCCAGCGACGAGCGCGCCATCAGCATTGTAGTCGAGCCTGCACCCCCCTTCACATGGTGGGCCTGGCTCATCTATCTCGTCCTCGCCTCAGCCCTCGCGTGGTATCTCTACCGCAATGCCCGTCGCGTGGTTCATGCTCGTCGGGCGGCCCGTCAGGCTCAGATGGAGAAGGAGCAGGAGCAGCGCGTGAACGCCATGAACATGAGCTTCTTCGCCAACATCGCCCATGAGTTCCGAACGCCGCTGACAATGATCGCAGGTCCTGTAGGACAGCTCGTCAAGAAGGGCAGTCTCAGCGACGAGGACCACAACCTGCTCAGCGTGGCCCAGCGCAGCATCCAAAGGATGTTCAAGCTCGTGAACCAGCTGATGGACTTCAACAAGCTAGAGAACGACACCCTGCGCCTGAACGTGGAACAGATCGACGTCGTGAAGACCTTGAACGACATCCTCGACACCTTTGAGTTTAATGCCCGTGAGAAAGGTGTGACGCTCAACCGCTTTGGACTGCAAGATTCGCTCATGGCCTGGACAGACGGCGACAAACTGGAAAAGATTCTGTCTAACTTGCTCTCGAATGCCTTGAAGTTCACACCTGGCGGCGGAAGAATAGACGTCAGCCTGGATGTGCTGACCTCCCCTGACCGCATCAAGATCAGCGTTGCCGATACCGGCAAGGGCATCCCTGAGGAGCAGAAGGAGAATATCTTCAAGCGCTACTACCAGCTCGACAACCAGACGAAGGCCATCAAGAACTGGGGGACGGGCATCGGCCTCTACTACTCGCGCCGCCTGGCCGAGCTCCACCACGGCAGCCTTGTGGCAGGCAACCGTGAGGATAGTGAGCAAGGCGCCGGAACGGGCACAGGTGCCGTCTTCACCCTCCTCTATCCGATGAACGAAGAGGCGTATAGCGAGAGTGAGCGCCGTCAGATGGAGCCGGATAGTGGTGACAGCAAGGTCTATGACCTCATACATGCCACATCGAATCAGGAAAACCGACAGAAAGAACCGTCATCAGCCGATGAAGACAGCCGTCCGACAATCCTCATCGTCGACGACGACACCGAGATTATCAACTACATGAGGCTGCTCTTCTCGCAGGACTACCGCCTCATCACCTGCCTCGATGCAGAGACGGCTCTTGAGGAGATGCGCGCAGAGGAACCCAATATCGTCCTATCCGACGTCGCCATGCCGGGCAAGGACGGCTATGAGCTATGCCACGAAATCAAACAGGATATCCAGCTCAGCCATATCCCAGTGATTCTCGTCACGGCGAAAGTGACCGCCGAGAACCAGGTGGAAGGACTCAACGTCGGTGCCGATGCCTATGTCACGAAGCCCTTCGAACCCGCCATCCTCTCTGCCCTCATCCAGTCGCAGCTGAAAAACCGCGAGCGCGTCAGAAAGCTTCTTACGAAGGCTACGACCACCGAGGAGGAGGATGTCGACAATGCCCTTTCCGGGCAGGACAAGCATTTCATGGAGGAATTGTACAAGCTGATGGAGGAAGAACTCTCGAACTCCGAACTCGACGTGACGCGCATCACGAAACTGCTGCTCATCTCACGCACCAAACTCTACTACAAGATCAAGGGTCTGACGGGCGAGACACCTTCAAACTTCTTCCGCACCTACAAACTCAACCGCGCGGCAGAACTGCTGAAAAGCGGCAAATACACCATTTCGGAGATTGCAGACAAGTGCGGCTTCAGCACACAAAGCCACTTCTCCGTCGTCTTTAAGAAACAGTTTGGCGTTACCCCCAGCGAATATAAGGGATAACGCCTGCGCCTGCAGAAAGTTTACTTGCGCTGAATGGAAGCCTTCTTACGCTGGTCGTGATCGAGGATGATCTTGCGCATGCGCATCGACTTGGGAGTGACCTCGACGAGTTCGTCCTGCTTGATATATTCGAGGCATTCCTCCAGCGACATCACGGTCTTCGGGATGATGCGAGCCTTCTCGTCAGTACCCGAGGCGCGGACATTGGTCAGCTGCTTGGCCTTGCAGACATTCACCACGAGATCGTTGTCGTGAACATGCTCACCGACGACCTGTCCGGCATAGACGTCCTCACCGGGATCGATGAAGAACTTGCCGCGATCCTGCAGCTTGTCGATGGCATAGGCAAAGGCATTACCAGTATCCATTGAGATCATCGAACCGTTCACACGACGCTCTAACTCACCCTTATAGGGCTGATACTCCTTGAAGCGATGGGCCATGATGGCCTCACCCTGACTGGCCGTGAGCACATTGGTACGCAGACCGATGATGCCGCGCGAGGGAATATCGAATTCGATATTCACCCGCTCGCCCTGATTATCCATCGAGGTCATCTCGCCCTTACGACGGGTGACCATGTCGATCATCTTCGAGGCGAACTCCTCAGGCACGTTGATGGTCAGTTCCTCAATGGGTTCGCATTTCTGTCCGTCGATTTCCTTATAGATCACTTGTGGCTGTCCCACCTGCAGCTCATAGCCCTCACGGCGCATGGTCTCGACCAGCACGGAGAGATGGAGCACGCCTCGGCCCGAGACCACCCACTTATCGGTAGAGTCCTCGAAAGGCTCCACCTTCAAGGCGAGGTTCTTCTCAAGCTCCTTCTCCAGACGGTCGTTGATATGGCGGGAAGTCACAAATTTACCCTCCTTGCCGAAGAAAGGCGAGTCGTTGATGGTGAAGAGCATCGACATCGTCGGTTCGTCGATGGCAATAGGCGGCAGGGGCTCGGGATTCTCCAGGTCGCAGAGCGTGTCGCCAATCTCAAACTTCTCCAGTCCGATGACGGCACAGATATCACCGCAATCGACGGATTCTGTGCGCACATGACTCATGCCCTCGAAAGTATGGAGCTCCTTGATCTTCGTCTTCTCCATCGAACCGTCGCGATGGGCGATGGTCACCTGCATGCCGTCCTTCAACTGTCCGCGATGCACACGGCCCACGGCGATACGGCCCTGATAGCTCGAGTAGTCAAGCGAGGTGATGAGCATCTGCGGCGTTCCCTCTATCTGCTGAGGAGCAGGAATCACCTCGATGATCTTATCCAACAGGTAAGTGATGTCGCCCGTGGGCTTGTTGAAGTCCTCACCCATCCAGCCATTCTTGGCAGAACCATAGACCACAGGGAAGTCGAGCTGATCCTCCGTGGCGTTCAGGGAGAACATCAGGTCGAAGACCATCTCATAGACCTCCTCGGGGCGGCAGTTGGGCTTGTCCACCTTGTTGACCACCACGATGGGCTTCAGGCCTATCTGCAGAGCTTTCTGCAACACAAACCTCGTCTGCGGCATCGGACCCTCGAAGGCATCGACGAGCAACAGGCAGCCGTCGGCCATGTTGAGCACGCGCTCCACCTCACCGCCGAAGTCAGAGTGTCCCGGTGTATCTATGATATTGATCTTGATTCCTTTCCAGTTGATCGATACGTTCTTTGAAAGAATGGTGATGCCACGTTCGCGCTCCAGGTCGTTGGCATCAAGTACCTGGTTGCTGAGGTTCTGTCCTTCACGGAACAGATTTCCCGCCAGCATCATCTTATCCACCAGTGTAGTCTTTCCGTGGTCTACATGCGCTATAATTGCGATATTTCTGATATCCTGCATCTAAATATTTACGATTTACGAATTTACGATTTACTCATTTTGCGGGTGCAAAGTTACTCAAAATTATTCAATTTTGCATGGAAACTCCGAATATTTTGCGAAAAAATTTGCAGAATCGGAAAAAAGTTGTACCTTTGCACCCGCTTTCTGGAAAATCCAGAGCATCCGACGACGTAATCCGTTGTGATTAAGGCGGAAGCGCGTCTGAAAGATGTATTTGCAACAACATTTAATCACATTCAAATTATGTATTTAGACAAGGCAAAAAAGGAAGAGATCTTCAGTAAGTATGGTAAGAGCGCCACAGATACCGGTTCTGCAGAGGCTCAGATCGCTCTCTTCAGCTATCGTATCTCTCACCTGACTGAGCACCTGAAGAAGAACCACAAGGACCACAACACAGCCCGCTCGCTGACCATGCTGGTTGGTAAGCGCCGTAAGTTGCTGAAGTACCTGTACGTGAACGACATCAACCGTTATCGTGCCATCATCAAGGCCCTCGGTCTTCGTAAGTAAGGTTTCTTCTGAAGCTATTCGATTATTAAAGGAAAAAGCCCCGCTGTCAGCGGGGCTTTATTTGTTCTAAGGGAATCATCACGAAATCGCGTTCCTGCATGAGCGGATGGGGAATCGTGAGTCCCGGCTCATCGACGGTCAAATCGTCATAAAGCAGAATGTCGATGTCGATAGGACGGTCGCTATAATGACGGTTCTGGGACTTCCGGTTCACGTTTTTCTTACGGCCGAGGTCGCGCTCAATCTGCTGCGTCGCCTTCAGCACCTGTCGGGGCGCGAGCGGGGTGTCAACGAGGATCACGCCGTTGAGGAACCTGTTTTCCGATTCGAAGCCCCAGGGCTCGGTCTCGATCAGCGACGACTGGCGGACGACCTGTCCTACCCGCTCGCCTATCAGCGTGACGGCCTGCCGGATATGCTGTTCCCTGTCGCCCAGATTACTGCCCAGCCCCAGATACACCTGATGAGCCATCAGTCGTCGAGCAACAGAAGTGCGTCGCCGTAGCAGCCGAACCGGTAGCCTTCCTTGAGAGCCCTGGTGTAGCATTCATAAACCAGGTCATAGCCGCCAAAGGAGCATTGTGTCATCATCATCGTCGACTCGGGATGATAGAAGTTGGCCACCAGCGCATTACTCATACCAAACTCATAGGGCGGGAAGATGAACTTGTTGGTCCAGCCCTCAAACTCCTTCAGCATGCCGTCGGTACCAACGGCGGTCTCTGTGGCACGAGCCGTGCTGACGCCGACACAACAGACGCGATGGCCGGCCTGCTTCGTGGCATTGACAAGCTCACAGGCCTCCTTCGTGACAAACATCTGTTCCGACGACATCTTATGCTTCGTGAGATCCTCGACCTCGATGGCGTCGAAGCTGCCCAGACCGCAATGGAGCGTGATGAAGGCGAAGTTCACACCCTTGATCTCCATGCGCTTCATCAGTTCGCGGCTGAAGTGCAGACCCGTGGCAGGAGCCGTGACGGCACCCTCATTGCGGGCATAGATGGTCTGGAAGTTCTCCATATCTTCTTCGGTGGCAGGACGCTTGTCGACAATATAGCGTGGCAGCGGAGCCGAACCGAGCGCAAACAGTTCGCGCTTGAACTCATCGTGGGGACAGTCGTAGAGGAACCTCAGCGTACGGCCGCGGCTCGTCGTGTTGTCGATCACCTCAGCCACCATCGGCCCGTCGTCCTCGAAGAAGAGCTTGTTGCCGATACGGATTTTCCGGGCAGGCTCCACAAGCACATCCCACAGACGGAGATCGGGGTTGAGCTCGCGCAGCAGGAACACCTCGATCTTGGCATCGGTCTTCTCCTTCGTGCCGTAAAGACGGGCGGGGAACACTTTCGTATCATTGAAAACAAACGTGTCATCCTCGTCAAAATAGTTGAGGATATCACGGAACTGGAGATCCGTCTCAATACGTTTACTCTTGCGATGAGCCACCATCAGACGGCACTCATCACGATGATACGACGGTTCGAGCGCTATCTGCTCGTCGGGCAACCTGAACTTAAACTGTGATAACTTCATTTATATATTTACGATTTACGAATTTACGATTTACGATTTAATTGGTCTTCCAGCCAGGCGGGGAATGCATCGAAGGTGAGGCAGTCCTCTATGCGCACATCGCCCACCCTGGTGCGGCAGAGCGATGTCAGGAAAGCCCCGCTCCCCAAAGCTTGTCCCAAGTCACGCGCCAGCGAGCGGATATAAGTGCCCTTGCCGCAAACCACGCGGATCGACAGCTGCATCGTCGAGGGGTCAAAGCCTGTCAGCTCGATCTCGTCGATATGCACGGGCTTGGCCGACAACTCGACATCCGCCCCCTTGCGGGCCAGCTCGTAGGCCCTGTCGCCTGCCACCATGCACGCCGAATAAAGGGGCGGGCGCTGCTGGATGTCACCGACGAACCGGGGTAGCACCGAGTCAATCAGCTCGCGGGTGATGTGCCTGGTGGGATAGGTGTAGTCCACCGTGTGCTCCTTGTCGAAACTGGGTGTGGTGGCGCCCAGTTGGAGGGTCGCGGTATACTCCTTGGTATGCAGCTGCAACGACTCTATCTGTTTCGTCGCCTTGCCGGTACACAGGATTAGCACCCCCGTCGCCAGAGGGTCGAGCGTTCCGGCATGCCCCATCTTCACGCGCTTGACATGCAGCCGCCTGGAGAGCACATAGCGGATATGTGCCAATGCTCCGAAACTCGACATCCGGTAGGGTTTGTTGATATAGATGTAAGCCCCCTCCTGAAAGTTCATCGCGTCAGCTGATATATCAGTACTGTAAGTCCTATGATGGCGCAGTAGATGCCGAAATAGACCAGTTTGCCCTTCTTCACGACGCTGATCATCAGCTTACAGGCGAAGCAGCCCGAGAGGAATGCGGCCAGGAAGCCGACGGCAAGGGGGAACATGCCGATGTTGCCCATCACGGCCTCGCCCTTCGCTGCCTTCATGATATCGAGCAGGGCCTCGCCGAGGATGGGGGGAATCACCATGAGGAACGAGAACTGAGCCAGTTTCTCCTTCTTGTTGCCCAGCATCAGACCGGTGGCGATGGTAGAGCCCGAACGCGAGAGTCCCGGCAGTACGGCACAGGCCTGGGCCACACCGATCACGAAGGCATTCCACAGCGTGATGTGCTCCTTCTGGCGGGGACGGGCGTAGTAGGAGAAGATCAGCAGGACGGCCGTCAGCATCAGCATCACGCCGACGATGAGCAGGCCGGAGCCGAAGGCCTCTTCCACCCTGTCCTTAAAAAACAGTCCCACGATGCCGATGGGAATCATCGACACGAGGATGTTCAGCGCATATTTCGTCTCATCGTTCCATTCAAACTTGAACAGTCCCTTGAGAATCCAGTCGATTTCTTTCCAGAGCATCACCAGCGTCGAGAGCACCGTAGCCACATGCACGGCAACGGTGTACATGAGGCTCTCTTCCCCATTGATGCCGAAGAAATGGGAGATAATGGCCAGGTGACCACTTGAACTGACTGGCAGATATTCAGTAAGTCCCTGAGCAATTCCCAGAATCAAAGCTTGTATCCAATCCATGGTTTATGATTTAACGATTTATTTATCCTTCGGTTTGCGGACAACGGCGAAGATCATCATCACGAAGCCCAGCAGACAGACTACCGGAGCCACCTTGATGCGGCGGGCGCTGAAGATGTCGGGCTCGAAAGCCGTCTCCGACGAGTTGGGACCCACCATCAGCAGGAACCCGATGACAACGATGACCATGCTGACAGCCAGCAAGATGAAATTCACCTTATCGAATGCAAAATCTCTCTTATCCATCAATATCTAAACTCTAAACACTAAATTATATCTTATACAATTCGCCTGCCGACATGCGCAAGAACTTGTTGACCGACACATAGGAACAGACGACCGTGATGATGATACCCATCAGGAATACCGCCACCGCTGTCACCACCAGTTCGCGCCACGTGATGATGGTCAGTATGTTAGGCTCATAGTAATAGAGCGCATAGACCAGGGCACCCAGCACGATGATGGCCAGGAAAGCAGCCAAGATACCCACCACCAGCGCCTGCTTGACAAACGGGCGGCGAATGAATCCCCACGAAGCGCCCACCAGCTTCATCGTATGGATGATGAAACGCTGGCCATAGACACTCAGCCGGACGGTATTGTGGATGAGGCTCAGCGAGACCAGTATCAGCAGTGCGGCGATAACCAGCAGCACCAGCGAGGCCCGCTGCAGGTTATGGTTCAGGCTCTCCACCAGTTCCTTCTGATAGACCACCTCGGCCACGGCAGGCAACTGTTTCAGGTCGCGTGTGATCCAGTGCAGGCTGTCGTTGCAGGCGTAGGCAGCCCTCACCTTAATCTCCATAGAGATAGGGAAGGGATTGGCACCCAGCAGTTCCGTGGGGTCTATGCCCATGCTCTCGCGGTGCTCCTTCAGAGCCTGTTCGCTGCTGATATAGTTGATGTCGGCAACGAAGGCCTCCTCTGTCAGCTGTGCCTGCAGCTTCTTGGCTTCCATTGTCGTGACGCCGTCCTTCAGGTCCACCGTAACGGTCAGGTTCTCGCGTACGGAATCGCCCAGTGCCCGGGCTGTCAGCACGAAGAGCACTATCAACCCCAGCAGTATCAGTACCATCGTTGTGCTGATGATGCTGGTCAGGTCCTGCATTTTCCAGACAGATTTTCTTTTCATTCCTCAGGCGTTACTTTGTGTTGTTTGGTAAATCCTCTGTGCCTACGGCCACTCCCTTCAGCGTGGCGCTGCTGGCTTCTGTAATCCTTACCCTGACGGTGTCGCCGATGCGGTGTCCCTGGCGGTCTATCACAACCACGCGGTTCTGGCCCGTTCGCCCGAACAGCTGTTCGCGGCTGCGCTTGCTGGTGCCCTCTATCAGGATGTCAAACTCGTGACCGATGCAGCGGCGGTTACTCTCGGCCGACAGTTCGTTCTGCAGGGCGATGAGTTCGTTCAGACGTCTTATCTTCACCTCTTCGGGCACGTCGTCGGGCAGGTGCTTGCTGGCGTACGTGCCGGGCCGTTCGCTGTACTTGAACATAAATGCACTATCATAGGCGCACTCGCGCATTAGGCTCAGGCTCTGCCGGTGGTCTTCCTCGGTCTCACTCGAGTAGCCTACAAAGATGTCGGTGCTCAGTCCGCAGTCGGGGATGATGCGGCGGATGGCTGCCACACGATCCAGATACCACTCACGGGTGTATTTGCGGTTCATCAGTTTCAGGATACGATCGCTTCCGCTCTGTACAGGCAGATGGATATGCTTGCACACATTCGGCATCTCGGCAATCACACGCAGCGTCTCGTCGCTCATGTCCTTCGGATGGGAGGTCGTAAAGCGGATGCGCATCGTGGGCGCCTCTTCGGCCACACGGCGCAGCAGTTGCGGGAAATCTAGACCATCTAGACCGTCTAGATTATCTAGATGATAGCTGTTCACATTCTGCCCCAGCAGCGTTACCTCCTTATAGCCCTTGTCGCGCAGATCGCGCACCTCGGTGAGGATGCTCTCCAGGTCACGGCTGCGCTCACGGCCTCTGGTATAGGGCACGATGCAATAGTGGCAGAAGTTGTTGCAGCCACGCATGATACTCACAAAACCGCCGATCTTATGCCCGATCCCGATGCGCTGGGGCACCACGTCGCGATAGGTCTCTGTGGTGGACAGTTCAATGTTCATCGCCTTATGTCCCAGTTCAGCCTGTGCCACGAGGTCAGGCAACGAGAGGTAAGCGTCAGGACCTGCCACGAGGTCACAATGATGGTTATCCAACAAATCCTGTTGTGCCCGTTCTGCCATACAACCTAATACGCCGATGATCAGAGTCTTCTGCTTGCGTTTGCGCTCGGCTGCGAGGGCATCCAGACGATGATAGATTTTCTGTTCTGCATTATCTCTCACACTACAGGTGTTGAGGAACACGGCATCAGCCTCACTCAGTTCCTCAGTGGTCTCATAGCCTGCCATCTGCATGACGGAGGCCACTACTTCAGAGTCTGCCACATTCATCTGGCAGCCATACGTTTCAATATACAGTTTCTTCATGTTAACGACCTAATAGATAACGTTCTGCCAAGATGGCGGCCTGACAACCACTGCCGGCTGCCACGATAGCCTGACGGAAGACGGGGTCGGCACAGTCGCCGGCTACAAACACACCGGGGATCTT
>JAEEGH010029861.1_pt1 | contig 10632 bp, 7 predicted proteins | sample 9134181 | NCBI WGS metagenome assembly JAEEGH01 (sample SAMN16246544, study PRJNA631951) | gut metagenome | biome: gut microbiome; feature: rumen; material: DP-attached | host: Bos | place: Iran: Karaj | collected 2018-10
TCCTTCAGTTCCACCACATCGGCCTCGGTCTTGGCCATGCGCCGGTCGACCTTGTCCTCCAGCTGGTTCAGGCGCTGGTTGAACGCATAACCTCGAAGCATAAATTCCTTTAAGACCTTGGTTGCCCACTGCCTGAACAGTATGCCGCGTTTAGAATTAATGCGATAGCCAAGCGAAATAATGACGTCGAGATTGAAATACTCCATGTCACGAACGACCCTGCGAACGCCTTCCTGCCGAACTGTTCGAATTTTTTGAACAGTTGCCGCATAGTCCAATTCCTCCGTATCGAAGATGTTCTTCAGATGATACGATACGTTTGACTTTACCACTTCAAACAACTCGCAAAGTTGCATCTGTGTGAGCCACACCGTCTCGTTCTCAAGGCGGACATCCAGCCGAATGGTCTCGTCGGGCTGGTAGACGACGATTTCGTTCCGCGCCATGGCGGGCGGAGGAACGGCCTGTGCCGATACTGTGCTTTTCTTCATGTTCTGGTTCCTTCGTTTCCGCCGGCTTTGTGCCGACGCGCAATAGGATACCAGTTTCCCGAAACCGAATTGTCTCAAAGATGTCTCAAAATTGTCTCAAAATTATCTCATGCCAAATCGCCCTTGCCGAGGCACCTTCCGCAGGACCTATCCCCTCTGATTTTCCGATGCCGTCAGTCATAATTCATCTTTTCGCACCTCTCGTTATCGTGAGATCACGGTGCGTATGAAATCTCTTGTGTGTTTCCATACTTGCCATCCCCTGCCTCCGCCGACGCCATGCGCGCGTCACTGGGGCAAGACTGCCTTTTCTTTAGTGGTCTTTGGGAAGATAGCGCAAGAACTGCTCTGGGCAACGTCAAAGACATCAAAAATGGCTTTAAAGGCTTTGAATTTTTTAGGCCAGGCATTATCCCCATGGACCTTCCCTACGATGTTGCTTCCGTCCAGGAACTCAAGGTGCCAAGCAACTCCACCCAAAACCTCAGCACCGTTTGGACGATAGGACGTTTTCCAGCAAGAGACTCCCGCCAGTCCCAGTAGCCCGGCACTCTTTGCTCATGTCCATTGGGATCAGATTATGCTTCGTGCCCATACCAGTACCTTACACATCTCAATACCATCACCTAAAAAACGACATGAAACGTCTGCTTAATATCCCTGTTTCTTTCAAATTTGCTCCTTAACTCTGCTTCGGCAATTCTTAAAATTCCAGCAGCGGCCTTAAAGTCAAAGTTGAAGTCGGACTTATTTTCCTCAACCGCGCTCCATTCCTTCGGTTTGTTGCCGCTCAATATTGCCTGAAGAATACCATTTAGCCGTGCATCGGATTTATGCCAAATGGAATTCTCAAGCAAGGATGGTGAGATGTCTACATTTGATCTCCCTGAAAAAGTAACTTTCACATCCATTCTTGACCTCATTGCACTGGCTAATGTAGCGTTGATCTCCGCGTTATACCCGTAAACGGATGCCTTAGCACCACCTTCGACATTACTCAATTCGCCCTTCGCCCGCGATACGCAAACGGACTTGGCCCCCATTCTTCCAAGAAGAACGACGCATTCGGTAACTTTATCCATTGCAAGGCGTGAATGAAAATCCGCTAGAGGAACCAATGCATATGGGTTACATGGGTGCTTGGCGTAGATCCCTTCAACCAAATTCATTGTTTCCGGAAAGATTTGTCTGGCTTCGTTCAACGACAGCATCTCGCAAGCATCTTCCATCTCATAGGTATAATTTGCGACCACCTGGTAAAAAGGCTTCGTATTTCCATAAATTACAATGTGTGCCAAAACGGCTCGAAGCTTGTCATCCTTCATAATTGAAAAGTATACACTTTGTTCCGGATTACCAATAAGCCGATAATGCCTAGATATTTTATGTTGCTCTAACCACCAATCGTGATGCTTATCGATTTCCTTCCTATAGACAATCGTCCACCAAACATTCTTGTCTGGATTGGTAAGCTTGTGCCATGGGGGCTCCACAACCAACCCCACTTTGGAGCTTGCGCCCCTTTCAAGACATCTGCCCTGCCACTGCGTCGAGAGGTCGCCCTCCTTCCGCCAAGGCAGAAACATTGTATCATAAATTCAGGTCTGCGGACGGAGACCTCGCGAAAACCTCCCGCCGCAGGCCTGTCCGGGCTCTCTCAGCCGGAATCTGCCTAATGGCATGATTGTATACGGCGGAAAACGGAGAATCTGACAAGCACCGCATTATGTCACCGCCTATTTAAGTGCAAGATAGGCTTGCTATTTTCACCTCGAAACAGTAAGCTAGCTACTGCCTGTTCTAAATAGACAGTAAACGAATAACATGAAAGGAAAAAACATGAAGAAGCTGTTGATTCTCGCAGGCGCCGCCTCGGCCATGCTGCTGACTGGATGCTGCATGCAGGGTGGCCCCATCTCGACTGTCACGGTAACCGGTGGCATCACCACCGACCATCGTGCCCCCGGTGCGTTCAACATCGACAATTCCGTCAAGTGCGCGAAGTGCGGCACCGCCAAGAGCAAGGGCATCGTCATTTTCACGACCGGCGACAGCTCGATCAAGGCGGCAATGGACGCCGGCGGCATCACAAAGGTCCACCACGTCGACTTCGAATCGACCAACATCCTCAACATCTACACCGAGGCGATTACAATCGTCTGGGGCGAATAAGGTTAGGTCTGAGCTGACTGCCCAGCTAGTTGAATAAGCTTGCGGGGATGAAGCAGCTGGCGAGGACGTGCCCGCGCACGATGCTCGACGAGACGTGGATCGTGCGGCCGGTGAACATCTTGAAGTTCTCCAGCCACTGGCCCGCGAGACGCACCTCCATCTCGCCGGTGTCCGGCAGGAACGAATCCACCAGAAGCTCCTTCGGCGAATAGCGTATGCCGGTGCCAAGCGCCTTCGACACCGATTCCTTCGCGCACCAGAACCGCAGGATAGCGTTGGGCGCGTCGGCCACGCGCGTCGCCAGCTCCTGCTCCTCCGGCGTGAACACGCCGCGCGTGAACTCGTCTGAAAGGTCGCGGTCGCACGCCTCCACGTCCACGCCCACGCGCGCGTTCGCGGCCACCACGGCAACGACGAACTGGGCCGTGTGCGCGATGGCCAGGTCGATCTTGGACGAGAGCAGATCGTTCCACTTGCCGATGGGATGTGGCTTGCCGCTGTCGTCGCGGTATATCTCCACGTCGGCGTCGCTCCAGCGCGCCTGGTAGTTGGCCGCGAGGAAGCGCCTCACGGACTCCTTGGCGGCGATCCGTCCGAACAGCCACTCGGTGCAGCGGGCCGTGCCGCCCGTCATCGAGGCGAACTCGCGCCTCTCGGACTTTGCAAGCACGATCTGTGAGACGGTGCGCAGCCAGAGCTTCTCGTTGCGCTCGAAGAGCGGATACGGCACGTCGGAAAACATGGCGGAAGCGACGGACGTGGCAGGTGTCCCAAGCCGGTCGGACGGAATCTCCTTCGTGAGGAAAGTGCGCGCCGGCGCCAGCAGAAGCTGCCGATACTCGTCCGGGACGCGCTCGGTCAGCTCCTCGTATCCGTGCAGCTCCATGACGAGAGTGCCGTTGCCGTCTGAGACCAGGATGTCGGTGAGCAACGACCTGGGCGTTGCGCCGGCGTAGCGCAGGTAGCAGTGGAGATGCGTGCCTGGCGGCAGTGACCGCGCGTGAAGCACCAGCCGCTGGAGCCGAAAGGCGAAGGAGAAGGCACCTGGAAAACGCTCGTGGCTCCGCCACAGGGAGAACCCGTCCACAACCGCGCCAAGCAGCTGCGGGTTGAGCGCCCACAATGGGAAGCGGGTATGCACGACCGCGCCCACAGGCGACGGCACGTCCACCTCGTAGTCGAGGCCGGTCTCGCTCCAGCGGTCGGCAGTACGGATGTGGCGCAGCAGCTCGCCGGCGTACAGGCGTCCTGGATAGATGTCGCTGGCCGTCCAGTGGACGTCGCGCGGCTTCGCCAGCTCTGGAGGCGTGAACGCGACAGGCTCCATCGCATCCTCGCTGGTGAGGTGGAACGTGCCCTCCATCACGGGCCAGGTCCAGGCGGAGTTCGGCGAGTCCTCGCGCAGCTGCACCTTGACGGCCACCTGTCCGGGATCGGACGCGGCGATTCGCTCCGCACGCACGAAGAGCGTCAGCTTGCCCTCGCGGAACGCGACCGCGCGGCGGCTCTGGAGATCGACCACCGCGGAGACGTGGCGGTTTGGCACTAGCGTCTGCGCAAGCTCCGCCATGATCTCGGCACCTGCCACGAGCGGCAGGAGGGTCAAACCGCGCAGCGACGGGTCGGAATAGGATATCTGCGAAGCGCCGACGGCGGAATCCGCCAGAAACGGCACTTCCGCGAACGTGAACGTCTTTGCGATCTCTAGCGAAACGCCTGGCTTCTGCGCCGTGACGTCTGCATCGGAGATCAGCGGGTTGAGCGCGCCGAAGTCGAACTGGCGCTGGCGCCGCTGGCGCGCGGCGACGGCCGCAGCCCGGGTGGCGGCCTTGTTGCGCGCACCGGGTACGCTAGCGGCGGCAGTCGCCATGGTACCGCCGAAAGACGGGTCGTCCGCCAGCAGCTTGAGGTGCGGGAACGCCCTGGAGAGGCGCAGTTCAGCCTCAGTTCGCATGTCGAGCGTCAACGGGGCGTCAAGATCGAGCATGCGGCAGCGGCGATGTTCAAAGAGGGAAGCCGGCGTCACGGCAGCGCCGAGCGCAGCCAGGGCTGCGAACGTGTGCTGGAGCTGGAGCAGTCCAGCCCGGTGCACGGAATCAGAAGCGAGCGCCGCGTAAGGGGCTTCTCCCTTCAGTATCTCGTCGATGGCGCTCGTGGCCACCCCGCGCGGTCCAACCTCGAGGAATACGCGGAAACCGTCAGCGTGCATCAAGCGGATCGTCTCGTCGAACCTTACCGTCTGGGCCCACTGCTCGGCGGCCACGTCGCGCACCTTGCGGGCCTTTTCAGGCATCAGCGAGCAGGTGCCGCACGAATAGACAGGCAGGTGCGGCTTGTCGTCAACCCAGTTGCCGGCGAACTTTCGGAAGGCCGAGAGATTTGATGCGCACCAGGGAGTATTGAATGGACGGTCAACGGGCAGGCGCATGCCGCGCGCACCGGCCTCAGAAAGCGCATGCTGCACCACGTCCACGATGTCGGGCGCGATGGCGAGCGTCATCTGGCGCGGCGACTGGCGGAACGCCACAGTCACCTTGTCAGGGGCGAAAGCCGCAAGTATCTCGTCCGTCCGTTCAGGATGCGGCGACACGACCGACACCATCACGCATGTCGGCAGGCCGGCGTGGTTGACCGCGGTGTTGACGAGCTTGTACATCTCGCGGAGGAACTTGAGTCGCTTGACGCGCTCGAACTTGCCGAGCACGCCTGCCGCCGCCAAGGCGTTGAGGTCTCCGCCGGAGAACCCGGTAACGCCGTCGGGCTTCACGCCCAGCGCGAGGAACAGCCGGTATAGGGCGGTGTTCGCCGAATAGGTGGAGACCATCGCCTCGGCGTATCCGCCCGCCGTGAACACGTCGGCGTCATGGCGGTAGTATGGCGCAGGCGGGAAGACGAACGACGACGGCACGAACGGCCCGTCGCCCTTCAGCGCGGCTTCCAACTCGTCGAATGCGCTGCGGCAGTCCACGAACCGCACGGCCAGGTCGCGAAGCATGTCAGGGTAGAACGAGGCCGCTCCGGGGAACACGAACGCGAGCTTGCCGTCCGTTCCTTCGCCGATGAGATGCTTCCGGAAGTAGTAGGTGCCGGACTTGTCGCGCACGCGTTCAGCGCCGGAGGCGATGCGCGACGCGGCGGAGGCGAGACGGTGGCGCAGTTCGGCGGCGCTGGAGGTGACGATGGCGAGGACGGCCGTGCCCACCCCGGCGAAGTTCCGGGCGCACGTGTAGGCCACGTCGCTCAGCTCGGCCGACGGCGCCTGCTCGAGGAAGCGGGCCAAGCGCCCTACCGCATCCACGAGCGCCGCGTCGTCAGCCGCCGAAAGCAACACAACCTCGCTGCCGAAAGACTCGCTCAGGTCCGCGCTCATATGGTCATTCTCTGCATTGTGCCGTTATTGATTGCGCTATTCGCACTACGCGCGTATGCTACCACAACACTCCTTGGCCTGTCAACGGAATCGCCTTTAACTATCCTCTTTTAACCTTCTCCCCCTTTAACCTTTTAACCCTTTAACCTTCCCCGAAGGGGGAGCGCAATGGTATAATCTCGGCTGCCATGACACGAAGAACGGCAATCACAACAACAGCATTGGCGGTCGGCGGGCTTCTCGCCGGCTGCGGAAAGGAACAGAAGAAGATGGTCAAGCATGTGATCCTCTGGAAACTGAAGGACGACATCGCGGACAAGGACGCGGTGAAGGCCGGCATCAAGGCTGGACTCGAGGGACTCAAGGGCGTCGTTCCGGGGCTGACCGAGGTAATCGTCCGCACCGAGGGGCTCGCCAGCTCGAACGCCGACGTGATGCTGGACTCGACGCTCGAGTCGGAGGAGGCGCTCAAGGGCTACGCCGTCCACCCCGCTCACGTCAAGGTGGCGAACGAGAAGGTCCGTCCGTTCACCCAGACGCGCCTCTGCCTCGACTACCTGATATAGCCCAGCACTAGCGCGTGCTGTACACGGTCGTGAATGTGGCCTCGGCGACTGGTTCCTTGAACGTGAACGCGAGGCGCTGCGGAGAGGCGTGGCCCGGATTCTCAATTAGCTCCTTCGTGAACGCCACCGGCGCGGAGGCCTGCACGGCCATATTCAGACGACGGTAGGTCTTCGGCTGCTTCTTGAATGAGAACTCGGTGAAGTTGTCGTTCGCCGTCCACTCGCGGTAGGTGATCACCGGCACCTCGAACGCCGTCGGCTCCGAGAACACGACGCGGTCCGTGATCGTTATGGAAGAATTTGCGCGGTCGAATGTCATCGTGCGCACGAGCGACTTCAGCGCCGGCACGTCATAGGCTGCCGCATAGTCGAATTCGACCACGTCCTTCTCGTCGGTGAACTCCGTGCGCAGCACCTTGGCTGCGGCGGCGCGTCCGGTCTTCTGCAGCTTACCGCCCACCACAGGCACGGGATGGCCGTAGGAGTTAAGCACCTTCGAGACGTAGCGCTCCTTCGAGAACGTGCGGCGCGTGTAGGTCTCGCCGCCCGGGTCGCCGCCCATCTCGGTGCCGTCGAGCATGATCGCGTAGGAGCCGACGTCGTTGTGGTTGTGCAGTTCGGCGTTGTGGCCGCCCTTGATGGCGATGCTGAGGCGCATCGTCCGCTCCGGCCACGTGCCGCGCGAGATGAGCACCTGCGCGTCGGGGAACCAGGTGCGGATCGGCAGCGTGTCGAACCCGCCCGTGTAGGCGGAACCGGGATCCTGTCCGAACGCGCGCAGGCTGATCGCCGTCAAGTCGCCCGCGAGGAGATCCAGCTCGGCCGCGCGGCGGCAGACGATGTCCGGGAACACCTGCCGCTGGAGCGCGAGCAAGACGGCGCTCGGATTGCCGCCGCCGTCCGCGAAATGCGGCGAATTCCAGCTCATCAGCTGGTAGCCGTAGGGGTACATCATCACGGCGCGGTTCTTGGGGTCGGAGAAGAGGTCCACCTTGCCGCCCGTGGCCGCGCGCACGGCGAGGCCGAGCGAGAGGTGGTGTCCGTAGCCGTAGTTCCAGTAGCCCATGCCCTCGGAGCAGTAGCCGTCGTCCGTGTAGCCCTTCAGCGCGTACGGCACGGTGTGCTCGGCGGCCGCGACGAACTCGGCGCGCAGACGGCGGTCGTCAACCATCGCGAGCGCGGCGCGCACCACGCACGAGTTGCACACCGAGTTCCAGTTGTTGCCGCCCTCGTACCACCAGTGCCGGCGCGGGACCTTCCTGCGGTTGGGCTCGCGGCACGTGGAGAGGTAGGGCTGGAACGTGCGGCGGTCGCATTCGGCGCGGATGAGGTCCTTGACGTCCGGCGGGAGCACGTCCTTCAGCCAGTCGTACACGAGCGCGAACGTGAGCGTGCGGTGGCTGCTGCCAAGGTCGATGTGCGGCGTGCCGTTGAAGCACGTGAGGCTGCCGTCGTGCGCGGGCATCGTCCAGCTGCGCTCTGCGGCGATGGCCTTCACGCGCGCGATGATGCCGGGCAGGAAGCGCCCCTTGTTTTCCAGGCACTCGCCGAGCAGCAGACTGGAGAGAGAATTGAGGCGCTCGAAGTACGGTTTCTGGTAGTTCGTGCGGTTCCCGTTGCGCGAGAACTCAAGGTAGAGTTCGTCCGGCACGTCGGGGATCGGTTCGGCGAGCGACTTCTCGGCGGCTTTGATGCGGCTGGCGGCGGACGGGAGCGCGGCGAGGCGGTCCCATGCGGCACGATCGCCGATGCGCGCGCCGGTGGCGGCGGGCTTTTCCGGCAGCCATGCGGCGATCTCGTCGATGCGCGCGCTGTCAAGCGCGAATGCGGATGATGCTGTGAGCAATGCGATTACCAGTAGTCTCTTCATTCTTTTTCCTTCCGTTGCGCCATCATTATGCCACAATCCTTCCCGCCGTTCAAGCGCATAAGGCGGAACCAGCATGTCTCGCCGCCATGAGCGACAGATGGATCCTTCACGCCATTATCCCCTCGGAAGGGTCTGTCCCCTCCCCTGTGTCTTCCTCCAAGCTGACAGGTCCAGATTCAGGCAGCGATGTTCCACCCTACTCGAAGCGTAGCGTCCAGAGCTGGAGACGCAGGCGCTCGGAAAGGTGTTCGTCCCTGAACTCCTTCGTGTGTACCCACGCGCCTGAGATCTTCATGCTCTCCACGGTCGGTATCTCCTTGAACGACCCCAGCTGCTCGCGGGGAGACACCTTAACCTCCCGGGCTCCGGTCTCAAGCACCTCCAACGCGGCGAACAGGAAGTCCGCCGGGCCTATCAGCCTTCCCCCCACCTCGATCTCAGGTGGCAGGAAGGTTCCGAGGTCGAGTCTCGCCGCAGCCGACCTCAAGTCGTCCGCGCGGACTTGCGACTCCGCCGAAACGCCGCGCGGGCGCTCGAGGAAACCGTAGACCTTGCCGGGCGCGCGCTCGCCCTCGCCGCGGAGCAGGCGCACCGCCGCCTGGAACACGTCGGCCAAGCTCCATGAAGCCGGATCGCCGATCGCGGTGAAGTCCCGCGCAAGCGAAGCGCGTATCGACGGGATGTCTGCCTTCGTGATCGTACGGCGCGGCTTGAGCTCGCCAGCCATGCGCGCAATGTCGGTGATCTCGAAGCGGGTGTCCGCCTTCATTGCCCGGATGAACGCCTTCAGCCGCTCATAGAACACCGCGGTGTCGGCCGGGTCGCGATCCTCGACCTGCATCCACTTGCGCCATTCGCAGTTGTTGCCGTGGCGATAGTTGTGGCCATCCCAGTGCTTGAGCTTCAGCGCCATGTGCGGATGCATGTAGAGGCCGGCGTAGTCGAACTTCGCGAGACGGTCGAGAATGGCCTTGAAGTCTGGACATGGCCTCCCATTGGCGGGCAGCAGATGCTCAAGGGTGAACGACGAATAGTACGGCAGGTGATACTGGTTGAAATACCATAGCCCGCCAACCCTGCATCCCCGCCTCACAAGGAGACCGTTGCTGTAGGTCTTGCTTGAATACGCCTTGCCCTCCGCGGCGGAATCGTCGTAGAATCCGGTTGCGGCGTTGAACAGGATGCCTAGGTCGGAATAGACGTCGAACGCCACGGCGGAGACGCTGTTCCCGGGCGGGCACGCGAACACGACGCGACCCTCTCCGAAAGCCGCCTCCAGCATTCCGACGCCACGCGCCTCCGCCGCCATCGTACGGCGATAGGCCCTTTCGTAGCTCGGGTCGTCTCCAATCTCGGCGATGTCGGGATGGCGCGAATGGTAGAGCGTCTGGGTGCCTATGACATGGTGGCGCAGGGCGTCCACAACGTCGTGGCGGCCAAGCTCCAGGAGGCGCAGCGCAAGGAATCCCACAACGTTGAAGTTGCCTCTCACGCCCTCGGACTTCAGGATGTTCGCGATGTCGCGGATCGCATCGTTGGAACGGTCACAGGTGTAGTCCTCCGTATCGAAGTAGAACACCGCCTTTGTCTTCGCCGGAGCGGCCGCGGACACATTGGCAGACGCCGTCGAGGAAACGGCAACGGCCAGCAGGCCAAATACGAACGAGAGTTTCATGGCATTTGCATCCTTCCGTCTGCGTGCTTTTGATGGGCATGGATTATATCACATCGCCGCCAGGCCAACAAAAAGCCCCGGCGGGATGCCGGGGCTTTTCGTTTCGCTTCTGCGTGGCCGTGTTACAGCACGGGGAGGGCGGCAAGCTCGGTGAGGAGCTTGTAGTTCTCCTTGAAGCCGACCTCGGCCTTCTCGAGCATCGCCTTGGCCTGTTCGGGGCCGGCGATCTTCACGAGCTGGCGGAAGCGGTTCTCGCCGAGTTCCTTCGAGACCGCGTTCGCGGCGAAGGAGACCGTGTCGCTCTTGTCCTTCGAGTCGAGCGTGAGGCCGTTCTTGCCCTCGGCCGCCTTGCGCGGGTCGTAGCGCCAGAGCGGGAAGTGGACGGAGTCCACCGCCGCCACCTGGTGCGCCGGGCCCGTGGCCGTGTTGAGGCCCTGCTCGATGCAGTGCGCGTAGGCGATGATGATCGCGGGGCCGTCGTAGTTCTC
>JAEEGH010029864.1_pt1 | contig 10630 bp, 7 predicted proteins | sample 9134181 | NCBI WGS metagenome assembly JAEEGH01 (sample SAMN16246544, study PRJNA631951) | gut metagenome | biome: gut microbiome; feature: rumen; material: DP-attached | host: Bos | place: Iran: Karaj | collected 2018-10
CTCAGACGCAGGGAGGGCACGTCGCCCTGATTGAGCGAGAGACGCAGGGTGCCCTCGTCGTCCATTTCCACGATGAAGTCGGGCTTGATGGTCTCGGTGGCCCGCCCTACAGGGTCGCTCGGGTTGTTGCCCGGGCGGGGATTCAGGTGCTGCACTTCGCGGCGCAGACGCTCCACTTCGGCGTCGGTGAGGCCCATCTTGTCCTGTATGCGGTCCCAGCGTTTGCCGGTGAAATCGTCCCAATGGCGTTCGAACACCGTGCGCAGCTTCTGGCTGGGGTGTTGCAGCAGCAGACATTCCTTCAGATTTCTGGCGCCGATGCCGGGCGGGTCGAACTGCTGCAGCACCGCGAGCATCTTCCCGACGTCTTCCTCCGAGGCCGAGAGGCTGTGGTAGATTTCCAGTTCGTCGGCAATCTGGGCTAAGGGCTTGGTGATGAAGCCGTTGTCGTCGAGCGAACCGATGAGGTATTCCAGGATGTCGCGCTCGTGGTCGCTCAGGTCGTATTCGCCCATCTGCTCCGTGAGGCGGTCATAGAAGGAGAGCGTCTCGCCCCGTTCGCCCATCTCATAGGTCAGCGGACTGCGGCGGGTGCTGCCGCCGGTGTGGCGCTTCTCCAGCCAGGGGTTCTCCATGCACTCGGCCTCCACGCGCTCCCTCAGTTCGTCGAGCGAGAGCGCCGTCAGTCGGGCGGCCAGGAGCTGCTGCGGGGTGAGCTGCAGGCGTTGCTCCTGCGTCAGGGTTTGGGTCTGTGTCTGGGAGAGTGTCTGTGCCACTTAGTCGCGGATGAGTTTGTAGTCGAGTTGCTTGCGGTAGAGGTCGGCGCGCGCCACCTGTATCTTCACCTGATCGCCCAGGGTGTACTGGCGATGGGTGCGGCGTCCGCGCAGGCAGTAGTTTTTCTCGTCGAATTCGTAGTAGTCGTCGCAGAGGTCGCGCAGCGGCACCATGCCTTCGCACTTGTTCTCGTTGACCTCCACATAGAGTCCGTATTCCGTCACGCCGGAGATGGTGCCTTCGAACACTTCGCCCAGGCGCTCCTTCATGTATTCCACCTGCTTGTATTTGATGCTGGAGCGCTCGGCCTGTGCGGCGAGCTGTTCCATGTCGCTGGAGTGGTCGCACAGCTCCTCGTATTTCTCGCGGTTGGCGCTGCGTCCGCCCTGTGCGTAGCGTGTCAGCAGGCGGTGCACCATCAGGTCGGGATAGCGGCGTATGGGCGAGGTGAAGTGGGTGTAGTAGGGGAAGGCCAGCCCGTAGTGTCCGATGTTGTGCGTGGAGTAGCGGGCCTTCATCATGGAGCGCAGCGTGAGCAGTTCGATGACGTTCTGCTCTTTTTTGCCGCGTATGTCGGCCATGAGCCGGTTGATGCTCTGGCTGATGCCTTTCGTGTCGTGGCCGGCCTTGAATTTGTAGCCGAACTTCTGCACGAAGCCCGAGAGATTCATCAGCTTGTCGGGGTCGGGCGTCTCGTGGATGCGATAGACGAAGGTCTTCTGCGACTGGTTCTGCTTTTTGCCCTTTTCACGGGACACCTTGCCGATGCTCTCGGCCACCGTGCGGTTGGCCAGCAGCATGAATTCCTCGATGAGCTTGTTGGCGTCCTGGCTCTTCTTGAAATACACGGAGAGGGGCTTGCCCTCCTCGTCGATCTCGAAGCGCACCTCCGTGCGGTCGAAGTCCACGCTGCCCGCCTCGAAGCGTTTGGCGCGCAGGACTTTGGCGAAGCGGTCCAACTGACGCAGTTCTTCGGCGTAGTCGCCGTCCTTGCCTTCGAGGATTTCCTGCACCTCTTCGTAGCAGTAGCGGCGGTTGCTGCGCGTCACCGTGTGGGCCAGATGCCAGTCCTTCACCTCGCCTTTTTCGTTGATTTTAAACACGACGCTGTAGGTCAGCTTGTCTTCGTCGGGGCGCAGCGAGCAGATGAGGTTGCAGAGCCTTTCGGGCAGCATCGGCACGGTGCGGTCCACCAGATAGACGCTCGTGGCGCGCTTCTGCGCCTCGCGGTCGATGATGCTGCCTTCGGTCACGTAGGCGCTCACGTCGGCGATGTGCACGCCCACTTCCCACAGGTGTTCCCCGATCTGGCGGATGGAGAGCGCGTCATCGAAGTCCTTGGCGTCGCGCGGGTCGATGGTGAAGGTGAGCACCTCGCGCATATCCTCCCGTCGGTCGATCTCCTCCTGAGGGATCTCCAGGGGAATCTTCTCTGCGGCGGCCTCCACGGCTTTGGGGTAGGTGTAGGGCAGCCCGTATTCGGCCAGTATGGCGTGCATCTCGGCGTTGTTCTCGCCGGTGGCGCCCAGGATGTCCACCACCTTGCCGATGGGGTTCTTGGCGTCTTCGGGCCACTCCACGATTTTCACCACCGCCTTGTCGCCGTTCTTGCCCTTCTTGAGGTTGCTGCGGGGGATGATGATGTCGGTGGCCAGCGTGCGGTCTTCGGTGAGCAGATAGGCGTATTCCTTCCTCACCTGCAGCGTGCCGACGAATTGCTTGTCGGCTCTCTCAAGAATCTCGATCACGCGGGCCTCGCGGATGTGGTTCTTGCGTCGGGCCATCATGCTGACGCGCACCCGGTCGCCCTCCATGGCGCGCATCGAGTTGCGCTCGGCCACAAAGATGGGCTCTCCGCCCTCATCGGGCAGGAAGGTGTTCTTGCCGTTGGCTTTGCGGTGGAACTTGCCGTCCATCACGCCCGTGACGTCGTTCAGCTGGTAGCAGTAGCGGGGCGATTCGCGTATGTAGTCCTCCAGGAGCAGATCCTGCAGGATGTCGGCCACCAGCTGCCTGGCCGGCGGGGTGGTCAGTGAGAAGTTGCGGCAGATGGTGCGCTGCTCGTATGCCGTAGTGGGGTTTTGCTGAAACATCTCTTCGATGTCGCGCCTCAGGTCCTTTTTCCTGATGCGCCGAATGCCGGTTTTTTTTCTTCCCATAGCCTTGTTTGCTCATTAATTCACAGGCAAAGATAACAAAATATATTCATTTCGGCGGCTTTTCCGTGATTCTTTAAACTTTAAACATTAAACTTTAAACGAAAAACCGTACCTTTGCCGTCGATTATGCGTGGCTTACCCATCAAATCCGAGCGTGCCAACACCGTCACCCACCTGGCGGGGGCCGTTTTCGCCCTCTCGTCCATCTGGATGGTGTGGCCTGCAGTGCACCACAGCTGGCAGATGGCTTTCGGTGTCTTGTTTTTCATCGTCGGCATGTTCATCATGTTTGCCCTGAGCACCTCCTACCATTGGGTGCATCCGGGCCGTGCGAAGCGCGTCATGCGCATCTTCGACCACATTGGCATCTACGTCATGATTGCCTGCTCCTACACGCCGATTTGTGTGGCCGTTGTGGGCGGCTGGCTGGGCTGGACCATCTTTGCCGTGCAGTGGGTGGCCGTCCTCGGGGGCATCTTCTACAAGGTGTTCGCCATGGGCCGCTTTCCCCGTCTCTCTTTGGCGATTTATCTGGTGATGGGCTGGAGCGTGCTGCTGGTCTTCAAGCCCGTCATGGCGCAGCTCTCTCCTCTGGCCATTGCGCTGCTGGTCACTGAGGGTGTGCTCTACTCTGCCGGCACTTATTTCTTCGCCTACGACAGCAAGAAGCATTTCCACGCCATCTGGCACATCTTCGTCCTCCTGGGCTCTATGGCCCACTGGAGCGTGGTGCTCTGCCTGCTGCTGGAGTGAAAAAGGCCCACCGGATGTTCAGGTTTCAGACATCAGCCTTCAGACATTTTACTTCTTACTTCTTACTTCTTACTTCTTACCTCTTACTTCAGCCATCATTCACTCCCACTCGTCCCAGTCCACACCGACGACTTGGCGGGCACGTACATCGCCTTTGTAGTCCGAGTCGCTGCCACCCAGATTCAAATCGGCGTTGCCTTGGACCTCGCTGGCAACAAGAAGGTCGCTCTCTATCTCTGTCTCTGCCACCTTGCAGGCAGGCTTTGTATATGCCTTCTTCATAATTATCAATTGTCAATTATCAATTATCAATTAAATAGCCACTTTTTCGCCTTTGTGAACATAGATGCCCGGTTTCGACGGCTTGCTGTCGTACTTGCGACCGTTCAAATCGTACCAAACATCATCTCCTGAATCTTGAATCTTGAATCCTGAATCCTGAATCTCCCCTACGCTCGTCGGATCGTCTTCGCCGAGGTTCAACACGATGTTGCGGGCCTCAGACGTCTGGCCGAGATCCACGTGGAAGTAAGCACGGAACGATTTGATGGTCTTGTCGGCCGAGGGCCAGTAGAGCTTGTTATTAGTGCCGAGGTAGAGGTTGCTCTTGTCGCCGCCGGTTAGCACCACGGGGTCGTAGTTGCCCAAGAACTGAACCTTGCCGTCTTCGCTCGTGACGTCAGTCGGCAAATCAGCATAAAGGGTGACATCCGTGAAGAGGGGACTCACGATATCGCTGCCGCTTGCCCACTCCACCAGATAGGGTTTGCCGGCCTCTATCTTTGTGGCATCCTTGAAGTATAGGTAGAGCGTGCCGCTTTCAGGATCATAGCCCGTCTGCTTGTCGGTATCGTAAATGCCTTCGGTGTCCAACTCCTTGACGGTTGCACCCGCCAACGGTGAGACGCTGATGTCGTCTATATCGAAGGGCAGACACAGTGTGTTCCAGTCGCCGTCCTTGTAGAGCGTGCGTCCGCCGGTGGTGACACTCTTCGTTTGGTCGTCCCAATGTGCGATGCTGCCGCTGTTGTCGGCGTTGTCAATCAAACCTATGAGGTGGCAGTCGCCGCATTCGCCGTAGACGTTGAAGCTGTGGTCTTCCTGGTCCGCGTAGCAATAATCACAGCCGGTCACGCCATGCTTCTCGCCACTGACGATGGCAATTACGGCTCCTCCGTGGGCGCATTTGTTGACTCTGACATACTTGTACTCCCGGCAGTCTTTGACGCGGTTAGCCTTTTGGGAGCGATACAAATCGGTAGTGACAAAAACGCCCAAATTGTCGGCAAAGGTCAGCGAGCCGTGGTTGTCGCTGTCTGAGCCCGCACCGATGGCACGCTGGTCTCCTCCGGACTCAACGATGACGATGCCGCCCGTGATGGTGACATTGCCACCCTTGCCGTTTTCTGCGCCGCCGATGCCTGCGCCTTTGTCGGTTCCGTAGGCACGAACCTCGCCACCGCTGATGTTGACAGTACCACCGTCGGCATCCTCACCGCCGCCGATGCCTGCGCCGTCTTCACCACCATGGGCTTCCACGTAACCGCCCGTCACGGTGAGCGTTCCACCATGGCGTTCGCCACCGGTGATGTATTCACAACCGCTGCCGATGCCTGCAGCCCACTTGCCACCCTCGGCATAGACATAGCCTCCGCTGATGGTGACATTGGAGCCGTTGGTATTCCAGCCGCCGCCGATGCCGGCACCACGCTCGTCACCGTAGGCATAGACCTTACCTCCGGTCACGGTGAGTGTCCCTGTATAGGTAATCCTGTTATCATCATTTTTACCTGCACCGATACCCGGTCCCTCGTGTTTATCACACTTTGCTTTCACCGTGCCGCCGTGAATAGTTACGTCTGCGCCATTGGTTCCTTGACCGCCGCCGATGCCGGCTGCGCCATAGCTGCCGGTAGCTTCAACATAACCGCCATAAATGGTGATGGTGCCGCTGTTGTGGGCATAGCTTCCGCTACCGATACCTGCTGCGCCCGATGAATTGCCATGACCTGTGGCATAGACGCTACCGCCATAGATGTTCACGATGCCGCAATCGTTGTTCCATCCTCCACCGATACCGGCTCCGCCACCTCCACCATCACTTCCATGTTCAGAGTCTCCCTCTGCGTGAACGGTACCGCCATAGATGGTAATGGCGCCACCCGGATCAGTATAGCTGTTATTCCCGATGCCGGGACTGGCATCACCGCCATGAACATTGATATCACCTCCGTGAATGACAATCGTGCCGTTTGCCTTATCAGCGTCAGCTCCGAGTCCGGCATAATATCGGTGGATAGAAAATGATGGACTATACATATTGGTCATTTTGCCGGTATCGTCGGCCTGACCATGGATATGAAGGACACTCGGACTGTTTGCGATGAAGAACCACGCTTCGAGCGATGCTCCGTCGCAGAGGATGAGGTGGTATTCGCCGTCACCGTTCATGTAGAGCATATTGTCGTAAACTACATCGCTGCCTTTGACCGCATACCAGCCTGGGTCAAGATAGGTATTGTCACTGCTGCCCGTCAGCGTGGTATATTGGGACTCACGTATGCGGTAAGAGGCCTCCACGCGCTTGGCCGTCTCGTTCCAGCTGCGCTCAATGTAATAGACGCCGCCTTCGGGGATGGCGTTGTTCAGCTGCGCCTCACCGGCGACGGCTCTCATGCCCCTAATAGCCCCTTTGTCAGCGGTGAAGAAGCCGGCTGGGTGAATGTCGTGATAGGTCGAATAGCCGCTGGTGAACGTGCCCAGCGTCTCCATGTCCACGAAGACGTGGCTTCCTTCAAGGTCGCCGGTGATGTTGATGACCGTGCCGTTCTTCAGGTAGAGGTTCGACCGCATACCCTTAGAATTCCAGTTGTCGTTTACAATATTCGTTCCCTGCATGTTCAGCGTGCCAGCATTGAAGATACCGCCACCACCCTTAGGTCCAGTCTTGTCGTAAGTGATGTTGCCCGTGATGGTACAGCCCGTCATCGTCAGCGTGCCACCCGCTCCGTTGCTGATACCGCCGCCCCTGTCATCGGCTACACAGCCGGTGATGGTGACATCCGTCAGGTTTGCCGTACCGCCCTCGTTGACGAGACCGCCGCCGTTGCCGCCCCAGCCGCCTTTCAGCGTACCGTTACTGAGGTGGAGCGTCGCTCCGCTGCGCACGGTGATTACCTGACCGCCGGTGTCCCAGTTGCGTGCCGTCAGTCCGCGGTCCAGCGTGTGGCCGCCCAGGTCGATGGTCACCGTCAAGCCGCTTCCGATACTCAGCGTACTGTTGCTAAGGTCGATGTTGGCCGTCACGGTGATGTTTGCCCCGTTGTTCTGTATTGCGGCGCGCAGTTCTTCGTCCGTGTCGACGTTGTAATCTGTTGCCCACGCTCCCTGCAGCAGTGTGCACAGCAGGGCTGTTATCATGAACAATACCTTCCTCATTTTTAATTTTTCATTTTTCATTCTTAATAGACCTCTTACTTCTATTTTATTGGGCGAAAAAATAGGCATTTTGACGAAAACATTATACGTTTTTCGGCCACTTTTTAGACAAAATATGTTATAAAGCAGAAAATCAAAGGGTTTTAGCCTGCCAAAACAAAAAAGCCGCCGAAATGCTCCGGCGGCCCTGTCTCTCATCTTTCAACGTTTGGTCTGTGCGTCAGCCGTCAGACTAATCGCAATCCTGGTAGATGTAGGCAGCATACTGGTACGGATCCGTGTCAAATAATTTCAGACATCTCTTCTTGCCTGTGGTATTGGGGGAGACGAAGACTCTGACTCCGGGATATTTGCCGTCCTCCTTACTGCCAACAGGAACAACAACAAACCATTCGCCGGTCATGATGTCTTTCTCGATTGTGACGTTGGCCTTTTCCCAAGGGCCTTCACTCTTAGATGTGTGTGGAGTTAAGTCTTGGCCGAATTTCCACGAATTCGTATAAGCATCATCGTAAATCACTGTACCTCTGCTCCAAGCAACGTTAATGGCACCGCCTTCTGCTGGGATTACCTTATTACTTATATTTGTTGTCACAGGGTTGTAGCCACCATCACCTTCTATTTCACCATCTTTTTTGCTACAACCGACCATCGTGAGCGCCAGCATCACACACGCAATAATTACTGATAAATGAATACAAAGTTTTTTCATAGTCAATCTGATATTTTTCGCAAAGATACGTTTTTTTTCCTATTCTTGTCTTTTTTTTTCCTTTTCAATGTTCTTTTTGACGAGAATATGTATCATATATGTCTTTGAGGTTATATCACTATTTTGCAATACCCGTGACCATTTTCATGTCAGTATTAAGATTAAATTCATAAGCATATCCTCCCGCGAATGGGTTAGAATTATCCGGTCGATAATGACTGTCATTCGTGTTGTAATATCCACTAAGGAAGAGGCCGTTACCTTTGCCGCTCCATCCAAAATTACAATGAACATATTGGGATACAACTGGCCCCTGCACTGTATATTGGCCCGTGACATGATTGTAAATATGCGTTGTTACTCTAATTACCGCACAGCCGTCGCCCAACCAAGCATGACCAGATGCATCAACAGATGGAGAAACATTAGGATTGTTTGGAGCAGGAATCGTATATGCGGCCCCCTCTCCTCTGATAATTACAGGTAAACCTATCATAATGTTTGAAATAATGGTGTTGACGTTATAATCGCCATATTCTCCCGGATGTGTATATCCGAAATTATGTAGGGTCTGTGGCACATCTGCAATGGTTCCGGATGAACCGCCAGCACCATATTCAATATCAAGGTTGTCAGAGTTGCCTAATAATTGCATTAGTAAACCTATACCAACATTGGTGCTATCAATAACCATTTCATCCCAATCAAATACACAACTTCCATACGAGGCGGGATATTTGTGAATTGCCATTAACTGGGCAACTGCTGTTGTAACACATCCAGTTGGATAATTGTGTTCTCCCGAATAATAGGGCGGACAAAATTGATTATATGGAAACTTTTGTCCCCAGTTTACTGGACATTGGCCATGTTTATTGACCGTGACACTGTCTTTCACCACGGCAACGGTAAACAGCCCGTTTGACGCATATGCCGTATCACTGCCTGCTTCGACAATCATCTGGGCATAGACAGCTTCTGCATGTGCCAAAGCAGCCGCTACTCCGGGATTGTCTATCGTCATGTCGGGAGTCAGTTCGCCCTTTTCTGTCAGGGCAAGCATCGGAGCGCCGCGCTTGTCCGCACCCATAATGGCGAATCCTCCATTATCATCGAAGTTGAATACGTGAACCCGAGGATGTTCGGCAATGACCTCCTCACCGCTGGCAGCGCGGGTCACGTTGCTTTCGCCACCGATGGTGTATCGGCTCTTGATGCGCTTAATCTGTGAGATGCCCCCGCCCTTCGTCGTTGACTCGTAATCATGGGCAAGAATCTCTTCAAGGGTCTTTTCCGCTTCGTCAATATTAATAGCAAAAGGATTATCCTCGATGACGTTTTCCTCCTCTTGGACAGGAACAGGAAGACTGTCCTCCACTGTGTCGCTGCAAGCGGCAAAGGTTACAGCAATTAAGAATAACACTGCACTTAAAAAAATACTTTTTCTCATAACGAAATGACTTAATTGTTATTTAATCACTATTATCGTCTAATGCATTTTTTGTATGCAAATATACACATCATATTGTTTATATTATATTTTTTTATTGAGTTTTTTTTTTTAATTTTTGATTTTTTACAATTTTATATATTTGCAGCAAATTTTTAATTAGAATGATATACAATAATAATTAAAGAGAACAAATTTCTTTCATTGAAGGATTTCGAATTTTCAATGGAGGGCGATGCTATGACCAGAGCGGATGCTTTTCAAGACTACATTCGTCAAATGAGACAGTTTAAAACACTACCTTCGAAACAGACTCCATGAAGCCGGCTTCGATATTGGGCAGTCCGAATCTCCGATTTTCCCAATTATGGTTCGAGATAACAAAAAAGTTTATGAAAGTTATGACTATTGGTTTTCTGACATCGCCAAAGAGGCGGCCAAATGCAAGACGTCCAAAGAACAATTTGTGTCTCTGATGTGCGGGTTGCAAGATGCATTGCAGGAGAAATCCGTCATGCAGGAACTGCTGCGATGGGAAATCGCGGAAGGTAACGAAATTACAAATCGCACAGCCACATTGCGCGAAATGTTCACACTGCCCTTGGCTGATAAATACCGGGATTTATTTGCTGAAACGTCCATTGATATTGTTGCGCTGGCATCCATGCTGATTGGTGGATTGTATTATTTGAATTTGCACAAAGAGCGAGCCACATTCTGCCACATCGATTTGAGAAAAGAAGAGGATTGCGCACGTATCAAGGATGCCGTGAAGATCTTCAGTGACATCATGTTTTCTGCATTAGAGAAAAAAGACACGAAATTGGACGTCGCAGAACGCATGAGAGCAAGGGGAATCGACGAGCAAACCATCAAAGAGTGCCTGCAGATATAAATCAAAGTTATCTAATCTTCGTTGGGTGACTTTTGCCGTAAACTACAACTTACTTTAGCGGAGCCACACCGTCAAACGACAAAGACGAAAGATAAAACTCCGGGAAGCACTTTACCGGTCGCCCCGCCGGATTGTTACTCCAGCGGGACTTTTTTTTCTAAAAAAAACGGCGCAGAAAAGTTGCGGGTTGAAGTGATCTGCGGGCGCTTTTCCTTTCTATGCGGGAAAAACTGAAAAAAGCCACCGGCGCCTTTGCGCCAGCGGCTCATTTTCATTTTTAATTATTCATTGCGAAGCGTCACCCCAGTCACCCAACCGCGCGATGAGCTTCTGCTCCATGCGGGGCGTGAGGCGGGCGCCCTTGTGCCACTTGAGGCGCTTGAGCGAGTGGTTGAGCGACTTGTGGTGACCGGCGCTGCAGTGCAGATCGCGGTTGAAGAGCTCGC
>JAEEGH010029869.1_pt1 | contig 10629 bp, 8 predicted proteins | sample 9134181 | NCBI WGS metagenome assembly JAEEGH01 (sample SAMN16246544, study PRJNA631951) | gut metagenome | biome: gut microbiome; feature: rumen; material: DP-attached | host: Bos | place: Iran: Karaj | collected 2018-10
GCCATGCCGGCCGGCTTTTCATCTCGGCCTTGTTCTTTCCGCCCACTCCGACGTCAAACTGGTAGATGGGCTTACCGGTAGTTGGGGTGGGCTTTGTAAATGTATTGTCAATGCTTACACCCATTGCCTCAAGCGCATCGGCATCAATCTCGTATAGGTTGGCTGCGATGGTGGCATTATCCAGACAGATGTCAACGTTTGATGTTACAGTAGCGTTGTTACCGCCGCCGTAAACATAACCGTATGTTCCGCCTCTGAGCTCTATGTAAGACTTTTCTACTTCAGGCTTGGAATCAACCGTAAAGGTGGTGCCCAAAGCGTTTACAGTATACTTGTGGGTGGACGGGTTTTCCGTGTATGTGCCGTAGTCTCCGTTACCGCCTCCGAACAACTGACCTACAAAGATTTGGTTGCCGTTGGCTTCAGGACTGGCATGTACCAGTGAGTTGTATTTTGTAACGGCAACTCCGTTTTCTATTGAGGTTATCTCATTGCTGGCGGTGTGGACGAATATACCTGAGGGTATCTGCATCTTGGTCCACAGGGTCCAATCCCATGTGTTGCTGGCTTCAATGTGTCCGGCTATATCGTTACCTCCGTATACGGCTTTGATTTCAAGATCCTTGGTAGCGTGTGCACCGTCAATATCCACAAGACTGTATCCAAAGATGTTCGCCAGACGTGATCCTCCGTAAACGGCTTCATTCAGAGTACCTCCCTGAAGTGTAACGTGGGTTGTACCCATAAGGTCGGCCTTGTTACCTCCGCCATACACATTCTGGTTTATTGTACCGCCTTTTATGAGGACGTTGGAGTAACCGAATACGTATGCGCTGTCACCGTCACCTGCACCAAAGAGTCCGCCGTCCATGGTTCCGATCAATGCGGTGCTGCCGATAACGGTGTTTGAACCGTCAATGGTAACCTGTGTACTACCGTAAGTACGTCCGTTTTCACCTCCTCCGAATATTGTTCTGATATTACCGTCGTATACAGCAACTGATGCAGCTATAGTTGCTACAGAGTCAAGTTTCATCTTGACCTTGTTCTTGTTTGGAGCTGCGGTTGATGCATTGTCGGTGCCAATGGCTCCGAAGTGTCCTCCTCCATATACATTTCCTCTGATAACAATGCCTCCGGTTGACTGGGCCTGGGTGTTAATACATAAAAGCAACATTAGGCAGAGCATGATTGCCCGGCCATAACCTTGAATTTGTATATGAAGTCTTTTACTCATTTCTCAAATAGTCCTTTTTAAGAGTCCTCAACACTCAATTCAACTTGAACGTCGTCATCACTCAACTGGTAAAGATAGGAGGGTATGACGTTCACGGTTATTTTGTAGTTCTTACCTTTTTCAGGTCTGGTTATCTTCTTCAGGATGTTCTTGTTCGTAGCGGTTTGATCCGCGCGGATAAGATGTCCACTCTTGTCATACACATCGTATTGCACTGTCAGGGTAAACTCCGGCAGGCCGGTACGCGGAAGGAAACAGAACCAACCCAATTCTGTGGTGTCGCTGTCCAGCACAACCCTGTTGTCCTCATCAACCTTTGTCGGATCTACGGTAATGTATGAACCTTCACCAACAAGGTCTATTCTAAGATTTCTGGTGGTGAAACTTCCGTTCTGGTCAAGGTTGAACTCACGGTCAGCGAAAGAGTAGGTGTGTGTACCTGTGAACAGGCCTTGACTTGTGGTGATTGCGGCTTCTTTAAGTTTGATAGTTCTTATGCTGTTATAAGCACTGTCAACCTTGAAAGAGAAAGTGGCTTTGGCAAACAGGTGGTCCAGTGCCAGGAAGACTTTTGTCGAGGCAGGATGGCCCTGATAGGTACCTGTGCTGACAGTTCCAATGTTGAATTTGCCGAAAGTAAAATCAGCATTTGCATTATCCGAGAGTTGAGGATAGTGCTGAGTGGGATCCGGTGCCAGATATTCATTGCTACAAAGGAGCTTTCCTGTTGAAGCGGTGCTTACCAGCGGATCAATGGTTGTGATTATGTCAAAGCCGGAGAATCTCAAAGTAACGTTACTGCTACTGGTGTAGGTGAATGTGGGCATGCTTCCCTCATCAATCGGCATTGAAGTGTAGCAGTAGAGGTAGTAATTCTTGCCTGAATGAACGTTAACTCTTGAGAACCAGCGTCCGGGGTTCTGCTCATCGGGCAGGAACCATCCTGATGCGTCAAATGATGAGAGGTGGTTGTCACCTTCATAGGCGACAGCCTCTGCGTAGATGTTCTGGCGGTGTCCTGAGTATGTGGTGTAGTCTGCTGCGGCACGAGTAATGACAGGAGTCTCTATCTCATTGCTGAAGACGGGATACAGCGTAACATCACCACGCTCTATGCTTTCCTCGCGAGAGCATGAAACCAGAGCGACTGCTGCAAGTATAACAGATACAGTCAGTTGTCTGAGATGTCCTTTTTGTCTGCCACTCTGAATCATCACCATGATATACAAAGATAATAAAATTTATTTTATTATACCAAAATTACCAGTTATATAATTCCTCGCTTTGATTAACGTCTACCCACTTGTTGATATACATGGTCTCCAGTTCTATACCGCCCTGGGTGTTGAACTTGAGATTCAGTATATATGACTTACCGGACTCCATCAGATAGGTGTTACCGGTACCGATGTTTACGGTTGCTACTTCCGAAGTCTGTTGTGCGGCTGATCCGATGGCGTATGTAACGCTCAATGTCAGGTCTGACCAACCGTCAGTGGGAACCAGCAGCCATGAACATAAGGGTGTGGGCTTATACTGAGCCTGATCACTGGCCTTGAATGCGTCCTCAAGAACCTGAACACCAGTGGCGTTGTTCAGAAGTGTCTGATTAACAGTCTGCTGCGCTGTTGCTTTGCTTATCTGATTGAACCCTGAAGCGGATAATGTGGCGTTATAATCTGATGAACCGCTAGAAAGCAAAATACCTTTACCCTGAAGGGTAATGTTGTGGACCTTTACGTGATTGTTTACATCACCTACGTAGTGTCCCTGAATTATCAGCTTGGAAAGAATGTGGTTGAAGCCGAAAATGACAGTACCGCCATAAAACAGGGGGTTGGGATCATTGGATCTGTACTTGCCTACGCGAATTGATGTCAGGAAGTCAAAGCTTGCTGCATCTGCTCCATCCTGCCAGTTGGGGATGTCGTTGATGGTCAGGCTCATATCTTCAGTACTCTGCAGGCTGTTGACATCGGTGGCTGTTGCCCAAGCGGTTCCGTCCTGCGGGTCACTGCTTCCCAGATGAGGCCAGTATGCAAAGAACTGGTATGATACAGTGGGGTTGCTGTCCCAATAGCGAATGGGGGTGTAACTCCATGATGCGTTCTGCGAATTATAGCTGACAGGCGTATTGTTGAAGAGGCGATAAATATCGTTTGACTGATCAACGGGTCTGGTCTTGTATCCGTATACACCAAAATCAAGGCCACTTTGCAAAAGGTCTGCCAGACTGTCTACGACAGCTTTTGTCGATGCGTTTGAGACTGAGGGCGTGCCCATTATGATTTGGGTCTTTTCCTCCACCACCGGCTTATCATGCTTGCAGCATGAGTGCAGCAGCAACGCTGCCAACATTGCCGGCACAATCAACTTTACTGTTTGGACTCTATTTCGCATTACTGGTTATTTCTTTTGGTTACGTGTAAGGATATTTCCTTATATATGTACGTTGTAGTCAAGTGAGTACATCTCCTCCCATTCCTGGACTGTCGCCGTGAATTCAATTGAGGCATCCTCAATATCACGTTCAGGCTCTATAATGCCGGTATTGGGATCTTTCTGAATCTGTCTCCACTCGTCGTCATCGTCTACATCACCGTCACCGTCGCTGTCATAGTGAACCAATATCACGTCCTTGCCGTTGGGGTTGTTCGGATTGCCGTCTGAAGGATCCTTGTCGGGATCGCCAGTCTGCTGAGTGGTATTGTCATCATCTATGTCATCAATGTGACCGTCGCCGTCACGGTCCAGACCGGCCTCGAGCAGGTCATCGCCGTCAATGTCCTCCCAAACAATCGGGTAGGGATTCCATGTGTCAGGAATATCGTCACCATCAGTGTCCTCAAATACATAAATGATGTCGGGCTCGTCGGGATTGTATTTCATAACACCGGGGAGCGGTGTGTCATCGTTTTTGCTGAGGGTGTCACCGGTAACAGGGTCGATCTGAATGCTGCCGTCACCGTCGGCATCCCAAATGCGTGTTGCAATCTGAGGATTGAAAGCAAGAGTATAATTGTAGCGGTAATTGGGCTGCCATGCCGTTATAGGCTTTGAGTTTGCGTTGCTGACGCCTGTTATACCGGCCAGTCTGATACCGTTTTTGGTATATGTTGAAGAGGTGCCGTCTTTGTAAACAATTCGGAAAACGGCATCAATGCTTACGTCTCTGGGTTGTGATGCAGTGCTGAACAGAGTCTGCGGAATCATGAGATAGTCATGGAAGATGGCCTTGGAGGTCTTATTGATGACGATGTCATTCTTTGTGGGTATCTGCATGTAGTTCTTTACATTGCTCCATGTTCCTACTGCATTGTTCTGGTTCCAGCCGGTCTGTTCGTAATGACCGGTTGAGTATATGTTGTAGAATCTTATGCTCTTGATGGTTATGCTCTCTATTCCGGTGGTGTCAAGAGCGCTGCTTATCTTGGCATAAACATTTACGTTGCTCAGAATATGATGGAAATACATATCAACTGTCTGGAACGGTGATACGTCACGTCTCTCGGATATCATCAGGTCTATCTGATCATCGGGATCGTCCGGAGTGGTGTACTCATTGATCGTAATGAAACGATTGTCGTCATTGCTCATGGTGTAGAGCGTCTTGGAGTAGGGGAAGAATCCGTAGAACATATATGAAGAACCTACATTCCACAGTTTCTTGTTGTCATATGTCCATGTTGACTGCTGTACATAACGTACATCCTGGTTGTTGAATATCACATCCACAACTCCGTCAGTTTTCTGTGTGCCCCATACTGCCATGGTATCACCTACGCTGAATCCGCCGTTGCCGCTTGCCATTGAGGCGCGGGTCATGTTGTTAACGTAGTTGCCAAACTCAATGTAAGCATTAGATCTGGCTGCATCCTTGTCAATCTCGTGAAGGATACCGTACTGCTGGCATGATACAACGAGCATCATGCCTGCCAAAAGACTTGTTTTCAGGATCACTCTTAAGCTTTTCATCTTTTTCATTGTCTTATTAGGACTATTTTATATGTTATTAATTTCTTTTTCAGCATACTGACTGTTCCAGTCTTGAACTCCGGCAGAAAACTTGATAGGATCTGGGCCAAGTATAACGGTAATCACGTAGTTCTTTCCTGGCTCAAACCTACCGAACAAACCGTTCAGACTGAATATGTTGTCCATGCGGTTCATGAAACCGCCGGGAGTTCCTATTTTGTACCACACGCGGATGTACTGTTCAGAACTAACCGTTTGTGGAATGAGCAATGACTCGAGCAGATAAACTGTCGAGTCGGGTACACTCACATGCTTGGCGCTTGTTATTGAATAGCGCGGCAGAGTGTCAATGGGGGTCCATTCGGCTGTCAAGGAATTGTCAGTGATCTGGTTGAAATTACCCTGACTAATGAAATTGCCGATCTTTAAGCTGTCTATGGATACTGCTAAAATGGAGTCGGGGGATAATGTGCTGCTACGGCGCACTCTGACGCATATCTTAGACAGAATATGCTGCATGTTGAATATTACCTCGCTGCGGTATATGCCGGCCATGCTCTGACCTGTGCGATCCAACATCCAGTCGGTGTCTGTAACCTTGCTGAAATTGGCGGGTGGATTAGGAACTCCACTGTCTATTGTGTTGCATCCTGTCAACGTCACTCCGGTAATGCTGATGGCGTGGGTTGCAGAATCAATTGATGCCGTCACTCCGGGAACACTACCTGAGTGCGGTGCGTAAGCGTAGAATTTATAAGAACTATGTTGCTCCCAGTACTTTACAGGACTGTAGGTCCACTTTGCCAGGGGGGTGCTGAACGTTACTTCCTGATTGTGGAAGATACGTTCAGTAACTCCCTCGGATGTGGTTTGCCATCCCCAGACTCCCATCCTCCCGGTATGGTCGCTGAGCAGGGTTACGGCTCGGGTCTTCATGAATACGGGGTTGTCAATAATGCCGTTGCTGAAGTTTATTGCCAGATTTTGCTTGTCGGGCTGTTCACGTAGTTCGCGAACCTCGTCATATGCGCAACCCCATGCTGTCAGGATTATTCCTGTCAGCATCAGTTTTGCAATATGTACGCACAATCTGTTCATTTCCACTTCATTTCGGGTATTGTATACCCATTTCACCTCTTTTTATAATATACCTTATTATTCTACCTAAGGTATACTCCCAAGCCGTTGTCTAATGGTCCTTTTTAAATTGAAACCCTGGGCAACGTACTTTTTATAAATATCATTGGTCATCCAGCGCTCACGCTCTCTTAGTGACCGGTAGGGGTATCACCCCCTGCCGGCCTATTTAAAGAAAAGAGTTAGCTGATGATCATTAATCAATGGTCAAAGATCCGTCCAAACCGTTAGTCCAGTCATTGATTGTGTTGCCGTCGAAGTAAATAGCCTGCGGGTCAATAGTGATTGTCAATGTGTTGCTGGTGTTCTGACCGAACTTTGTCAGTGTTGTTATGTTCTTATCTGTTGCTACAAAGTGCTCTTTGTCACCTTCGGTTGAGCTGTAATATATATCATACTCAACAGTTGCCTTGTATGTATATGTGGCGGGTGTTGCGCCAGTGGCGGTAGGAGCAATAAGATAAGAGGCAATCTCATTTTCGGTTGCATTTAACAGCAAATCTGTTACAGTTGATCCATCAGCGTCGAAGCATGTGATAGAAGTTTCGGCCATACCGGTTCCGGACCATGTATCACCATCGGTTGCGCTTGAGTTAACAGCGCCGGCAGTCTTCTGGGAGTATGAGGGGCACATTCCCTGCAGCTTGATTGACAGGTCTGTCAGCTTGATCTGGGGGTAGTTGCTACCTGAGTTAGCAAAACCTGATGTTGTTTTTACACGAACTGCAAGCTTTGAAAGGATGTGGCTGAAAGTGAATTCCACATCACCGTCAGTTGCATTTCCCTTAGGTTCAGCTCTCTCAACTTTGGCAGCTACGAGATAGTCAATCGCGCTTGTTGTGGCAGCTGTAACCTTGCTGGTTCCATTGTTGTCGGCAAGAATCTGTACGGCTTCTACGGAAGAAGCAGAAATCTTCTTGGTTGACTCGTCTATGCTGAACTTGCTATGAGGAGCTACAGCATAGAATACGTACGATGCTGCGAAATCCCAGTACTTGAGAGGTGAATACTCCCATTTTGTAGTTGACTGAGTTGAAGAGCTGTTGTAGGTTACGGTTGTTCCATCAAATACTTTAGAGGGTGTGTTGTCGTATGTCTTCCATCCCCAAACTTTCATAGTGTTGCCGTTCTGCTCAAGAGCGGTTTTGCTGTTGATCTCACCGGCATTCGCTTTGGTCTTCTTGCCAACGTTGATGTTAGAGAAAGCAATGGGAATCTCTTGGTTAACAATGTCATTCTTGACATCGTTGCTTGAGCAACTGATTACTAATGCAGTTGCTGCAATGATAAATAATGACTTTTTCATATCAATAGGTTTTTGTTATTAGCTAATGGATTGTATGTTACTTAATAGTCTGCTCATATGTGGTTTTGTCGTCCCACTGGCGAACTACAGGATCAAAAGTAATGACGTCAGCGTCAATAATGATATTAAGATTGTTCTGGTAGCCTTCACAGAAAGCAAGGGTACTTCCGCCTTCAATATTGAATGCGTTAGCAAGATTGTAATATGCAGTATAAGGCTCATTGTCGATGGTGTACTTGATCTTGAAATAGGGATGAGCAGGATTATTTGCTCCATTCTTTCCTGTAGCTCTGTCAAGAACCTCACTTGTAATGGTCTGCGGGATTATCAGATACTGGCAAATATAGAGGGCTGTTCCTTCAATATTTGCGGTCGGTATAGCACCTGCGAGATTATAAGGCTCGTTGGCGATGTCATAGCCGCTCCAGCGGGCAGTTGTTCCGTTCTTAAGGGTTGATCCTGATGCTGCGTTTTCTGTAAATGAACCTTTGTTATTGAGATTTACGCCTGTTATTGCAAACTCAACCAATTTAACTGTGGCATTTCCTGCTTCAAGTTGAGCTCCCCTCTTAACTGTGACGTTAAGGCGTGAAAGTACGTGGTCAAATATTTCATTGACAGCAGGCGGATTGGTGACATTGAATACTGTTCTAAGTATTTCGTTGTCCTCGGCAATCATAAGATCAACGTCGCCTACATTCTTGAAACTATTCTGGTAAGTAGTAACTGAAGATGTAGAAAGGTTTGTTCCTGTAAGTGTGAAATCTGCATAAGTCAGATAGTCGTCACCGTAATTATCAGCAGTGGAATTGTTGTTGAGAGTCCATTTTTCATCCTTGGGGGCAGCTGCGTAGAAATAATAGCTGTCTGCGGATTTGTCCCAGTATTTGGATTCTTCCGTATTCCATGCTGTTGTGTAGTTTACACCAGTCTTGTTAAACACTGCAGGTGTAACCCAAGCGCCTTCGTATTTTTTCCAAGACCAAACATAGAATGAAGTGCTGTGATCTTCCAAATCCCATGTGGCATCCTGATTTGAGTTGTCGGCTTTGGTCTGTCTTGTAGCAAATGTGCTGAAGTTGATAGGTGATTCGGCGTAATTTTTTACGTCGTTCTTAATGTCGTTGCTTGAGCAGGCTGCGAACAGTGCGGCAGCGGCTGCGATCATCAAATAACTCTTTTTCATAATTCTCTTTTCTTTAATTGTTTATTGTTTAGCAGTTGTCCTTCTCTATTTTTTACTGGGCAATTATTTCCTTGTTAGCGTTAACATCGTCCCAGGCTGTTGCGGATGCATCAAATTTGATCATCTCGGTCTGTACAGTACAGGTCAGAGTGTAGTTGTAACCCTCATTGAGGTTACGCATGTTTGCAAGATCATAGAGGTCAAAGGTGTTTGTAAAGTTCTGAACTACACCGCCGTTAATGGTAGATTGTATGCTATACTTTACAGTAACGGTAACCTGATTGGCTGCGGTGATAGTCTGCGGCATAATCAGTGACTCGATGAAGTAATAAGGTGCACCCGGAGTAAATACGGCAGGATTGCCGTCGTATTCACCGCTGTTAAGTGTGGTTCCGGTTTCATTCTCGTAGGTCAATTTATAAGCGGCGTTATCAACTGACGGTGTCCAACTTGCTGAGGTGGTGTAAGTGCCCTTGTCTTTAAGTCCGCTTATTGTAACCTCTTTTACTATAACAGTGGCATTGTTCAGGCCTTCGCCCTTTTCAACCTTTACGTTGAACTTTGCCAGAATGTGACGGAATATGAGGTTTACATATTCATCATGAGCAGCGCCGTTGATATTGCCATTGTAGCTTGAAACCATAAGATCCAGGTCGCCATTAGCCTCAACAGTGAATCCTTTTACCATCTCTGAAGTGGTAGGAGCAGCCTGAAGGTTGGTTCCTTCCAGAATGTAAGGGGCGGTTGTTCTGAAATCATTGCCGGCATCACCAACCTCAGCTTTCTCATCGTAGTAGTAACGGATGGGGTTTTTTGCTGATACAGGTGCATAAGCAATGAAATCAAATGTAGCCTGTTTGTCCCAGAAACGGGGGTCGTCATATCTCCAATCACCCAGAACGTCAGTTTTTGTGGGATCCTGATATGTGCAAGTTACACCATTCTGTGTGCCTGCTGCAGTTGCTGCGCCGCCAAACAGATACTGGATGTCTGTAGCGTCATTCTTGCTCTGCTTGGTACCGTATACAGCGAATGTATTGTGGTAGAACTCCAGGTTTGCAGAATTGGAAGCATCGCCACGGGTGGCTTTCTCAGAATAGGAACTGAATCCGATAGCCTTGGGCTCAGTTGTGTCCTTGAGATCGTTATTGATCTTCTCTGTCTCTCCGCAAGATACCAGCATTGTGGCAGCTGCGGCAAGGATGTAAATACTTTTTCTCATAAGATTATTCTTTCCTTTTTTGTTATTGTCAGTTAGTTAATGAAACGCATTGATGCGTCATTATAGTTAGTGTAGCTTCCGTAAGTGGCCTGTCCGTTTTCGTGAGCTGCATTGCTCTGGGATTCACTTGCAGTGCGTGTGTTTGCGAGAGTAGCTAAAGCTGCCACTGCCAGCGTTGCCACGGCTGCCAGAAACATGTAGCTCCATTTTCCTTTTCTGATTAACTCTGTAAACATACTTCTTTATATTTTAATACTTGTTAATTTATATACATATTTTGTTGTGAAATCATCGTTTCTTCATCAAATTGTGATCTCAGCGTTGATTTCGTTTGCCCAATCCTCTACATTTGCATTGAAACCGCCACCGGTGCTCTGAGGACGCTGATCGATTACATCCTGCGGAATCTCATTGGCATCAATGTAAATGGTGATGACACCACCTGCGGGCTTCTCGTGCATCTGCTCGGTGATGTCTCTGGTGATGGTGTAGGTCAGTCCGTTGCGGAGTGTCAGACCTATACCGATGAAGTTCTGGTCAATCAGAGCAGCCTTGCTGCCTGCCTT
>JAEEGH010029871.1_pt1 | contig 10627 bp, 14 predicted proteins | sample 9134181 | NCBI WGS metagenome assembly JAEEGH01 (sample SAMN16246544, study PRJNA631951) | gut metagenome | biome: gut microbiome; feature: rumen; material: DP-attached | host: Bos | place: Iran: Karaj | collected 2018-10
CGGATTCGAACCAACGACCCCGAGATTACAAATCACGTGCTCTGGCCAACTGAGCTAAAGAGGCTTTTCTAAGCAGCCGTTCTCTGTTTCAGATTTACGACCTGTCGGAAAACGGCTGCAAAGTTACTACTAATTTTTGAATTACCAAAACTTTTCCAAGTTTTTTTTATCTATTTCTCAATTTTTCCTTGAATTTCTGAAGCTGAGCCCTCATGGAATCAACGCAAAGGTCGATACTTTCCTCAAAAGTGTCACTGGTCTTCTCTACAAAAAGGGTACTTCCGGGAACTGCCACAGAGAGGCTTGCCTCCTTGTTCTGGGCAGTAGCAGGCTTCACAACTTTCAATTGCACCTCTACTTTCTGTATATCCTCAAAAGATTTTTCCAACTTGGCGACCTTCTTTTCGATGAACGCCTGTAACTTCTCGGTAGCGTCGAAATGAATCGACTTGATCTTAATCTCCATAGTTACCTCTTTTTTAAGTTAATAATAAGGGTTCAAGCTCGCGGATGAGCTTCTTTATAAGTTCGCTTCAACTGCTCAAACGTGGTGTGGGTGTAGATCTCCGTCGTACTGACGCTCTCGTGACCCAACAAGTTCTTGATGCTTTCAAGCCCTGCACCATTGTTAAGCATGGCAGTGGCAAAGGTATGTCTCAGCACATGGGGGGAGCGTTTTTTCAGGGAAGTCACCATCGAGAGATACTTACGTACGATGGCATAAACCTGATTGCCCGTCATCCTGTCTCCTTTGTCATTCAGGAACAAGGCACCGCACTTGTTCTCAAACCGTTCCGCCCTGACAGCCATATACCGGTCGAGCATATCAGCCATCTCCTGTCCGAACGGAATCATGCGCTGCTTATTCCTCTTGCCTGTCACCTTCAGCTGCCTCGTTCCGAAATCAATGTCAGCATCGTTCAGCCCAACAAGTTCCGAACGTCTCAGACCCGCCTCATAGAATAATATAAAAATAGTACGCGCGCGTACATTATTATAACTATCATCCCACTCCAGCTGGTCTAGCAGTCTGTCCATCTCTCCTTCGCGAAGGAACTGTGGCAGCGGTTTCTGTTTCTTGGGCCCTGTCACTGCATGGGCAGGATCCTTCTCAACCAGTCTCCGTCGGAGGGCAAAGCGATAAAAGGAACGCAATGCACTCAACTTCTTGTTAATAGTTGACGCAGTGTTTCCTTTATCCATCAGACTCTCCATCCAGTCACGGATCAGGTCGGTATCCACCGCCTGCAAAGAGAGTCCGCTATCCCTAAAACTGAGATACGATTCAAATTCCCGAAGGCCTTCCTCGTATGTCTGCACCGTCAGCGAAGACGCGTTCCGCTCATAGCGCAGGTAGTTCAGAAATTGGTTAATCATCATAAAATCGCCACCAATAGGTTTTCGGCTACGAATTTACGGAAATTTCTTGAAACTACCAAATTTTCGGGGAACTTTTTTTATTCCTCGTTAGTACGGAGCTGCTGTACATAGATGGCGTGCTCCATCTTAAGGCGCTTCAGAACAGACGGTTTGTCAAACTGCTGACGACGACGCAGCTCTTTAATAACACCTGTCTTCTCGAACTTTCTCTTAAACTTTTTGAGGGCCTTCTCGATGTTCTCGCCTTCTTTTACTGGTACAATGATCATTTGCTTTTGTTTTTAAAATTTTATGTTAAACTTACTGCCTTCTGGCACAGGTGCCACGAAAAGCGGGTGCAAAGTTACAACTTTTTCAGGAATCCACCAAGCTTTTATCATTTTTTATTTTATAAATGTTGATTTCCGCTGTTTATATGCCATCCAACTGACGAAAATAACGGGGCATCTTCGGGTCGTTCCGATATCTCCTATCGCTCGTTCTGATGGTCTTTACAGCTCGTTCCAGTATCTCCTATACCCCCCAAAGGATTATCCGGACGAGTCGCAGATGACGTTAGAACACCTCGTAGGGACTATCTGGACAACTCGTAGTTGCCATCGCAACCTGTTTGCGATGGCAAAGATACGACATCCCCAAACCACACTTTCCGCTTCCTTCCGGACCACCGCAAGGGGGATTATACTAAGAAATCTGTAATCTAATGTTTTATCTTCTCTATCTCCTCATCTGTCAAGGAAAGGCTCTTGGAGATTAAGTCCAGAGATACTCCATGATCCAGAAGGCTTTTGGCATTCATCAGTCTCTCTTCTGCACGACCTTCAGCACGGCCTTCAGCACGGCCTTTGTTATGAGCGGTCGTGACGATGCTGTAGTTGTCCCAATAGTCCTTCTTGCTGGCCACATATTCACGCTGCTCTTCCGGCGTGAAATGGGCTATCTCTGCCTGTTCGAACAATCGGCTGAAGATGCGTTCCTGCAAGGCTTTGGGGCGTTCCAGCAGACGAGCCAGATTTGAAAGGGCGAACATCCACTTGTCGAACATCGTCTCCAGTTCCTCCTCACGCTTATTGAACTTCGGCATCTCCAGATACACAAAAGTCAACTTGTCGTAGAGCACATGGTTGTCCTCCACATCCTTCAGCTTCACCTCGTGGATGAAACTGTCAGCAGGGTACTCGTTGTCAGGGAAAACAAAATTCAGGATTCCAACGGTATAGACATTCTCCAGATGATAGTCCCATGGCCCCACTGGAGCCTGTTCGCGGATGGGGAAGGTGGAGTAATAGATGCAGCGATCCTTGAAGAACGCTTGTTCTGCCTTCTGCATCTCCACGATCATCTTACTCCCGTCGGCGAGTTGGCAATACACGTCATAGACAGCCTTGCGGTCAGTATAGCGGTCACCAAGATGCTCACTGTTAAGATAGGTGAGGTCGGTTATCTCTTTCTGGCCTTTGAAGAGGGCATTGAGGAAACTAATCAGCAAGTCCTTGTTCAGCTCAGTGCCGAACAGCTTCTTAAATCCAAAGTCCGTGTACGGATTGACGTACTTCTCGCTGATTCCCACTTCCATCATCTGTTCTCTTTCGTTTTGTTCGTTGTCTTTTACCATAGTTGTTAAATTTAGAGGGTGTAACATATCGTGTGCAAAGATACGACAAGTTTTTGAGACTTGCAAGTTTTTAGCAGGAAATATTGATGCTTGCGGCGTTTTAATGTGTCAGTAAGTTAAGGAACCTACTGTTCTTAGATGTCGATGCAGAACTTCTCTGCGATGTATTTCACGGCATTGGGCGGTATCACCCGCATGTTCTGGCTCAGTCCCATGGCCTCCAGTTCCTTCCTGAACGGTTTGCACCAGTTCATCAGTGTAGTAACACTCACCCCGGCCGCATCGGCCAACTGCTGTTTCGACATTGCTTTCATATCTCTGAACTCTTATCTTCACTAATCACTATTCATTATTAACTTAGAAACTTAACGGGTGTCAGGGGTGACAGTGGAATAAATGGATCTTTCCTGCGTACCGTGTGTGTGCGCGGTACGCGGGAGGAATCCTGATCCTTAAGTGTCACCCCCGTCACCCTCCTCGTCGTCAGGCCGTGCGTCGTTAGCGAGCATCAGGCGGTTCATCTCAATCTCCTCTGGCTTGTAAACCACGACGCGGTAGCCTCGTCTGCCATGGGAGCGGTACTGTCTGAAGCCCAGGGCCTTCATGGCACTGCCGATCTTCTCGATGGTCATCCTCAGGGCTGGGTTGCAGCCGATGCGCCCCAGAATTTCCGTGGCACTGTAAAACTCCCCTTTCTCATCTTCCCTGGGCTGGCGGAAGTGCATGCTGATGGCCTCCTGCTCCGGCTGGGGCATCTCAAAGGTCTTGTTGTGTTCCCTCAGCACCTCCTCCTCGGCCTTGGTGAAATAGTGGCGGAAGCCCTGCCGGTAGAGGGCATAGGCCTGCGCGTAGATACCCTCGTAGTTGAACGGATGGTCGCGCGGGTTGTCGATGCTGTCCACATGGAAGGGCAGCCAACGGCGGTTGCCGGTCTGGTCGGTCAGGAACTGCACGTTGTTGCCCGTGCCGCAGAACGATGCCACATGGGGCATGTGTTCCGAATAGCGGCCGTAGGGTTTCCGCTCGTCGATGGAGGGCATGGTCACCACCGACTTCATCGTATTCACCTGCGAGGGCCTCATCACGTCGAGCTCCTCATAGCACACCAGCCCGAACTGAGACAGCGATATCAGGTCGTCCTTCGACACCTGGCTCGCGTTCACCTTGATGCGGAAGTAGCAGCGCAGCTCGGGAGGCAGCAGATGGGAGAACCAGGTGGTCTTACCCGATCCCTGTTCCCCGATGAATACCAGCACGGCCTGGTTCACCTCATCCTCGTCGAGCCAGCTGGCCACCATCGCCACGAGCCACCGCCTCAGGTATGCCTCGAAGAGCATCTGCTTCTCTATGCCGCCCTTCACCATGACCGAAACCGACAGTTCGCGGATATAGTCCTGACCGTCCCACGGAGGCAGGCGGCTCAGATAGTGCAGGAACGGATGGAAGCCTGGCACGAAGCCTGACTCCAGCACGGTGTCGAAGTCGCTCTTCCGCGTGTCCTTGACACCCTGCAGGGCTATCAGCAACGTGTTCTTGAGACGGTCGCTCATCGGCTGGAAGTCATCGCAGACAAACTGGGCCAGCTCGCTGTTGCAGCAGAAAGGGTCCTCAGGCGGCAGACGGGCCTCCACACGGTACTTCACCATGTTGTAACGCAGGTAGATGTGGTCACTGAGGAACGCCTTGATCTCAGCCGGCGTGGCATACGTCTCCTGCCACGGTTTCTTGTGCTCCTTCTCGCTGTCGCCCCCTCCGACAGCGGATTTCTTTTTGCGATTCTTCTTGGGACTGTCCTGTAATTCCATTGTTCAATCAATCATAAAAACTTATCGCCTACAAAGTTACAAAATAATGCGCATCTATGCAAGAGCCAGCCCAAAAGAATGGGTTGTTAATATTTGTCAAAAACCATACATAAGTTGTTTATTTACAGCGCTTTGAATCGTCTGTGACTTCCCTCCCATGTTACAGTGTCGTGGGTCAGCCAACCACCGGAAGAAGTCGTTTTTACAGTAGCCACGGACGAACATGGATGAGCCCGACTTCAGCAGCCGGGCTATCTCGCGGTATATCCTGCTTTTGTCTCCTCTCTGCAAATCCGGTCGGAAATCGAGCCGCTCGACGAGCCGAGGCTTTTGGGGGTAAATTAATAACCAGGGGCGGAGTGCTTCAATAAACTGATCGTATGCCCCGTAATAGTTCTCTCGAAAGAAATTGATTAATAATGTTGCCTTTTTCATTTTGCTTTGGTTTTAGCCGCCACCCGTAGGATGGTCGGACAAACCTCAGCAAAACATGCCGGGCCGGTCAGCAGGTCCTTAGTCGTGTCTCATCGGTATCAGTCAAGTTTGGTTAGTTTACCCAAATTTCAGGTTTCCGCCAAGTACCTCCGAACAGGATGTGGTTAAAGTGTCCACTTCTCGTTTTCTGTAAGGTGCTTGGCGGAAACCGTTGTTATGTGGATTTATGGTCATTGGGACAGGTACCTGAGTGTGAATCTTTTTAGCCCAGGCGCCTGTCCCCGTGGCTAAATCACCTAGCACACAGATGGATACCGCTAAAGCCCACATCCATATTGCTATGCGATGTGAGCTAACAGTTAGCAGCCAATTCTGACGTATAGCCCCAAAAGGTTGCCCTTTCAGGTAAAACACATTCAATTTGACTAAGTTTTTTATTGTTTTTTAAGCTACCTTGCAAAGACTAATTGTCATGGGCAGCATATTTTCGTAATCAATACGCCCCTTTGCGATTTCAGAAAAGAGGCTTTTAAAATATTTCAAGACAGACATTCCCATCATTTGACAGGTTGCAATGAAGGTATGATAAAGGGCCGACATCTCTGCCTTGGCATGGTTGCCAAAGAATAGAGAGTTTTTCCGTTCAACTGTCAACGGTCGTATGTTACGCTCAGCGATATTATTGTCAATGCTATACCTTCCATCCTTTCTATAAGTGAAGAGTTGCTTCCAGAATTTATTCAGATATCGCAGGGCTTTCTGCATCATGTCACCCAAATGGGCATTCTCATCTAGCAAAAGTTCGTTGAGTCTTGTACTCATCGCTATCATGATGTCTGTTGTCCTGTCGTCGTTCCGCCGTCGTTTTATTTCCTCTGGCGGCAAATCCTGCAACTTGTACTCTTCCTCAAATCCGTAGAGTTGACCTATCCATTCCAGGAAACTGAGCGCCCTTTCATCACCGCCCTGCTCATAAGCGTATTTGAATTTCGCTCTGGCATGAGCCATACAGCACAGGTGATCCACATCATCAAGCTCATTGTCTATATACATATATACATTGTAACCATCACTCTGAAGAGCGGCAATCTGAGTATCCTTGAGGATATCACGGAGTACCTCGCGACCACGGCTTCCATCATCATAGAGATAGATGACAATATGGGCTGACTTGTTGACAAGGCACCAGATATACTTCTTCTTATAGCCACCTACTTCCATACGCACGCGACACCAGGTTTCGTCACAGTTTACGATGGCATCTTTTTCCAATGCCATAGCTAGGAGGTATGGAATCATTTTCTTCAAATGAGGGACACCCTTTGAAAGCCAGTTTGACAATGTACCGTCGCAGATTCGCATATCTTCTTCCATCAGTCGTTTTAGTTCCCGATAGAAAGGTGTCTCCATCAGATATTTGTTGAATATGATGTAGGCTATCAGGTCGCTCGTCGCATGAGTGCCAGGAACGCGCCTGAAGGAATCTACATCCTCATCGTCATAGGGAAGATAAGCAGTCTTAACCCGTCCGTCCTTTGTCTTATATACTACCATCTGGCGATCATGCTGGATTATCTCGACATGCTGCTCAAAACTGTATTTCTGGTCGTATATTCTGATAATCTCAGCTCCATCAGGGAGCTTGGACAAATCAGACTTGTGCAGTATACGACGAGAGGCCTGCATAGTGTCATAGTTCATTCCCTGACGATTCGGGCGTTCCTCCTTTTCAGGGCAAGGCGACGTCGTTTCCTCTGCAGGAAGTTCCAAGGGATCACATGGTTTCTCGCAATTGGTACCATCAAAGTTTTCACGCTCCTCATCGCGATCCCGATCTTTAGGCTTAGACGTAGAGTCCACCTTACCTTTCTTAGAAATGCCTTTCTGACTCTTGTCTGCATACGTCTGCTTGTTCTTAAGTTTCAGCTGGGCTGTAAGATCGTTTATACTAGAAATAAGTTTATCCATCTTACGAGCGTCTTCCTCATGAGCGGTCTTTAGTTCGTCTATCTTCTTTGAATCAGACTCATGCATCGACTTAAGCATATCGAGAGTATCCTGCAGATTCTTGATGAAGGCATCTTTTTCAGCTATTGTCCGGTCGCGTTCCTCCTTCTGCTGAAGCAGGAATTCTATATATCTGTTTTTCTCTGAATCCTCCATTGTCAGGTATGCTTTCTGAGGCGTCTCAGGACCATTCTCCCGAGACTCCAAGTGGCGCAAATGCCCCAATCTGGACTGCAATTCCTCTAATTCCATACCTTCCTATTTTTCTACAAAGGTACAAAATATTTTTGAAACTACCAAACATTTTTACCACTTATTTATCTGATATTCAGACGTTTACGTTAAATATTACTAATTCAAACGCTTTTACTTCAACCGCAGTTTCTTAACCACCGGACTTTCCAAAACCGCAACCAGATCTTTCCAGTCCATACGGTAACTTTTCATGCCTTTCTCATCACAATACTCCAAGAGCATGAAGCTATAACCATCAGTGAACACCTTCTCATGGATATAATAGGCATGATTCTCAAAGTGTACCATCTTCACCTTCCTGCGGTCTTTCGACATGAAAACGAACACATCCCCATTGTATGGATCATGGTGCGTCATCTGCTTGACAATCTGGAGCAAACGGTTATAGCCGCAGCGCATATCTGTCATTCCAGGGATATAGTAGAAACGCTTCAAGCCTGATATCGTCAGCATAAGCCCTCCAGTTTCTCTACGAATTTCAGAAGGCTCTCGTAGCTTAAGTTCTTCCGTTTGACAAACACCCCATTGCTCATGCAGATGGTTACAGCGATACGGACTGACTCTTTGGAAGGGGCTTGATCCTCTGAAGCACCCTGCTTGGTTTCCGAAGTTGGAACTCCAGACACTTGGATTGGGTGTATTCGCTTGTGTGTATCCCTGAACCATTTGTTAAACTCGTTTACCGGTACGCCTTGTTTAAGGCAAAACTCCTCAATGGAGAGGTTGTAAGGTAGACCCTCACTCTGATATAAAAACCAGCATTTTTCAAAGTCTTTGCTACTGAACATAATCTTATTTTTATAATGTCAGTGCAAAGGTATATCATTTCACTTTTTCATGCAATACGTCAAAATTGGCTGCTTACAAAAATTTAACGAACTATTGATAATTATTATTTTTAATTATTATTATAATGCACTTGCCGGATTACCCATATAGGTTCTCCCATCCTTCGTATTTTTGATAATTAAACTATTACCTCCAATAATTGTATTACAACCTATTTTTTTCTGCTGAAGAACCACAGATGACACCCCAAAGAAGTTCTCATCACCAACTATCACTTCACCAGAAATATTAACTGCTGGCATCAGGGAATTGTAACTTCCCAAACAAGCATCATGACCTATTGTTGTGCTAACATTCAGTATATTAAAATCGCCCAAATGTACATTACATGAAATCCAACAATTACTACATATTATATTCCCTTTACCCATTGCAAAATTATCATAATCCATAAATGTCACATCCGGAGATACAAGATTAGGATACCATATAATCTTGTTTGTGATATTGTTTACTATCTTTTTCACCACAGTAGGATTACCTATTGCAATAGCCAATGCGAGTTCTCCGCTATATTGATTAAGTACATCTATACCTCCAAGAATCTCTCCATACTCATTTTTGTTACCCATCAAAGCAGGATTATCGTCAAAAAAACCAACCAGATTCCACGTAGGTGTCGACTTATTAATCATTTTAATAAGACAGGCAATTTCTCTTCCAAAGCCACCTGCACCAAAAATTGCTATATCTTTCATGTTTTCCTTAATTACTACCGTTAAATGCTTCCATTGTTGCCTGCCCAACTTCGTTAATATCAGCTCTTTTAAGAACCTTCATGATCGTAATCCAAATTACTTTGAGATCTGTCCATAAAGTACAATGATCCACATACCAGACATCCAGTTTAAACTTTTCTGTCCAACTGATAGCATTGCGACCATGACACTGAGCCCAACCACTGATACCAGGCCTGACCTCATGGCGACGAGCCTGTTCCTTACTATATAAAGGAAGGTATTGAACAAGCAAGGGGCGAGGTCCTATCAAGGCCATATCACCCTTGAACACATTAATAAGTTGTGGCAGTTCATCGATACTTGTGCTACGTACAAACTTACCGACCTTTGTCAGTCTCTTTTCGTCCGGCAGCAGATTCCCCTCTGCATCCCGTTCATCCGTCATGGTCTTATATTTGATTACCTTGAAGATCTTTCCGCCCCTACCAGGTCTCTCCTGAAAGAAAAATGCCCCGGCTCCCTTATTCGCGAAATGCAACCATACAGTAATAATAAGAAGTACAGGACTGATGCAAACGAGTAGAATCAGCGATATCCAAAAGTCAAGAAATCGCTTAAAAAAATGTTTATACATGTAATAAACTATCTATCTCTTTTATATACGCCTTCACAACTATTTGACGATCAAACTCCAGTTCGACTTTCTTGCGAGCCTCTTTACCCATCAATACTTTCTGGCTGTACGGAAGATGAATAAATCTTTCTATTACAGCACATAAATCATCTACATCTTTGGGGTTAACCAAATATCCCGTTTTCCCATTATCTACTATTTCCCCGCATCCTGGTCTGTTTGTAGTAATTATCGGTCTCCCTGATGCACAACTTTCCAAGAGTACATTCGACATACCTTCAGGGTAATATGAAGGGTGTACTGTACAGTGAACTGCACCTAAGAAAGACCTCACATCAGGCTGCTGTCCATGATAGATTACGATTCCTTTTTCTTGCAACTCACGAAGTTGTTTGTCATAAGCCTCTTCACATGCACCTAAAACATGAAACTCCGTATTAGGATGCAATGCTTTTATCTTTACAGCAGCAGAAAGATATTCCTCAATCCCCTTTTCTTTGAGTAATCTACTGATGAAAATAAATTTGATTATGTCATCAGTTGGGTAATCTTGAAATGCATGATAAGTAAGATTTACACCAGAACCAGGTATTAAAACCTTATGACCATTCACCATCCCACGCATTTCACAGAACTCCATATTGGCTTTATTCTGGAAGAATACCGTCTTGGCCTTTCTTAGTCCGACTTTATACAATAATATAGTAAGTTTCTGTAGCCAACCAGGATTCTCAACAGCAGAACCAAGCCCTGTAATATTTGCAATCTGCGGTACGCCACTGAGTTGACATGCCATTCCTCCATATAGATTTGGTTTTATTGTATAAGTCAGGACTACATTAGGTCTAAACTGTTTAAACAATTTTAGATAAAAAAGTAATAATCCAATATCTTTTATCGGATTAGTGCCTTTTCGATTAAACTGAGTATTTATCAATTTGCATCCCAGCTTCTCAAAAAATATCCT
>JAEEGH010029874.1_pt1 | contig 10627 bp, 10 predicted proteins | sample 9134181 | NCBI WGS metagenome assembly JAEEGH01 (sample SAMN16246544, study PRJNA631951) | gut metagenome | biome: gut microbiome; feature: rumen; material: DP-attached | host: Bos | place: Iran: Karaj | collected 2018-10
AGAAACTATGAATATTATTCCGAAGATCCGCTTGTATCCGGCAAGATTGCCGCGGCTGTCATAAGAGGGTGCAACAAGGTTGGGCTTGTTACCACCATAAAGCACTTTGCCCTCAATGAACAGGAAACTCACCGCAACGGTGTCACCACATGGGCGGATGAGCAGACACTGCGGGAAATTTACCTGAGAGCTTTTGAGATAGCAATTAAGGAAACACAGCCCAAGGGAGTCATGTCCGCCTATAACAGAGTGGGACCTTACTGGTGCGGAGGCTGCTCCGCCCTGCTCAAGAAATTGCTCAGAAAAGAGTGGGGATTTGACGGATTCGTTGTTTCGGACTATTCCTCAAACCTTTTCTTCTCCGGCTACATGAGCTCGGCTGTGGGTGTCTATAACGGAAACGATGTGATACTGAACGGCATCTGGGAGCTTGAAAAGCCCTCCTGCCTGATTACGCTGAGAAATGCTTATAAAAGAGACCCCATCGGCTTCGGCAAAGCTTTGAGAGAATCCGTAAAGAATATCTGCAAGATGAAGATGAAAACAAAGGCGTTCACCAATCCCCGCGAATTCCCCGATGCAGGTTTGCTGAGCACCTGGATAATTTGGCAGATACTGTGTTGAATCCCTGTGCTGGGAAGCAAAGCAATGCATAAATAATGTACATAAGAGAAAGCACAACACCTACGATAGCAGAATTCTTAAGAAGTCTACGACCATAGAATGCCATACCACCTACATACTCATCATCTTTTCTCTCCTTGAAAATCTGTGATAATGTAGACTCCACAAATGCTGTAGACATACCAAAGAATGCTGAAATCCACATCCAAAGTAATGCTCCTGGTCCACCTACAGATACAGCGCCTGTAACACCTAAAATATTTCCTGGTCCTACACGCATTGCAGTTGAAAGGAAGAATGAGGCAAGTGGCGATATACCTGTTTTTGCCTTGCTAGTTTTCAATACCTCAATTCCTCTTTTAAATTTCCTAACTTGGATAAATCGTAATCGGATAGAGAAATAAATACCTGAGCCAATTAAAAGAATAATTGCCAGTGAAAAATTTCCGAGAATAGGTATGTTTGCATACCAGTCAAAATTTGTTGGAAAATCCCAGAATAAATCTGATACTACCTGTATTTTGCCACAGACAGCAGTGATAACATTTAATATTGTTTCCATTATTTTTCCTCCCTATATTTACATAATATCTTTTTTCACTGTCCCCAACAACAACCAAAATAAAGCAAAAAAGGATTTGAAATCTCAAAATTTCAAATCCTTTTTATCAACTATCTTTTAATTTTAAAAAATCACTTTTGTTTTTATTAATTAAAAACTTTTTCCTCTAATTCATTGAACTCATCTTCGGTAATTGACTGGTCATCCTTGAAGTATGAATACTCTCCATCCTCTTCCCAATCTTCCCATCCAAATGTGAATGAATCTACTACTTCTAAATCACCATTGAACTTTGTAAGCTCATATGTGCATCTACCTGAGTGTGTAGTATCACTGTGTACAATCCAATATGCATCATCAAAGTATGTATATGAACAATAAGCAGCTGTGCCCTCACCCTGAGCGAAGCAAATTACTTTACCATCCTTGCAATCAAAGCACATGCTTCCATAATAAAGATTGTCTAAAACATACTCTAATTCACCATCATTATCCAAATCTACAGGGTCCTCAATAGTTACCTCCATTGTTGGATCTGCATCCTCGTTTTCCTGTCCTGGAAAAATGAAATCCTTAGCACTCATTGTCCAAGTGGCATCATCATAGTATGATCTAGCCTCTGCATCAATTTCGCCATCGCAAAACTGCTGGAATAAATCAGCACCTTCGTCGCTCTCAGAAGTTTCTTCCTCTGCTTCCTCTACTGGCGCTTCTGCAGTTTCTTCCTCTTCTTTATCAGAGTGTTCGTCAACAATCTCAGAAAATGATTTGGCATTTTCCTTTGCCTCATCATCAAGACCATCATCTGAACCACAAGCCGTCAACAAACATAACATAAGCCCTAAATAGATTAGCTTTTTCATAACAATTCATATCTCCTTTAATAAATAGTACGAGACCAATTATACGCCAATCTATTTATATGTACAAATATAAAATCTTGTATAAAAAACCGCAGCGACCGCTGCGGTTTTTTAGCTTCTAAGCAATATTTCTCTCTACTAGAGATTCGATTTTAAGGATGGAGATAAGCTCCTCTTCCTTTTTTCCAATGCCACGAATAAATGATTCATCTGTGTTGATGAATGGTGATGGCTGCTCGATTTCGTCCTCTGGGATAGTGAGTACTTCCCTTACTGCATCAACGATTACGCCAATAAGTCGCTCTTCATCAATGTTGAGAATGATAATACGTGAATCCTTTGTAAATTCATCATTGCCGTAGTTCATTCTACGATGAAGGCTCATGATTGGAATAATCTCACCTCTAAGACTAATCACACCACTAAAGTATTCTGGTGACTTTGGAACCTTAGTAATTTTAGGCATCTGAATAATATTGTTAACCTTTACAACATCAATTGCGTATGATTCCTTATTAATGTTGAAGATAATATATTGATTGTCTGCCTCATTTTTTCCACTTGAAACTATTAAGTCTGACATGATTATCCTCCTTAGGCAATAAATGACTGTACGTTTAAGATCATCGCTACATCGTTATCTGCAAGGATAGAAGCACCACTAAAGAACTTATTATCCTCAAGAATACCTAGGGATTTTGTTTCGATGTCCTTTTGACCCATCAATGTATCAACAACAAGACCAACGCATGAATCGTTGTGAATGCAAACTACTACAGTAATGCTATCCTCTTCTTCGTTTGAAGACTCCAACTCAAAAAGCTTATCTAAATAGATGAGAGGGATAACACGACCTCTTAAATAGATAACATCCTCCTGATCAACCAGACTAATGTCTGATTTTGCCACACTTTCAATTGTCAAAATTGATGGAAGCGGGATGGCAACCAATTCATCACATATACCTGCAATTAACGCCTGAGTTGTATCTGTCTCAGATGTTACAATTTGACATAAATCCATTTTCTACCTCTATTTCTTACTTAAAGAACTTCATTTCCTCGTTTAACTGCTCAGCGATATCCTTAAGGTGTGTTGCAGACTCAGCAAGTGTTGTAACAGTAGCTGAAAGCTCTTCTACTGATGCACCTGTTGTCTCTGTAGATGCTGCATTTTCCTCTGAAATAGCTGAAAGTGATGACATAGCATTTGATACTACTGAGTTTGAAGATACACAGTTGTCAGCCTCACCAGAAATCTTAGTAACGCTATTTACTGTCTCCTCGATATCAGCAAGCATACCCTCAACTGCTGTAAGTGTCTCACCAAGTGCATTCTGCTGCTCGATATTTCCATTCATTACCTGCGAAGCAGCCTTAACCGCCTGCTCTGCCTCTGCAAGAAGCTCATCCATTAAAACTCTAATTTCAGATGCAAGGCTCTCTGAATCATCAGCGAGCTTTCTGATTTCCTCAGCAACAACTGCGAAGCCTCTTCCTGCCTCGCCAGCTCTTGCAGCCTCGATTGAAGCGTTAAGCGAAAGAAGGTTTGTCTGTGCTGCGATACCTGAAATGCCCTCAACTCTCTCGTTGATATTTGAAACAGCATTCTGTGTGCTAGAAATCTTTGTAGCGATTTCATCAATCTTAACAGTCATCTCTGTACTTGTATTCTGAAGTGTAGCAAGTGATGAGCTAGAGAGCTCAGAAGCATGCTTCATTCTAGCTGCAAGAGAAGTCATCTCTGTTGTAGAATCCTGAACGTTTTCTACAGCATCTGTAATCTTGCTTGTTCCCTCAGCTGCTGACTGAATATCCTCAGCCTGCTGTACTGCACCAGTAGCAATCTGCTGAACTGCAACTGCAACGCTCTCTGTTGTTGCTGCAATCTGATCTGCCATCTCTGATAATTCCTCAGATGACTCACCTACAGTACCTGTAGAGCTCTTAATATGTCCTACAATACCTGAAAGCTTCTCTATAACTGCGTTTGTATTGTTTACAATCTGACCAAATTCGTCTTTACGATTTGTATGCTTGTTAATCTTCTTAAATACACCATTTGCTAACTCTGAAATAGTATCATCAACAGCCTTGATTGGCTTTGTAAAGCTGTTTGCCATAAAGATTGAAATAGCAAGTACTGCTAAGATCATAAATAAACCAACAACGATAATAACCATTGAACTATTTCTTGCCTCAGCAACTACCTCTGAGTATGCCTTACCAGCACAGATTGTGTAGCCTGACATCTCATTCTTTACATAGCTAACATATACAGGATAACCCTTTGCTTCACTGATATAGAAACCTGTAGTATCACTTGATGTCATATATGGAGATGATGCATAATTCTGTGGCTCATCTGTAGCTGCAATCTCAAAATCTGAATGAGCAACCATAGTAGCTTCCTGGTCAACAAGGAAAGCTTCCTCTGCATCCTCTGCTAACATTGTATGTAACTCATCTGGATTAAGTGTCTTATGTACTACACCAATAACAGTTTTTCCATCTGTATCATATACAGGTATTGCTAAACAAATATTTCTAGAGTTTGTAACTGAGCTAACAAATACTGTAGAAACAAAAGTCTGTCCCTTCATTGCATTCTGCCAGTAATCACGCTCTTTGATGTTCTTAAGGTCACCGTTATCACTACGTAATACCATGTCACCGTTAGCATTTGAAAGAACGATGGTATTATCATCACCAAATGACTCGTTAATAGCTACCATCTGCTGCTTAACAACTGATGCGTCATCTAATTCACCCTTAAGGAATTGGATTGTCTGTGGTACAGATGCAAAACTTGTAAGAGATGCCTCACACTTTGTAAAAATCTTGTCAATCTCTGACTCGATGTATTTTGCCTGCCAATCCAAATTCTGCTTTGCCTGCTCCTCGGCACTTTTTGATGAATTGTTATAGCTGATTAAAATAGCAACAACAAGTGGAATAATCGAAATCAAAAGCATGGTTGCTATAAGCTTTGACTTTACACTTGAAAAAATATTCTTTTTCTTCATAAATCCTCCGTGACTCCTTATAATTACTTAATTAATAGTTACGCCCCTGTTAAGTGTTATATGCAAACACGGTTTTGGATTATAGCATAGCATTATAACGCTATGTGTATTTTTATGAATACAATTGTGCATTTTACCCTATTTAGCACTAAACAATTTATTTATACTGCACAACCAAAAGTTTCTGCTTATTTTAGAGTTCTACATAAAGACCTAAGACTTATGCACTCTGTTCATCTGTAAAGAAAGACATCTCTTTTTCAAGTATTTTTGAAATATCATTAAGGTTTGAAGCCTTCTCAGACAATTTACTTACTGTATCAGAAAGCTCAATCATTGATGCTCTTGTTTCCTCTGTGCTTGCAGCATTTTCTTGAGATATAGCAGATAATGAGCTGATTGTCTCAGCAAATACCTTTGTGGCATCATCTGATTTTGATACACTTTCAGCAATCTTGTTTGTAACCACAAGTGACTCATCGATATTGCCAATCATTGAGTTAACTAAATCAATAGTTTTTGTAATTACTTCACTCTGTCGTTCCACTGTGCTTTGAACATTACCAGCGTTTGACATTGTTTCCTCAGATTCAACAGAAAGAACATTCATTGTCTCCTGGATATTCTTAGCTGCACTTGCCGACTGATCTGCTAAATCACGAATCTCATTTGCAACAACTGCAAATCCTCTTCCTGCTTCACCTGCTCTAGCAGCTTCGATAGAAGCATTAAGCGAAAGAAGATTTGTCTGAGCTGCGATGGCATCTATTATTTCAACTGCATCGCTAATAGAGCCAACTGCCTTATTTGTTTTTGTAATCATTCTTACGATGTTATCAATAGCTTCAATGGCCTCCTCTGTTGATGCCTGAAGCTCTTGCAGTGCTGCTGAGCTAGTCTGAGAATTATCATGCATCTCCTCAGCGATTTCATTCATATGATTTGTATTATCAGTGATAAGCTGAATTGCGTCGTTAATCTCCTCAACGCTGGCAACAGCCTCCTGAAGGGACTCAGCCTGATTTGTAGCGCCATATGCAACATGGTCTACGGCACTTGAAACATTGTCTGCTGTAAGGGAAATAGTCTCTGCTGTTTGAGAAAGATACTCAGCAGAAACATCAAGCTCACTTGAAGAATTCATTGCATTTCCGATTACAGCCTGAAGTTTATCAGCAAGATTAATAACAGATTTGCCCATCAAACCAAGCTCATCAGATCTTCTCAAAATACTATTAGGAAGATTTATATCCAGATTTCCTGTTGAAAGCTTATTCACAGCATCAACATTTAGCTTTATAGCTTTTGACATTTTTAATGCAGCCAATATAGAAATGGCAATAAGTACAGCCATAACAGAAACAGACACAATAATCATTGCTCTAGTTTTTACACTAACGTATTCCCAAATATCTGATTTCTTCAGACCTACAAAGGCCATTCCTGCAACTGAACTATTATTAACGATTGGTTGATAGTTCACATAGTACAATTCACCATTGATTTCGATATCACTAGCACTAAAGCTCTCGCCCTTGTTTATAACAGTATCGATAACCTCATCTGATGCTTTTGTACCAACTACACCATCAATAGATGAACGCTCTCTTGTGTCACCTAAAAAAAATGTGTAGTCATAACCTGTAGTTTTAGACAACTGAAACTCCAAACTATCGGTGATAACAGAAGAATCAAACGCTGTCATCTCAAGGATTTTTGCATATGTCTGACATGAAGCCTCAAGTCCTCTAGTTGCCTCATGTACCATGCCATCTTTTAAGTTATAGAGACTATAAACTAAATTAATAGCACCGATTGATGTGAGCATAATTAAAACCATACCAATCAACGTTGTTTTGATTGATTTAATCTTCATAAATTCAACCTCTTTTCTACTTTTAATACACAATGTCAAACACTATACACATTTTGTTCACAAATTCATATGGTAATTTTTCACAAAATGTTATGCTAAGCTATTATAATGCTATTACTTTATATTCTATAACGTTTTAACTGTGTTTTATTCTTCAGTTGTGCACTATTTAGTTTTAATAAATTTTTAATATTTGATTTATTGACTTGGACTATAGAGGATGTAATTTCATATCTAAAAAATCAGCCAATAATTTTTCCATTATATAAAAAAGTAATCCTTCTATTTGATGTATTGATTTGTTTCAAATAGGAGGATTTTTGTAGCCTTTTAAAAACATTCAAATATGAAAGGTGAAGTATTATAATAATGAAGAATAAACTCACGGAGGTTGATTATGAAAAGTAAAAAACTAATAATTGCAGTTGCAGTAATCATTGTTGCAATAGCTACTGCAATCGCAGGATATTTCCTTGTATACAATAACCCACAAAGACAATTGGATAGATATCTTGATTTGGGTGCAAAGTATATCGAGGAAGGTGACTATGACAAAGCCCTAGAAGCTTACAATATGGCTCTTGAAATCGACGACAAGTGTACTGAAGCCTACATCGGGTTGATTCATGTATATGAGGAAAAGGGCGACTATGAGATGGCTGAAAAAATTGCTAAACAGGCCGTCAATATGACCGACAATTCTTTCTTAGAATCTAAATTGGAGGAATTGACTACCATTGTAAATAATGGCGGCACAAGTAGTTCTTCAGAATCAAGTGCCACCTCAAGTACTTCTGAAGAACCTGCAGACAGTACTGTTGATATTGGTGACTACGTCGGATTTTATTCTAACAATGAAGTTACTGTTTCTATTGAGAAAAATGGCGACGACTACTCTATGAGCGTTATGATTCTTCGTCTATACAACTGGGAAGAAGGCACTGTAGAGGCCACTGACGATGGAATTGAATTTACTTCTACTGATGGAAATGGTAAACCAATTAAGTTCTTATTTGTTAAAGATACAAATGATTCCTATATACTTAAGGTTTTAAAATCATCTTGGGAATACCTTAGCAATGGAGAAACATTTACCGACTTAGTGTTAACGGACCCTACTGAAACTACCGCATCTTCATCTGATTTAGATGATGGTTTTTATTTTTCAACATTACTAACAACTGACCCTGGTTACACAAGTTCTTATGTTAGAAGCTTAAGTTTTGCAGACAATGGATTTACTATAGATGCAGGTGTTACCAAAGTGCTTGATCCAAATACTTGGAATAACCTTGAGGATTATGACTATGCTACATACTTCATAGCCATTGATTCAAACACAAAATTCTATACAGCTGGTGGCGAGGATGCACCTACATATTATACATTTGAAGAATTTAAAGAACTGTGCGAACAATTAAAAGATTCCGGACTTGGATTACAATTCAATATTGAAAATGGAGTTGCCACAGAAGTTGGTATATCTTCATAGCATAATAGCCTGACCGTACGGTCAGGCTATTATCAATTCTCTATTATTGAATTCATTATCTCGAATTTTTGTTGGGCTGAATAAATTAGCTCTGCTGCCTGCAAAAGCTCATCCTCGATATCTAATTCCAAAGCATCTAGGGAATCTACATCGTTTGAAAGTGTCTTGTACTTGATATCGTGTTCTAAGGATGCCCACAAATCCATGGCCATAGTCCTAATTTGAATTTCCACAGGAACCAGTTGCTTTTTATTCATGAAATATACTGGCACTCTGATTATCATATGTAGGCTGCGGTATCCATTAGGTTTGGGGCTAGCGATATAATCCTTTATTTCTATTATATGTACATCATCCTGAGCTAGTATCCTATCTCGAATCAGGTAAACATCCTTGATATATGGACAGACACATCTGATGCCTGCAATATCGTAAATATTGTTGAATGCCTCAGTAAGAGACAATCTCATTCCTTTCTTTTCTAGTTTCCCCAATATACTTTTTGATGATTTAAGGCGCGTGTCAATGTGGTGAATAGGTACTCTGAGTTTTCTAAATTCGAACTCGTCCTTAATTATATTAAGTCTGGCTTCTGTAAGATTCATGGCTGCATTGTACATCCTAAGAATTGGATCTAAGGTATGAGAAAACTCATCCTCTATAGCAGCTATACGTGCCATATTGTTCTCGTATGAATTTCCCAGAGAAACAATTTCATTCACTGTCGTTGATTCTTCTATTACAATTTCCTTATCCATAATTCATATGGTAAAGGTTTAGGATGACAAATACCATTAAATAAGTCTTAATTCTTTCTTAATTTTTTGCGATGGCTATGTGAAGACCAAACTTACATGTCTTAATTTTCTTCCCAAAACAGCTCATCCAAGGTCTTGTCCAAGGCTTTGCAAATGGCTATGCACAAGCTAATTGTAGGATTGTAATCACCCTTTTCTATGGCATTTATAGTCTGTCTAGACACGCTGCACAAATCCGCAAGCTGCTGTTGCGACAAATCCTTGCCGGCTCTGGCTGCCTTCATTCTAAGATTCTTCATTGGCGTCTCCTCTTTTATCTAATAACATTCTGATTACCATAGCAATAAGAATGCCTGTAAACAATACACATATTGAAACATTTATAAAAAAGCCATTCATATATCTGCTAGCTAAATCAATGTCATCTGCATTGCTAATTGCTGCATACAAATTGCACATTATTACCACTACAGCTAGAGCAATCCAGGATTTAGCTTTTTGTCCCACCATAATATAGGCACTATTCAAAACACAGTAGACCACATCAACCAAAATTCCTAAGAACATAATTGCGATAATAACTAATTGTGGTGATACTATATCAACAGTAACGCTATAGAAAAACAGAGCATATATCATATTCAATATAATCACAGTAATGAATCCGTAATTTGCTCCACGACCACGTATCAATAGCTGTCTTTCATCATAATGTACATTATTCTTGTCAAACTTCTTTTTTCTAATTGAGCTGCTGACTACAGCTATAACACCAATTAATACTCCAAAAATAATACCAGCAACATATGCATTCATATTCTATCCTCCGTTTGTATAAATAATTAACATGTTACCTCAGCTGATATCATTATAATAATACCCCTATAGCATAATGTCAACTATATTTTACAAATTTATTTATATTTTTTTCATTTTGCATTTCGCCGCCGAGTCAAAAAAGGGCGCAAATGCTGTAATTATCAGCATCTGCGCCCTTTGAAAAATTTTCAAAAAATCCGGGCTCTATATGCAATGTGCATTTAGAATTTCATCTTTTCTGCCTTCATAGGAAATACTACGATCTGTAGACTACAGCCTTGCCTATCCTATCTGCTGTGGCCTTATCCGTAAGCGATTCCATAATTGCAAGAGCGAACGGTATCGCCGTTCCCAGACCTCGGCTCGTGATGATATTGCCGGCAACGGATACTTCATCGTAGCTGACATCAGCTCCCGTAAGGTCTCCCTCCATACCGGGATAGCAACAGGCCTTTTTCCCTTTTAAAAGCCCTCTGTGACCGAATATAGTAGGAGCAGCGCATATGGCAGCTATCTTTTTACCATCAGCTGCAAAACGATCGACCTGTGCCATAAGTCTGTCACAAGCCTCCAGATTCTTAGTGCCCGGCATACCTCCCGGCAGTACG
>JAEEGH010029875.1_pt1 | contig 10627 bp, 10 predicted proteins | sample 9134181 | NCBI WGS metagenome assembly JAEEGH01 (sample SAMN16246544, study PRJNA631951) | gut metagenome | biome: gut microbiome; feature: rumen; material: DP-attached | host: Bos | place: Iran: Karaj | collected 2018-10
GTGGCAAGGTGAAGATGTCGAAGGTGGTCACGCCGTCGGTCACAGCGCGGATTTCGGTCTGCTTCGAATTGACGCAGCCATAGCCAGCCGAGGGGCTGAAAGTGGAGGAGCCACCAGTGTAGTAGAACTTGAACTTTGTCACTGTGGATGGGATTTCCTCGTCGGTCAGCACTAAACGGAACATGGCGACAGCACGTGTCAGCGTCAAGTCGTAGGACTGCACTACTGAGGTCACAATCAGGTCGCCGTAGTAGTAGAAGGTGTCCGTCACTTTATTGTTGGGGAACGTCACCTTTTCCGTCGAGGTAATCGTGGCAGAGCCTTCGCCGTTGTGGGCGATGACGACAAGTTGATACGTCCCTGCTGCAAGTGTCAGGGTGACGGTGCCGTAGCTGGCGTCACCTTCCTTCTGTGCTACCGTCTTTACCTTTGTGCCGTCGGCGTCAAAGATGGCGACATTCAGACGACTGCACAATTCCGTGATGTCGGTGGCTGCACGAGTTCCAAACGATTCTTGCTCGTATTGCGTCATGTGTAGGATGACGTTTGCCTCTCTCGTTGATGCAATATCCTCGTCAAGGATGGGCTTCTCACACGCTGCTACCAGCAGGGCGAGAGCGAAAAACAAATACTTCTTCATTGCGCATTACTATTTAGTGATTGTTACTACAGGACGTATATAGGCATTAGCCTGGAAGTCTTCTATACCCGCCATGTCAGGCTGATTGAGCGTTCGAGCCATGACGTTTCCGTCATTATCAGTATAGAGATACTTCCGTGTTGCTGTAAGCACAGTGCCTTCAGATGAGAAGGCCGCGTTGATGTCATCCGTTGCCGAGTACATATGGTTAAGTTCCGTCACGGTTGGCAATCGCCATCCGCTGATACCATCAACAGCCGCCTGTCCGATGCGTTCTGCAATAGCGTCCTCCATGTCAGCGGTCGTGTCAAAGTCTGTCCGCTTCATACCAATGGCCATCTCATTCGGTGAGAGTAATGTAGCTGTCGTACCGTCGTTTGTCAGCACATAACAGCCCTGATAGGTGGAGCCGACAGCGGGAAGGTCGCTGACAGTACTGCTATTGTTATCGCCCGAAGAGTCGTTGTCATAATCGACTGCACTACTGCCATTCTCGTCGAACTCAAAGCTGATTGTCCTTTCTCCGAGCCACGTTGCGCCTGTGATGGTGCCGGTCAGGTTGACACCCACGGCCTCGGTGTAGGTGCCGTCAATGTTGATTTTATACCCAGCTTCCAACTGGTCGCTGCACGAATAGGTGTAGGTCTTCGTGGTGCCGCCGATGGTGATGTTTACGCTGATGCTGGCGGGCTGACTGCAGGGTGGTAGCAAATGCACATCATCTGTGCTCAGCCATGTGCGGTTGTCGGCTTGCTTAGTGAGTGCGATGGTCTGCGAACCTGCTGTACCGCTGTACGTACCTCCAACGCATAGCGACTGCCACAACGGGGCAATGGTGACGCTCACCGCCGTTGCCGCCGTTGGAATCTTCTTGATAGTCACGTCCTGAATGAGCATCGTCTTCCTCGTCATACCCAGCGTGACGGTGTTTGTGCCGCCATCCGTCAGCGTCGCCGTGGCCGATGCCGCCATCAGGTCGCCGTGTTCGTGTCCTTCACGCAGTGCAATTGCCGACGTTTGCAAAGCATCCGACGCATCAGGCAGTACATAGTCCAAGGCCGACGCACCGCCAACCGCATACACCGAGTACGTCCCCTCCGTCAGTGGAATGTTCAGCGTCTGCCCCTCGTCGCCAATGGTCTGTACCGCCTGACACTCCTCGCCTTGGAACACATACACCGTCACAGGGTACGCAACCGTCGCTTCGTCACCCAGCGAACCGCCTGAGCGCGTCCGCACCTGCAACACAGAGTTCTTCACTTGCCCGCTGCCGACATCCGCAATGTCGTCCACGAGCGTTTTCTCACACGCAGTCAGCCCCAGCACTGCCAGAGCCGACGCAAACAATGATAAATTCTTCATTGTGATAATTGATTAGATTGATAAAATAAAAAAACGGGTAAACTCCGGAGGGGGCTGTCGCCACCTCCAGAGTTACCCGGGCTTACTCGTTTTTAATTTGTGGGAGCAAAATTACAAAAAGCCCACGAAAAACAAATCGCAATAATCTCCCATACGTATGCACTTTAACGTTCCTTCCATATAATCTGCCACTGTTTTTTAGTTATTAACACTGTCAGTTTAGTATGACTTAACTCTTTGTGTTGATACAGATGGCACACTTTTTGCACTTACTTCCGTGACCTTCATTCTCAAAAAAGTTATAATTTTCATTGTTATATAAAAGAAAAGTAGTAAATTTGCACCCGAAAACAAATAAACAGAACGAATTATGAACAGCATTACGATTTCAACAGTTGTTGGTAACGACATGAAAATAACAGTCGCTACCGATGGCAACTATACGGCTTTTGCTGGGGTGGCAAAGAACAACACCTTCAACATAGAACGTTCGGTTGACCGTGTCGGCGAGTTATTGGTTCGTGCAGTAAATAACCGCACGAGGGAGCGCAATTTCTTCCGTCTTTATGCAGACATGCTGGAGCAAAATATTACAGAGGAAGAGTATTCACGTCAACTTGAAGAATGTCAGGATGAATATGTTCTCCCTTTGCCAGTTGAAGCCGATATGGCCGATATTGAAACGGCAGTACAATTGTCAAGACACATCAAGGGCGTGGAGTCAATGGATGACTTCCAGTCTCTCTTCTCATTCAGCGATGGTTCTATCCATCACGCAATAACCACAAAATAATGGCTGCAGAGTTTGTAAATATTGGGGATGCCGTAGAAGGCTCAAAAGTTGAGATATATACGCGTAAAGAGACTTGGAAAGGCATGAGGCTTGATCCAATGACGAAAAAGGTTATGATGGTCTGTGAACTTGAAAGAAATTGCAGCGCAGAAATAACGGAAACTGTCAATTTGACAGATGAACAGCGTGATGCACACGATAAATATGCAAATAGTGTAGGTATAACGCTACATCGTGATTTGGGAGACAAGTTGAAAGCTTTTGCTATTACAGTGTATACTGATGCTAAGAAACGTCTGCCTATAGAGGTAAAGGAGGGACAGACATCTACTCATGGAGGGCATCTTATTTCTTGCCCGAAATACACGTTAGCTATCATAAAATATCCTTTTGTAGCTATAGCCTCGAAGTTTCTCCCAGCTAACGAAATCAAAAAGATTGAGAATAAAAACAACGGTTAAATATGGACATTCAAATATTTACCTTGTGTGATAGTGCACAAGAATATAATGGAAAGCTTGTAATAGTGGGTGCCTTCAATGAAATTACAGCATCGAGTTTCCCTGCAGTTCACCCTGAAATGGCGATAGTTGTAAGAACTATCATTGAGAACGAGGATAAAGAAGGACATGATGTCGAAATCAGTGCATTCAAATCCGATACAGGCAAAGAGGCTTTGATTCCTCATTTTAAGACCCGTGTAGAAACTAAAGGTAACATTGGTCAGACAGTTTACTCAAATATTATTCTCCGTACTAATAATGTTCCTATTCCTGAAGCCGGAAAATACATTATCAGATTTAGTATAGACGGAACCACTAAAGAGATTCCTTTCTTGGTAAGAGACATGAATGTCCCCCAAACCAAATAGGTGTTTTAGAAATTAACGCAATATAGCCCTGACCGCAATTGGTCGGGGCTTTTTATTTCCATGTGTGGCTATTGTGTAAGCATTCATTAACTACAAGTGATTGTACTTTATCGAATGCTAACACTATAATTATTGCTTTATTAATTCTTTAATGACTTTCACCATCTCAACCAACTTGCTTTCCTGTTCATACCCAGACATTCCTGATAGAGGTAGTTTTGGGTCGTTGATTGCCTGATATTTTGATAATCCGTTCTCTTCAAAGTAAGCACATGGTCTTACTATCAAAGGCATAATTTTAGTACCCTCTTTCTGTGCCTTCTCCAAAAGTGGCTGAAGTTCTTCGTTGGTAATGAAATCAGAGGATTCAAAATCGGACGAAACTATCAATATTGCTATTGTCGCTTGATTTAATGCTTTGTCTATTTCTTCTTTCCAAACATCACTTGCCTTGATTTTCTCATCACTCCACACTTCCATATTGTCGTAGAATCTCTGTAATGGTTTCAAGTACTTTAATACCATGGTCAGCCATTTTTTATCTTCGTGTGAATAGCTAATAAAAATACTATGTTTCTTCTCCATTTTATTTTCGTTTTTAGTGTTAACTATCTCTTCTCGGAGAGCCTCTTCTAATACTTCTGAGGGCTGGACATCTACTTCTTCTATCGAAGTATGAACCACTTCGCAGAAGTTTTCGAGTTTTGCCATTTCTTCGGGGATAATTGGATTTCGCCCAACTATCACTTTTTGGATATTCGAGGCATAAACCTGTTTAGGGAACTTTTTTATTTTGTTCCCATATACATTTAAAGTTCTCAGTTTCGGTAATTTGAAGACCGCACTTTGGAGAATTGTAATATCATTGTTTGCCAAATCAAGAACCCTCAGTTTCTTTAATCTAAGGATTTCCTTTGGTATTACTTTAATTCGATTGTTACTGAGCACCAGCTTTGTCAGGTTGGTGTATTCGAATACATTTTCAGGGAATTCCTTCAGACCTCGGCCTGAAAGATTCAATTTTGTGACCTGTTTATTTGTTTTTCCTTTGATTTCTATTGGATATTTCATAATAAAATTGTAATTTTGCACCGTCAAAGATTAACCGTCGGACTATGTGGGGTAGCGACGTAAAATAAATGGATGTTCAGGACACGCCTTCTGTGGGAGGCTGGACTGATTCATATCTGTAAAGAGGTCATCCAACGGAATAAAGCCGTAGTACCCGGTGGGGAGAAAACTCAACGAGTCTGGAAGAAATCTGGTACATTCATCCATGCTTCGGCATCCCACTACTTTATGTACTGGTACAAGAGTATCCTGTGTTTTCTCCGCGACGGCGGTAGTGAATGGATACTTACAGCATTGGCCACCCTTCGGGGTGGCTTTCTGAATTTTACATGTAATGCCCATTTTTCAATATTTTCATCTGTTTTAATAAGTCATGTTTAAACTTGCTCATAGGACGTTCACCAAATCGCTGTGGGGCAAGTTCTGTACCAAATATCATCCTATAAACATCCTGTTCACTCTTTCCATAATTGATTGACAACAATTTTAGCAGGTCTTTGATATATCTTGGTCCGTTACTTACAGCCAAGTCATATAATTCTTTTGCTTCAAGGTCAGCATGGCAATTATAGACAATTCTCAACTTAAACGCATCCATAGTGTTTTTCTCTCGTTCTGATGACTGTCTGTCATCAATGGTTATCTGTTCCCATTTTGGGGCAGCAGGATTATAACAGAAGTTGAATGACGGGTTATATGCCTTTTGTAAATATGGATGTACATGTGTTCTCACGTCGAAACTCGTGCTACCCTTTACTGAACTGTTACAGACACTACAGCTTGGTATCAAATTGTAGTAGTTCATAGACAATAGTGGGTATTTGCTCTTAGCATACCAGTGATCCAACTCTGGTCTTGCCACTTTATCTTTATTTTTTAGTCCTGTAGATATAGTGAAAATATAGTTTCTGTTGCAATATGTGCAGGCATTGGCTCCTTTCCAGTCAGTAACCTGATAAGCATTCTTAACATTAGCAAAAGCGTCCTTATACCCCATCACAGTCACAAGTTCTTTCATTGTAGATTGATACTTGGTTATAAGATTATTCTGAGCCCCCGTCCTTGACACTTGCTTAGTGTGCTCAGCCTTGAAATAAAGATTTAACTCAGTCCTTGTATAGCTGTTGAAAATAAGTCCCATCAATCGTTCACTCTCCTGATATGATTCATAGACATTCGATGTTAACAACATCTTCAATATCCTTTTATCTCTGGTGCCGTCTGGAAGTGTTGGCAAAAGATTATTCTTAATCACTTCTATGACGCAATTATTTACCCTGTCATACAAATCTTGTAACATCATATTTTCATAATTCTGCAAATCAATTGCCGTCGGTTGTTTAAGCTTCCACATGGTTCTCTCCCCCCTCCAATTTTCTTAATTCTTCTTCTAAATAAAGACGTTTTAACTCTTTATCATATTTCTTGGTATACTCATCTATCAGAAGTTGCTTCATAATAGGTTCGTCTATTAGTTCTATTCGTTTTTTAATATCCTCAATGGACAACTCTGGGGCGTGTTCTGCTCGGATGCTCTTTACAACATTTTTGATGACATATTCAGCAAAAGCTCCAACAGGTCCATCTAAGAAGAAACCAGTTTTCAACATGTCATATATATTTGCCCCGAAAGTAGTCAATTGTCTTTTCTTTTCCTCGCTTGCAGGAACGCCTTTCTCTAACAGAAGTACATTTGTCTTGGGTATATCAGAAAGAATGAACGGTGAATGTGTTACAAATAATATGTTTACATTCTTAATACTTTGTAGCCCTATATGCTCAATGGCCTCAATAAGTTCTTTTATGAATGCTCGTTGACATTCTGGGTGGAAATATAATTCAATCTCCTCCAGAACAATATTAATATGATGGTATTGTATGCGTTCCTCATCAATCGAATCAATGTTTCGCAAATGATACACTACACTACTCAGTGACGCTAATCTTTGCCGTTCTCCAGAGCTAAGTGTTTCCATGGAAATCTCTTCCAAATGGTTTGTATTGCTGACAAAAACAATATCTACAGTGAGGAAAGGCGGCGGCAATTGTTCCAGTTCTTGTGTATTCTCGATGACATCTTTCAGTTCGTTAAGTGTCATTCTCTCCCTGAACACGTCCCCATCCTCCCTGAGGTAGTGCTGCCTATAAAAGAGAGCCTGCCTTAATTTGAGATTGATATGTGACGGTCTGTCCCTCATGTCATCCCATAATTTGACGACAGCATTAGCCACATAGGCATTGGGGATTGTATTCTCTCTAATTACTGCTCCATCATACATTCTACAAGGCCGTTTATAGTCCTCCAGATAAGTCTCAAAAATGGATATAATCTTATAAACGATGTAATGTTGGCACTTTTTGTCTCGTGTTAACTGCTCATAAGGGCATGCTATTTCATCCATAGTCAAATCGAAACGATCTATTCCTGGATAAAACTCTTCTGCATGTCCACCTAATAAGTAGCATATATATTTAATAAGCCCTAACCTCTGTAGTTGGGCAAGATTGAAATGACTATATGGACGGATTGCATCCACATAATAAACCTTTTCTTGTTCGCTGCCATTTCCAAAGTCTACAGAAGTCAAGGCTTCCAGCCAACGTTTTATGTCGCTTCTGTCTGTCAGGAATCCTCTATCCTCATTCAGGGGATTATATCTATTCTTCTCCATTTCATCCCACTCCATTATAACCTGTAGTAGTTGTTCGTTACCATGTATCCAATTGGCATGAATATATCGAAGAAGTTGCAGGCATCCCTCTATATTGTTTCCATGTTCTACAATATTTTCATTGATTTCTAATGTTTTGTTAATTTCCTTTACCAACAGTTCATCTTTTTTGCAAGCAGTAAAGAAATCTATGATGGTTTTCTGTTGTAGTTTAGATTCTTCGGAATCTTCTATTGTGGCATATCTTGCTGTCTTTCCATATAAACATCTGAATGTTGGTCTGTTGGCTTGTGGCTCATCAGCATCAACAAACAATGAAATTAACCGTTGTCGGTTAAGATAGGCCTCATTGTTGATGTCTATGTTCCCTTGGTTTCTGTAGGGATTCAGCACTAATGGAGTTCTGTAGCCGTCATTCTTGTGAAAAATATAATATAACCAGCATCTTTCGTTTTCATTATTTCCCATTTCTTCTACTCTGGACCACTCTTTCTTAAAGTCAAATATGTTGTAGGCATAATGAGAATAGTTCGACACCATGGTGTAGAAAAATTGGTTTGCAAGCTGATTATGGTTATCAACGGCCTCTGGTTCTACCAGCATTATCAAATTTCCTTGCTCTCCCAAGGTTGCAATCTTTTCCAATTTAACCTCGCCATGCCCTTCTCTATCGAATAGACGATATATCGCGTTATCTAAGAGATAATAGAATTCTGCGGCAATGCCTTCAACCTTAATAGTGGGATTCACATCCGTCATCAGCCCCTCAACATTACATGTGTAGTTGTTGATGAGTCTCATCATAAGTTCAACGATAGTACTTTTCCCGTCACCATTCTTACCAACAATAGCCGATAGCATGATATTCGTATCGCCACCGTTTACTTTGAAAAAAGTACTATCGATATCTTTTCCATCTTGATTTCTGATGATGCTACCATCTTGACGGATTACAAACAAATCACAGAAATAGTAGAAAGAATCAGATTTCAGACATTTTTTTATGTGCCTTCTACAATTCTCAAACGGTCTTATCGCAATTAGCTGAAACATATAATATATCTCATCAATATTGTTCTAAACTAACTATCCAATCTGTTATAGCGCTTATATAAGTTGGCCATGCAGAGTCGCTCTTGACAGCTTTCACTACATTGCGATAAAATGTTCCCTTGTCTTCCCCTTGCATCTCAAAGATGTCATATAAATAGTGGTGCTTGTCATCAGGAGAACGATTAACATGATTAGCTAAATCTGCCAATTCTCCCTGCTTGGTTTTGAGTAAAGTCCACAGAAAGTGCTCAGGTTGCTCATCTGTCGGAAGATTCAATTCTTTTATCGCTGTCAAAGCATGTGTTCTCATAGCATCTTTCCAAACCTCATTACCGCCGAATTTTCGTTTCATCTGTTTCATCCTTTCCTCATCTGTTCGATATAAATCTCCATCAGTGAGGATAAGTTTTTTCCCATCTATTCCTCCTTGCAATTCCAATCCAGCAGCAATTGTGAATGCATTTCCTGCATCACCGTAAATGATGATCCTTGTACAATTTAGTATACCGTGGTCTTGTAGCACTTCTTTCACTATACTTGAAGCCAAAATATCTTCCACATAAACCTCGTATCTTTTTTCCATTGTTCCTGTCAATCGACACAGACAAGCTGGAGTAGTATGATCAAGGCAGAATGTCTGTTCAACGTTGGCCGGATTCCAGATATGTCTTATGTTAATGTCATTCCTTCGCGTTAATTCTTCTCTATGAGAAGTAAAAACAACTTGTAAATGCTTTTGGTCTGATAGCAGGACTATCAAATCAACAAGTCTGTTTAAAGCAAGGGTATGAAGTGTCAAATCCAACTCGTCAATGAGAATGAGTGAGTAATCAGGCACATGATAAAGTAGCTCTATAATATACAACAATCGCTGTTCTCCTGCCCCCATTGAAAGAGACGTATAAGTTGCAGCATCATGAAGCCTTACCCGAGTGTATCTCTTATTAAGATAATCTTCTCGTTCTGCGGTGTCATAATCTCGGTTCATGATGTTTGAAAAGGCTTGTAGCACAACTTCATGGTTGTCAATATTACCGAGACTATTCATGTGAAAACTTGTTCTGGTTAACGGCTCTTTCTCGATTGCTGGTACACATGTGTGAATGCCCACATAATAAGTGTCACGTTTAGGCTTGTTTTCCATTCGAGGTACCCAACGATCTGTACCCTTCTTATATATGATTGTTTTAGAAGAACCATTAATAGTAAAAATAGCGGTCATATTACTATTCTCCCAAGCCTCAGTTCCCACTCGTTTAAAGAAACGAGTAAAATAGTTTGATTCTGACCCAATATTCAACGAACGATAAAAACAAGCCAGTGCATGAAGTATAGATGATTTTCCGCATCCATTCACGCCAAAGATGCCTGTTACATTCCGCCCATTGAAATTTATCTCCAAATCCCGAAGATGTTTCAATTGATGAAAAGTTACAGAATCCAATCGCTGGTTTATGATATTTATTGGCATGTTAATAAATTTTGGTTCAATTTTCCAATCTTCACAAAGTTACCATTTGTCTCGCAAATACCGACGAGAGTTCTGAAGCGCTCTCCTATATGGTCATATACAAAAGGAATATTCCTAAGATTTACTCCCAATATTTCACAGGCATTTTCAAAATAGCCTCTTAGTTTTATCTTTGCATCGTCTATCGCCATCTTCTATAATAGTTTAATTAATGAATTACAGCTTATGGTACTTTCAGCCACCAAATTCGCCTTATTTTCATATCTTTAATTTGCAAAGATATACAATTATATTCAATTTGAGAATGAAAACAGGGCGAATTTATGTCTTTTTTGCAATTATGAGTTGAATTTGGAATCCTAAGATATAAAGTGTATATGAATCTCGAATATTATTCGTACCTTTGCACCCGAAATTCAAACTACAGTGACAGCAATGACAACGAACAAGCAATTTAACACCTACAAGGAGGGACTGGACCTGGAGTTCCTTCGGGAGTACTGCATGGAGCATGGGGAGCGGCGCGTGATGGAGCGGGGCGAGACGCTGGAGGAGGCGGGCGAGCCGGCACAGTGGGTGGCCTACGTGGAGCGGGGATGCTTCAAGTACATGGTGCACAACGACGAGGAGGGCAAGGACTACTGCACGGGCTTCGCCTTCGAGGGCGAGTTCGTGTCCGACTTCCCCTATTGCC
>JAEEGH010029876.1_pt1 | contig 10627 bp, 8 predicted proteins | sample 9134181 | NCBI WGS metagenome assembly JAEEGH01 (sample SAMN16246544, study PRJNA631951) | gut metagenome | biome: gut microbiome; feature: rumen; material: DP-attached | host: Bos | place: Iran: Karaj | collected 2018-10
TCTATTGTTTCTATATAGGCAACAATATCATCCAAACCGTTCCTTGTGCCTTCAACTAACTCCTGACGAACATTCTTTACATATTTAAGGAAACCATATGGAGCCGATACCGTAGGTCCTGACCAAAGGTAAGAGCCTACATTCGGAATCTTCTCAGGAGATGCCTTGATGGTCATCGTTCCATCTTCTGTAAACGAAAGTACTTCAATACCTGAAGTCTCAGGGTCTGTCAAGTCTATCACCTCAGGTTCACTGCCGTCTCCCAACGTGAGTTTCTCACCGTCCCAAACAGCAAAGATACCGTAGGCATGGTCTGTCTGCAGGGTAATATCGCTGTTGATGCGGTTCTCAGAACGCACTTCTTTGCCGTCAATTTCTGCTATGAGCTGTGCATTTTGTATCTTGTTGCCGTTGGGAACATAGTAGGAGAAGACTTTGAACGCATTCTTTACTGTAAATACCGGCACCTAACCCTCTTCACTTACAGCATCGCCTTCCTGTTCAGTATTGACAATGGTACCTTTGTCTATTGAAACCTCAGCATGGGTATAATACCACTTCTGCTCGGCATCAAAGCCCCTGTGACGGAACTTGACAGGTTTATCCGTCTTATTAATAACATATAGTATTTCTGCCGTTCCAGCCACTCTACTCGATGTTTCAACAGACCACTGGCCGCTAACAGTCTTGAAATATAATCCAAAATTGCCACCACGATGCAAATCTGTCCTGTAATAAAGTTCATTGCCGTCACGACGCCATGAACAGCCCAAGCCTATGACCTCATATGGCTTACTGGCATCAAGCTTGCCCGTGCCATCTATATTTACTTCACCTTTCTGCTTATCACTCGATGTAATAGCAACATTCTGTTTGCCCAAATACACCAATTCACCACTCTGTTTGGCCCATACCTCACAGGTCGCGTTGTCCCCCCATTTACTAGAGAACCGAGTTTCAACCTCACTGCCATCCTGCGAGGCAGCAATCACTTCACAAGCTAGGCTTGGACTCATTGCCCCGATTGTCATTCTCAGACTACCATTACCGCCACTGGGGGTAAACTCACCATCATCACTGCCCTTGGAACATGAACTTATGACCAGCATGGTCAAAAGCAGAGTAAAAGCTAAGTTAATTCTTCTCATATTTAATTTAGGCTTTAATTATTACCGATTGCATGCAAAGATACGAACTAAAACACGTCTTTTATTCTGAATTTGGTAGGTTCGCCTCCTCCGAACTTCCCTTTCAGATTCAACTTCCTCAAAGAGTTGGCCTTAACCAATATGTCCGTGCTGTTATCGTCGTTAAGTCCGCTGATATAACCCGTATACGAGTCGCTATAGGTGATTCTGGCATCATTCCATTTGCCTTGATACAACTGAACACGCACATAAACATCATAGTTGTTCTTATTTCGGATAGCTAACAGCACATGAGCTACATCAGTAGCAGGTCGTATGGTATAGCCTACCAATTCTACGCCTTTGTATTCATGACGTGAATCAATGTCCGACGATGATGATGAAGAAGAAGAAGAGGACGAGCTGCTACTGCCCGATGATGATTTCGACGCAATATAGGCCGCTGCTGCTCCAGTAATGATAGCACCAAGAGCGGCACCCGTAGCGCCCCACTTGCTCGATCCCTTCGAACTACCAGAATAGCCTCTATTACCAGATACACCAGTACCACTGAACTGTATATACTTCGACTCAGCCAGATTCCGGCCCGTTGAAGCATCTATCACGTACATATCGCAGTAATAGTTGTGAGTACCTGGTGCCAGATGTAGCTGACTTATCGGCATAAATACTTGTGCATCACTGAAGTTACTGCCATCATATTTGGGATAAAAATCTTCATACGAAGTAACACGTCCACTCGTCGTACGATAATTCAGGTTATTTGACTGACACATCCAGATATACTTATTGCTATCGTAGAAGTATAGTCTCAACTGGACCTGCTTACCCTGCATGCCATACACATCAAATTTCAGGTGGCCCATCAATCCCTGTTCACCATCCTTAATGTCATCCAAATCCACCCAGAATTTTTCAATTTTAGCTGACTGACCATACATTGACACTGGACACAAAGCCATCAACAGCAGCACGATAGCAGCAAAAAGTCTGTTATTCTTCATCTTTTTCATATTCGCAATTTCTTGATTCATTTTACTTCACTGGCAAAGATACGAACTTTTTTTGAAACGGCAAAAGAAAAAGTGGGAAAGTTATCTTGGTAGTGTCGGAAAAACTTGCTATCTTTGCAACACCATAATAAAATAGAGGTAGATACGCTATGCCAAGGAAAAAAGACGGAATGCCCTTTGAGGTACACCCCACGCCTGCCAAAGGCAAGGACGGGAAGAATATTGTTTATGTACGACTGCGATGAGAGACAAGCTGACCATGCAGGGCCTTGAAGACTTCTGCAGCCGTAACTACGGTCTGCGTTTCGGTGAGCTGGGGCGTGCCTTCGACGTGTTTCTCCGTGCGGCTGGCGAAGTGATGGCCATGGGCTACCGCATCGATACCCCCATAGGTTCGTTTGCTCCACGACTGATGCTGACACGTGAGATTACCGACCCAGACGATGTGTCGCCACGTGACATCAGGTTCAACGGTGTGGAATACAATCCTGGCAAACACTGGAACGAGGCCCTCGAACGATGGAACAATGGGTTCCGTCGTATAGACAATGCCAACACACAGGAACTCCTGGCCAACAAAGATAGGCTCGTCGAAGTGCTACGGACATGCTTGGAACGCTACAACGGCTACGTCACCGTACACCTCTTTGCCCGTCACAGCGGCCTGACCTATTACTCAGCCCGCAAACAGCTGAACGAATGGACTGAGAGAGACCCTCCCCTTCTACTGAAGACACGACGAGGACAGGAATTCATCTACACAGAGATATAACACAGCAAACTATCTTTTCAATCCACTTCTTCCGTCATCCTATTCTAACGTCAGCTTGTAAGAGCCACCGTCCTTGTAGTCCACGGAGTAGCCCGTACCCTTCACGTACACTTTCTTCAGATAGCAGCCTTTCACCCAGTAGAGGATAGCTACACCGTCCTTGTCGGTGGTATACTTACGTCCGCCACAGCAAGAAATGCCACCTGACACCTCCGTCTGCACAGTGACGCCAGCAGCCACAGAACCGTTGGAGTAATAGACCGTCACCTTACACGTCTGGTCGTCGTCCTGAACGTTGTTAACACTCGTGAATGCAGTAGTAGCCACAAACACCATCATCACCAAGGCCAGCAGGCCCGTTGCTTTCAAAATCTTTTTCATCTTGCTTTTGTTTTAAAGTTAATATGTTGTGGATAATCACTATTTCTTAATGATCTGGGCGGGACAATTATCTAAGAAACCTGATGTGTTTGCCTGACTGGTCTGCCAACCCGTTGCCGATACAGTAATTGATGTCAGAACATCGCAGTACTTGAACATACCACCCATCTTCGTCACCTTACTGGTGTTAAAACTACTAAGGTCTAATGATGTTAGTTTCGTACAGAAACTAAACATGCTATACATATCCGTCACTTTACTGGTGTTAAAACTACTAAGGTTCAATGATGTTAGTTTCTTGCAGGCCAAAAACATAATGTTCATATTCGTCACCTTACCGGTGTTAAAATTACTAAGGTTTAATGATGTTAGTGCCTCGCAGCCACAAAACATACCACTCATATCCGACACGTTTCTGGTGTTAAAACTACTAAGGTTTAATGATGTTAGTGTCCTGCAGTCCCAAAACATACTACCCATATTCCTTACATTATCTGTCCGCAGGTTTTGGAGTCCGTCAATACGAGTAATCTTCATAAGCGCAAACCAATAAGAAGTGCTTAATAAATTTGTTACTTGTTTAAATGAAGATGCAATTACCACTTTATTTATACTTTCACGAACATCATCCCAAGGTAGATCCTCTTCTTTTTGACTATTTAAGGGCACCGCAAAAACCTGAACAGCCTGTTTAGGTTTCTTAGTTCCGCAGTTAGAGCAGAACTTGTCGGCATTTGATAGCATTTTACCACAGTTTGTACACTTTACGAAAGCTGGAGCACTAGGTTTCGACCCGTAAGTAAAGGTCAGCACACCATTGTCAAGCTTTGCCCACGGCTTGCTTTGTGCCATACAGCCAGTTGCCACCATCAGCATAACTGTGATGACGAGTACTGTCATTCCGAAAAGAGGTCTTGTCTTCATAATTATTTACTTTATCCTAAATTCTTTCTCATAGTACTATTGCTGTATCTTTGCGGGAAAAGTTTGACGTTTGGTCACCTTTTCCCGCTTTTATTATTGATTAGTTCGCAACTATCTTCTCTATCCACTTCTTCCGTCCACTAACAACCTCGAAAATCAGTATGGGGTAACGTGAAACTGGCAGCGAAAGTGTAGTATCGATACCACTGTTACTGTCAACCTGCTTGCTGGCAATCAGACGACCTGATGGGTCATAGACGGACAGCACCGACTGAGGAGCAAGTCCTGTAGCACGACAAGTGACGCGATAGTTGCTATCTCTCTGTCTCACGACGGTTAGCTTGCCGTCGACTGTTTCGAGCTCACGGATACCCGTGGCATTGGCCAAGATGACTTTCGAGAAGCCCCTGAGCGTAGAGCCCTGATAGTAAGTAAAAAAGATTTCCTCACCAACGAAATCTGTGGACGCGGTGTACACCAAATCGTTACCGTCAATGGAGAGTGAGCCTTGAAGCGTTTGTGAAACATACTTGAGCGAGTAATCTGCAGGGAGACCAGTCTCAATGGTCAGTACTTCGGACGCACTCAGCTGTTGGGGCGCATAGGTGACGAGATAGGTGCTGTCTGCCTCAACTCCATTCGACACGAGTACTCGCGAACTTGCTGTCTGTCCGCCATCCATCGACAGCGTGAGATACGAGCCGTCGGTAGGCACCACAATGTCCTTGTCTCTACACTGTAGACGGGCTGTTTGGGGCATATTGGAACTGACACGATAGTAAACGACAGGTGTCTCGAGGCTACCGTCGCAATATAGTGGACCTACATGAAAATATGCTGCGTTAGGGTCGGTCTGCAGCATCGTACCGGCCATGGTGAACCGACAACGCGTGAGGCTGTTAAAGCACGAGAAATCCATAATGTTGTTGAACGAGACATCGACCATCATCGCCTTTGACGAGGCAAACGCGAGGGCATTGATGGACTGCAAGCGATTGTTGCTGAGGTCGACGCTTTCCAACGAGTCGAGCAAGGCCAGCGGCGATACGTCTGTAATGGCATTATAACGCAGATTGAGGCGACGGACGTTAGAAACATTACATACGTCACTAATGTCCGTAATCTCCAACTGCGAGAGGTCGAGCTGCGTAATTGTGTCAAGCTGTTCAGGTGTCAGTGCGAACAAGGTGTCGACTCCCAAATGATGCCTCAAACCCAGTTCAAAAGGGCGCGACGAGAACTGCACTTCCTGACCAAAGGCAAAGGAGAAAGACAGAAGCGCCCATATAGCTATCAATAATCTATTTTGCATCATAATCTCTTTATATTAATCATCTTCTAAACTCTTGTCTGCCGGCAAAATGTAGATAATATCGTCCATATTCCAAGCAGTGTCAACACCAGAACGGAATGACACTGTGATGGTTTTGTGATCTAAGTCGTATGACACAATATTTTTCAGCATGAGCGGAACCTTGCTGATGCGTCCGTTAGGCCACTTCACCTCCATCCAGAACTGTTTTGGCATTCGTCCAAAAGCATCATTTTTGTTTTGTCCATTGACATAGCCTTTTAATATCACCTCACCATCATCCGTAAGAACTGGCGTAAATTCGCCCTCGAATCTTGGACATTGGCTTGGATCGTTGATTTGATCGTTAATGGGAACTATCATGATGATTGAAATCTTTGCACTATGGTTCATGAACGAATATTGGCTATCTTGATAACCTACTAATTTGTCGTACACCAGCTCTCCGCTGAAATAGTCATCTCCCAATAATTTACTTTTCCATGTCTTAGGCTTTGCCACCTTGATTTTGAATTTGTACTGTTCGTTTTTGTTTTCCGACAAGAAACACCTAGCATAGTCAAAGGGGTCCCACTGATTAAGCACCCTGTTGATGGCCTGAACAGTCTTCACCGTTGCATCCAGATAAACCTTATAGACATCGGCAAAAGGACTACCTGACAACTCGATAATCTTGGAAGCGACAATATTCCATTTTTCAAATTCTGTCGCATTGTTGAAGTTGCTTATTGCTTCCAGTTTGCTCTTCAGACTTTCCACACTTTCAAAGCACTTCTGCATGGGTTTCAGAGTCTTGTCGACAGCCTCGATAGCTTCCTTCAAGTCCTTACCGAACTGCTGTAAGATGGGAGAATTCTTCTCAATTTCTTCAGCCAATGGAATACCATACTTTTTGAGGGTCTTCATCTCATCGAAGATGGCTTTCACACACTCCTCCACACTACCCCATCTGTCCTCAAGTTCCTCGTGGTGATGCTCTGCAAATGGAGGTAGGACTTGCATCTTTGGATTTTCAGAGATGTTAACCAAGGTCTCCAGCAATCGAGCGTTATCAGGTGCGTTGTCGGGCTCAGCCAGGAAATAGAGGTTGAAAGAGGTATTCTCCTTAATCTTCGGATAGTCTTCGTCCTCTATCTTCAGCTCTACAGGCTTGATTTCCTGAGTGGCAAAGTCTACATGGGTAGAAGCCAATTCATAGTAGAACTCACGATTCGTATAGATATCGGAGATATTTTGGGCTAAATATTCCTTATCCCTTTTTTGCTCGATGGCCACCATCTTGATACTGCCTTTCCAAGGGCCACCACTATTGTTCTTCACACTAAGTTGGAACGTATAGGGACGCCATTCTATCGCCTTGTTTATCACCAGACTATAGTATGCATTGTTATTCTGAACGGTCACATCCTTTCGAGTAGTGGCATTGATGATTTGCACCTGATTGGCAGTATTTTCTGTCACCACCACCTTAGGCTCGTCAAAGATATAGCTGGTGCAGTTCTTCACCGTCATCGTCAGTTCCGTTTCTACCGGCACGCCCTCACGCAGGAAGATGCCATTCGACTCGGCACGCACAACAACGCCGTCGGAGAACGTAACATCCATCCTTTCAGGCAATACAGCTGTTTGCTTCTTGTCGATGTCTATCCTTCCATAGATGGTACTCTTCCTGACGTTCTTGACAGGGTCTTCAGGTTTCACGGTCTCAGCATCCTTCTTGGTGAACTCCACCTTGACCTCGTTCGACTTGATATCTTTCTGAGTTCCGTCAACGTCGGTATAGAAAGCATGAACCACGTAGGTATAGACACCCACGGGAGCCTTGTTATATGCCTTCATATCGTTAGGATAATTTGGTAATGGTCTGTCGAACACCTTTCGCTGACTACCGTCGCTACCCATTCGCCATACCCTGTATTTCACGTCGTTAGGAATCGAGTTGAATGACAGTTCCACCTCGCCATCAGCCACAGCAGCAGTCAGCTTGATGGCGCGCGATACCGACTTGCCAACCTTGAATGTCTTCTGCTGAGAAGTGCCCGTTCCCGACGTATTCCAGGCTTTGGCGGTCACAGTGTGGTTTCCCTCTTTTAAGTTTCGTGCATCCACCGTGTACGACATTTCCACCTCCGTTCCGGGATTCATCATATCGAACACCTTCGGTTCGCTCTTGTCCACCGCCACACTATAGCTTACCACCTTCTGCTGAGCAGGGTCGAAGTTCTGGCGATTCTTCACCATTATTGGCGTTGAAGAAATGGCCGTTGACGAGCCGCCATCGACACTGACGCCGCGATAGTAGAGACGGTGAACACCCTCAGACACGCCGCTCAAGTCAAGTGGTTCCAAGAATTCTTTGTTCTTGTCATTGATCTTTCCATAGGCATAATTCACGTTCGAATGTTCATCATCTATCCAATACTCTAAGAGCTCTATCTTGCCCGACTGTAGTTTCAGCACCGATGATGTATAGACGGCACTCACGCCATGACTATTGGTCAGGCGCAGGTGAAGCCGATGGTTGCCCATGGGGAATTTGGCGTTGTCGCTCAAGTCAAGACTCATGGCCACGTTGCCCTCTGCGTCGGCCGCTGATAGTTCTGTAGAGGCACGTTTCTCAAAGTTGTCGTCAAACCAGTATTCCAACATACTGGAACTGCTTGCCGCACTCTTAAAGAACACTCTCGAGAGCACAGGCGAATACATGCCGTCCGACTGCATGACGCGGAAGTTAAACTGATGGAAGCCATCGTCTAACTGCGCTGTCGGAACCCTCGAGACAATATTAACCGTCTCGCTGCCGTTCATCTTGTTTTCCACCTTGTTCGCTATGTCCCCGTCAAACCAGTATTCACACCGGACGATTCCCTGGGCCCACGATGTACAAGGTAGCAGGAAGAACAAACTGAACAGTGTGCTGTATATATACTTACCGTTCATCATGCTTTCCCGTTATTATTCTGTCACAGCCTTCACCTTAATATTGACGCGCAGTTTTCCTTCTGCATCGGTCTGCTCGTCAATATCACAGTCTGAAATATAAGGTACTGGAGGCAGGGCATTCTTGCTGAAGCCTGTACCGCCATAAAGAAAATCGCCTTCGTATTCTTGATATTTCTCCTTAAAATGATAATTGGAACTGGGAGTAACACCTGCATTCTTTTCAAAGACGTCACTCCATTCGTCTGATATATTGACGCAATCATCACCCCAGTCTTTCTTACGGATCATGTTATGTTTTATTTCACTATTGGAGCCCGAAAAGACACTCCAAACCTGTTGACTTCCAGTAACCCCAGATGTCAAGATGACATTGTAGGCAACAATTGTATTATCTGCATTAATGGCATAATAATAGTAATGACCATCATAATGGTAAAAGTTTGAGGTAAAAATATTATTTGTAATGAGTCCTCCATTTACACTTTTGACCGAATGAATGATGTTGTTGGTTAATTTCGTATTTGTTCTACCCATATCCGAGGTATTTCTAACATAACATTGATTAATCTCTATAGCTCTGCATTGGGAATTCTTTACCTGAACAGAATTCATGTTGTTATATCGAAGCAAAATATCATTAACTGCAGCACCTACTCCAATGTTTACATCGCCTGAAACATAGCATCCCATCAAAGCACTACCACTACTGCCTTCGCCAAAAAACAGTTTACCATTAATGGTCGTTCTTCCGTCTGCATTATCTGAGTTGGCTGTATGCGAGATGCCGATAATGGTCAACTTTTTCTTGATAGTATCACTATCTGCAATCGGGAATCCACCACCTGGCAGATAAACCACACTGCCATCCTCAGCACCATTAATAGCATCTTTGAGCGAACTGTACAATTTAGTCTCACTACCTTTCACTACAGCAATCTGCTGTGCATTCACACACACTGTTGCCACCAAGGCAATCAAAACAAGTAATACTTTCTTCATAATTTTATTTTGTTTGTATTTATTGATTTGCGGTTTCGTTTGCAAATATACACATTTTTTTTAAATTATTCCTTATTTACACAAAAAACTTCAAGTTCTGTCCAACTTTATATGTTATTTCCTATCCTTCACCCAATAGCACCAGCCGCGGCTCTTGCGGTCGCTCTCGAACTTGTATTCTGGACGGCTCAGGAACTGGCCAATCTTCACCAAGGTACCGTCGTCAGGTTTGTAGGCACCTTTGAAGGCTTCCTTCAGACGGGCGGAGATATCCTTAACCGAAAGCCAGTAGCCATTCTTAGGATTCTGCTTCGGCGTACCATCGGGTTTCTCGAACAGCGAGAGCAGCATTTCGCCAAGACCACTCATCTGCTGGTAACGCAGGTTATGCTGCATGAGTGCCGCCTCTTCCTCCTTCGTCAGGAAGTAGCGCTGCTGCTGTTCCACCTCATACTTCAGCTGGGCATAGAGCTGACTATACTCGATAGGCGTGGTGAAGTCGATGTCACCCTCGACATTGACGCAGATAAACCGTCGGCTACCCGTCGGATCGGTCAGCGGCATCGGTTCATTGGTGGTGCCAATGAACGAGGCATAGCGGCGGTGTGAGGCGTAGGCGGCACCGTAGGGCGGACGATACTTGACGTCACTGGTCGAGACGAGGTATTTGAGCACAATCTGCTGACGCTGGGTAATCTTGTCGAACTCGTCGAGGTTGATGAGGGCAAACGACGTCAAGCCGAGGTTCAGGTCGTGCTCGTTCTTGAAGTTGATGCGATCGTTGTAGTAGTCACGTTGTTCGCGTGGCAGCAGGATACGGCAGAAGCTCGACTTGCCACAGCCCTGACGACCTATTAATAAAGGTACGAGGGCATTGCCCGTCAACTGTCCCTTACCCTGCCACATAGCCACCATCGAGCGCATCCAGATGTGGAACAGGTGGGGCCATTCTTCGTAGCTGGTCCTGACACGACGGGCCAGGGCCTCTACCCTATCCTTGCCGTCCCACTTCGGCAGATGCTCCAGGAAGTCGTCCATCGGATAGTAAAGCTGGATGTCGTTGGAGTTGACATAGCGCATGATGTCCTTGTCCCAGCACTTGATGCCCTGCGACAGCGCACGGATGGTGATGGAG
>JAEEGH010029879.1_pt1 | contig 10626 bp, 7 predicted proteins | sample 9134181 | NCBI WGS metagenome assembly JAEEGH01 (sample SAMN16246544, study PRJNA631951) | gut metagenome | biome: gut microbiome; feature: rumen; material: DP-attached | host: Bos | place: Iran: Karaj | collected 2018-10
AAGAAGGGGGATGAACAATGATAGACATAAGCAAAGCATTGAAAGCTGCGATCACCACGGGTCACGTGGAGTTCGGAGTAGATCAGACAGAGAAAGCAGTGAAGGCCGGAAAGGCACAGATGGTCATTCTGGCAGAGAATTGCCCCAGCGAGATGCTGAAGGGCGATATCGGAGTGAAGGTCCACGTCTACGAGGGCAACAACATGGAGTTGGGCGCCCTCTGTGGTAAGCCTTTCTCGGTATCCGCACTCGCGGTCATCGACAAGGGTACTTCCAACATCTTAACGCTGTGAGAACATGTCGGCAGATATCGTACTAACCGAGGAGACCCTCAAATACATCTCGCTGTTTGAGGCCATGACCAAGACCAACGTCATCGACTGTATGGAAACAGAGGACAAGCTGGTCTACGTCGTGGAGAAAGGTCAGGGGAACACAGCCGTCGGAAAGAAAGGAGAGCATGTCATAAGGCTCAAAGAGAAGACGGGAAAGAACATCCAGGTCGTCGAGTATTCCGACGATCCGGCACAGTTCGTCATGAACGTGTTCCACATCTACAATCCCCAGAAGGTCGAGATCGAGCAGCGCGGCAACATCACGCATGCTACGGTCACCGTGGATCCCAAGTTGAAGGGAAGGGCCATCGGCAAGGCAGGGAAGAACCTCCGCATCGCCAGGGACATCGTCAACAGGCACCACGAGATCCAGAGCATCAGCGTCGACTGATCGGATCCCCCTCGATCGGTCACCCCGAAAGGGGTGATAAACCTCTTCCTTTTCCTTTTCTCAATTCAAAGGTATGCGTTCAACCTCGAGCCTGTCCGCGGTGGGATACTGTTCGGAAATGCAGCATTTGAACGGCAGTTCATCCGCGATCTCCTCGAGGACCCATGAGGCGACCTCGAGCCTGTTGTTCTCCGAATCTATGAACATGAGTTCGTCTGGCACATCGTATTCCTCTTTGAGGAATCTTGCCGCATCCTCGAGATCCTCGGGGTATGCGTAGCCTTTCAGAAGGGTGCCGTCCTCTGTAACGACATCATATTCCTCTGCGATGCGGTTGGCCTTCCTGATCAGTCTGTTCCTGAGCTGGACGCCGTCCTTGAAGCATGACGAGCAGTAATGGATGGGCAGATCGGGATACTTCTTCATCATCCTGAAGGCCACATCCTCGGAGCCTGATACGGCTGCGGAGATGTCGTCCTTCATGTCGTAGTGATGTTTCTCCATCATCTCCCAGTTGCTCTCGGAGAACTCGAGTTCGTTAAGATTGACGAATTTGATCCCGATCCTTGAGGCATATGAGAGCAATGATGACAGTTCATCCTCATGATCCGGGAGTGCTGGCACTTCGATTCCCACATCGATATCCATCTTCGCTATCTCTTCCAGTTCAGAACCTTCCATGTTCTGCCAGTCCCTGATCGGCGGGTGGAAACGGATCTCATCCAGACCCGCATCGATGAGCTTCCTTACCTTCTCGGGATCGACCGTGGATGTGTAGAGGTGGATGTGGTGCTCCTCTCCGAAGTGTTCCTTGAGCAGTCTGATCGCCCTGACGGTGCGGTCGACATCGATCAGCGGGTCGCCTCCGGTGATACCGGTACCTTCGGCATCCATGGATTCCGCCTCCTCCAGTATCTCCTTCTTATCGGAGACCTTCAGCTCGTTGGCGTAGATCACATCCCTGCCCTTCTTCTCGAAGGACACGGGGCAGTAGTAGCACCCTGTATTGCACCTTCCGGTCACGAACAGGACCATCTTGCTTCCTCTGATGCAGTATTCGCATCCCTTTGCCAGAGGGCCGCTGTGTGCCGAACCGCAATCCTGACGTTCTATGCTCATCGGTGTAAGGTATGTGTGCGACAGTTTATAATCCACGTCGTCAGTCCCAAAAGCACGGTGAAACGGTGAAGAAACAGACGAGGATGATTTTGGCGATTGACGAGACCGACGGTCAGAAGGCACTGAAGATCGTGGAGCAGGTCGCGGAATACATCGACGCGGTCAAGATCAACTGGCCCCTGGTGCTTTCAGAGGGTCCCGAGATGATCACCAAGCTGTCCAAGTTCACCGATGTCATCTGTGATTTCAAGGTAGCTGACATCCCCAATACCGTCAGTCTCATCGTATCCAATGCGGTGAAGAGAGGTGCCGCCGCAGTGATCGTCCATGCATTCACCGGAGACGATTCGCTGAAGGCCGCGGTCGAAGCCGCAGGCAGCGCCGACATCTACGCCGTTACCGAGATGAGTCATCCCGGAGGGAAGATGTTCACTGCCAAGCACGCGGAGGAGATGGCGAAGCTGGGGGTGGAATGCGGTGCGAAAGGTTTCATCGCTCCGGCCACGCGTCCCGAGCGCATCGCCGCCATAAGGGCGATCATCGGCGACAGGCTGATCCTCTCGCCCGGTGTGGGTGCACAGGGCGGTTCAGCATCATCTGCGATCAAGGCCGGTGCGGATTATGTGATAGTCGGCAGAGCGATCTACAAGGCGGACGATCCCAAAGCGGTCGCCAAATCCATAGCCGACGAGATCAAGACCGTGATCTGATCCCGACAGCCAGTTCTCTATAGTCGCGCGTATATATGCGCGCGTAACTCTTTTTCATAAACGTATAAATATAGCAGTCACTATCGGCAGTCACTCTATAGAGCGGAGAATCTATAATGTTTAAAAACGGCAGGAAAACGGACATGCCCCAGGATGGGGCACAGTCCTCCGGAACGGAGGGAAAGGGCTCCTGGTTCAAGGAGAACCAGCGCTCGATCGTCGCCGTCGGGTTGATCGTAATCATGGCATTCGTCATGAGGTTCATCTTCTCGTTCGGCGTCTCTGCGGACAGCGATTTCGCACTGTCCGGCGGAGCAGCAGCATCAGGACACCTTCACACGATCACCCAGATACTGAACGGCGGATCGTTCTTCGGTGTGGATGATACACTCAATTACCCGTTCGGTTCCGTCAATTCCAACCCGGTATTCATCGATGCCGTCCTCGCAGGAATATCGATGATCGGCACAGCACTCGGTATGTCCGCGGTCAAAGCTGCATCGCTGACCCTTGCGACATTCTCGCTGGTCTGCGGTACATTCGCTGTCATCCCCATGTTCCTCCTCGGTAAGGAGATCATCGGAACGAGGAAGGCAGGATTCGTTGCAGCGATCTTCCTGGCGTTCTGTCCTATAGTGATTTCGCAGACCGTCTTCTCCAACGGTACCGAGACAGGCTGGATCCTCCTGCTGTTCATCATCCTGTCCCTCATGGTCTTCAAAGGCCTCAAGGCGATCAACATGTCCACCAAGACCGACGACCCCTTCAAGGAGGTCTTCGCTGCCAACAAGTCTGCCGTAAGGTTCGCAGCCATCTCCGGTCTCATTCTCGCTCTCATCGTCCTTTCGACCAACGATTTCCGTGCGATCGTCATCATGATGCTCATCGCAATGGCCGTCATGACCGTCGTCGGACGTTTCATGTACAGGGACACCAGGCAGGTCGTCGTGTTCTTCTCGATCATCGTCGCGATCGGCATGGCAGTCGCAGCAGCGTACTACATCCCTGCAAAGCTCTGGGACCAGGTCCTTTCCGGAATCCTGATCCTTTCGATCATCACCATAGCGCTGTGCTTCACGTTCTCGCTCCTCCAGAGGAAGCCCTGGGTCGTCACCGTCCCCGCATACCTCATCGGAGTCATCGTGGCATTCGTCCTCCTCTCGGTGTTCGCACCTGAGTTCTACGATGTCCTCGTCAACGGAAACTCACCGCTGGCCGCCAGCCTCGAATCGCTGGCCGACGGTACATTATCAGTCTCATTCGTATCGACCGCATTCGGAGTGGTCTCCATGTGGCTCGGCATATTCGTCATCGGTGTGCTGATCTGGAAGCTCCCGAAGAACCTCTCATCCGTAAGATACCAGTTCCTGGTCATCTTCATGTTCTTCAGTGCGGTCATGGTATTCCAGTCACAGGAACTGGCAGTGGTCTTCTCACCGGTGTTCGCACTGGGATTCGCATACGTCGTGATGTGGTTCTTCGACCATGTCGACTTCAAGACATACTTCCTCACGATCAAGAATGCGGGATTCAAGCACGCCTGGAGAAAGATCCTCAAGCCCATCCCCTTCGGATCCATACTCATCATCGCCGTGCTCCTCTGTGTGCCCCTCGGTATGTATGCGATCGATGCAGGAATATCCAACAACAGCAAGGATGACTTCAAGGGCCTCGACACAGGAGCCATCGGATACTACGTCAAGACGGATTCCGACTGGAAGACCGGACCTGTCCTCTCATCTTATTCAGATGTGAACAAGGACGGAGCATTGGTCACATGGATCGACTACGCCGACGATGCCGCCACCATGGGTAAGTTCAAGGTCATCGTCGATTCCAACGGTAACGGTGCCGAAGCAGCATCCAACATACTCCTTTCAGACGCGGTCGACGGTTCATCCGATGCCGCGATGCTGATCTATCTCCTGACATACACCGGTATGACCGATGCCGTCAAGACGAAACTCATCGCAGACGGAATGTCAGAGGACGAATACAACACATTCAAGGGAATCATGGACGACCCGTCGCAGTACAGGGATGCCGTCATCAGGGACACCGCGAAATACGGTGTCCTCAACTCCGACATCTCCAACGACAACATCAGGTACATCTACGGTTCCGAGTTCCTTACCGAGAAATACAGTGCCTACAAGATCTCCAGCATGCACTCCGATGTTGCCGGAATCGCAGGCAAGAACATCTCATACTTCATGGTGGACGGAAGCATGTTCCCCATGTACTACGGATACAGTTCACTGTTCTCCACGATGGCATACGCCAACGACTATGTCATCTCGGACAACTACGGAACGGTCCCCGAGTTCCTGGTCCTCGGTAACTACACCTACTACACAGGCATCTACGAGTACACCGATGCCATGTACAACACTCTCCTCTGGAGGGCATACATCGGAATGTCGCCCGCAGAGGCAGGTCTCAGCACATCATACCAGTACTTCGACAAGCTGATGCTCTCGGACGGTACGTACAAGGCACACCCCGGATACGGACTGTCCAACTTCACAGTCGATTATGACCACTGGTACGTCATGTACAACGCCAGTGCAGATGCGACACTGTCATCCGACGGCTGGGAGAAGATGCTCTACACTGAAGCTGTAGCTAAGCAGAACACCGACGGAGGTCTCATCAACTACCTCAGCGGACTGCCCGTCGTCATGAAATACGTATCCAACACGAGCGGAACCCTCCTGAGCGGACAGATCACAAGCGCCGCCTCAGGTGTCAAGGGAGTGCGCGTCAGTGTCGTCGATGACGAGGGAACGGTACGTGCAACAGCATACACCGATGAGGACGGTAACTACGATGTCCTCGTGACAGGAACCAGCCCCAAGATCAAGTACTACTCCGGAAGCCAGAACCTGACCGACGGAACACTGATCAAATCAGTGGATTACACTGAGAGCATGGCAGGAGGATTCGATGTCCCGACGACCACCGGTGCCGGAACATTCGTCGATTCCGACGATAAGGACCGCAGCGAGATGATCTTCAACGCAACTGCGACGATGTCGATGGAAGGAAAGACCACCGGCAGGACATACGACAACGCAGCGACCGGCGGCATAACCCTCTCGGCCACAGGATTCACATGGACCGGTGTGGTGCCCGATATCTACACGGTCACACTGAAGTCCGGCGACGTCTCATACGTCACGGATGTCACGATCACCGCCAACCCTGGTTCCAACGAGGGAATCAAGGTCACCGTGGATGTCCACAAGGTCACACTGACACTCGTGGATGACACCGGATGCACAAGAGGCGGAGGATCCGTCACATTCACCGATCTCGTATCAGGCTTTGTATCAGCACCTGCAACGATCGAGGACGGCGGAATCGTCGAGACCAACCTGGTGCCCGGAACATACGTGCTCAGCTTCAGCAACCCGTATGTGACCGCGGCCGATCCGATCACCGTATCAACCAGTGAGGTATCGCAGACGGTCAAGACATTCGATGCAGTATCGGTGACATTCACCGGATTCACAGGTTTCGACTACAAGATGGCGACCGTCTACAGCAGCGGTTACCAGTCTGCGGAACTGATCAGCGGCGAACAGGTTGAATTCGATCTGCCGAAGGGACTCGGACCCGTGAGATACACCGTCTACGCCACTGACGGAACGAAAGCCTACATGGCTCTGTCCGATGGTGCGACCACGCCCATCGCAGCGGTCCTTGGAGAATACAAGATCACCGGTACCATGAAGAACACGTCATCCGAGGGAACCTCAGGAACAATCGTGTTCTACGCCGATGACGGATACCAGATACCTGTATCGGTCGCATCCGACGGTACCTACTCCGTGGTCCTCAAGGGAGGAGACTACACCGTGTACGCGAACAGCGGTACACAGGTCAGCATCACCAGGTTCAGCGCCAACGAAAGTAAAGAGCTGAACATCGACCTCAAGGACGGAAGATCGATCTCAGGCAAGACATACTGGGCATACACATCGAACCAGATGCCGTTCATACCTCTGCTGGTCAACAGCATCACGGACTGTGACGGATGTTCGCTCGCTCTCGCAGCCGATGCGACCGGTTCGTACAGCTTCTACATCCCCTCAGGTGCAACATGCAGCATCACTGCTACCACCGCGGATCCGTTCTACTACGGAACCGCCGGCACATACACCAAGACCGAGGAGAATGTCAGCAGCACGGCCAACTTCACAGCATCCATCGAGAAGATACACGTCACGAACGGTACGGCACACAAGCTGACCGTCGGCGGTACCAGTATCAACGCCGGTTCGGATGCCGATGTCACCCGCACGGGTCCCTCGATGACCGTCACCATCGATGATGACGACTACTACGCCACAGCGACACTCCAGACATCGCCGTTCTCGGCAAGCATCACCATCGACGATACGGTGTTCTCAGGTTCAACCGAGTACTACGCACTGAAGATCACCGGTCTCAGCACCGATGACAAGGTCACAGTGAAGGCACTCAATGACGGTAAGAAGGTCGACAAGACCACCACCGGTACCGACCGCAAGTACTTCCTCGAGAAGGACAAGGAGTTCATGGTCACGATCACGAACTCCGACTCGACCAAGGTGATGTACCACAACACCGGCGCAGTGACAGCAGCGAGCAACCTCGGAGCTGCACTTGCAGATGCGGCGACGGTCACAGGATATGTCGGAATCGCCAAGTCCGGAACCATGACACTCGAGTTCACGGATACTGCGGACAAGTACGACTTCAGCATCACGACCGGAAGGTACAGCATCCTTGTGCCTATCGACAAGAACATCTCGCTGACACCCGATGTAAAGGATGAGGCTGCGGATATCACATACAAGTACACCGCGACCCCGATCGCCATTGCTTCAGGCACGCTGGAAGCAACTAAGACCTACACGTACAACATGGCGGTCACCAGCACCACTGACAGCGGAACCAACGAGATCACCGGTAACATCACAGTCACCGGAATGACCGACGCAGCAGTCGCCGAGGTCCAGTTCAAGGCCAGTTTCACTGACGGAAGGACCACACCTGTGGATACGACATTCACGCTCTCAGGCGGTTCAGGCTGGCTGAACGTCACGTTCTACAGCGATGACACGTTCACCACCGAGATTTCGACGATGAACCTGGGTGCCGTCCTGACGAAGGATATCTACGGTAAGGGAACGGTCCTCAGAGACAAGATCGGATACGCCGATGACACCCTTACGGTGACCCTCACGGACATCAACGGCAATACCGCATGTACCGCGAGCATCACCGACGGTAAGGCGAACTGGGTCAACAACGATCCCACAGCGGACAGTACTAAGATCAGTACCTACACCAACTCGCTGGGAGACTCAGAGTACATGTACGCCATCGAGATAGTCAACGATGACAACTTCACCAAGACGTTCACATTCTCGGATCTCACGGGAATCGACACCGACAAGTGGTTCGTCACCTACGTCAACGGAAAGGACATCACGACCGGTGCCGTAGAAGTCAAGGGCCACACCACCGCAACGGTGTATGTGAAGATCACCAGCAAGCTCCACGAGGGCGACATTGAACTGCCGACCGGCAATGTAACATTCAAGGTGGCCGTCACCAGCACCGTGAAGACCATCAGCGAGATCTCCACTACCACATCGGACAGTGTCACGATCGCAGGCAACGCGGCGACGGTCACAACCGCCACCAGCAGTTCCTCGCTGTCCGTCGACAGCAACGGTGCGACCGGAAGGGACGTCATCGACAACAGGAGCAGCATGCCCGCATACGTGTGGGTACTCATCGCTCTGATAGTCGCGGCCCTGTTCCTCATAATATGGGCTGCATCCAAGAGGGGGGTGTTCTCACGCAGAAAGTAAGCATGGCAATAGGAGCCGCAGTGCTCATCATGATGGGTGTCTTCCTCTGCTGCCCGTTCGCAGCGGTCGAGGCCGCCGAGGGTTCGAACGTCGTCAACGTCGAGGGAAGCGCTGACTTCTGCGGTGTGAACACATCGCTCACGTCATCGGATGCCCACAAGGTCACCTACAGGCTCAGCGGTGATAACAAGTACTACTTCAGCGCGACGCTGCTTGATTCCAACGATGCATCGTCCGGAAAGGTGAACTATCCGACAGGATACCTGTACAGCGGAAGTCCCAACTACAGGGATCTGACGGTCACAGCGCCTCTCGCCAGCGGCGATTACACATTCGTCGTGAAGTTCTACGCCGCGGACGATACGGAGATGAAGAACGATCCGATCGCAGAGAAGACCGTTCCCCTGAAAGTTGTGGATCCCATCGTCCTGAAATACACCCTGAAGAACGACAGCAGCAACGCGGTCACCTTCAGCGCATACTTCGTCATCGACAATGTGAAGGCAGAGGACAGTACGCAGGATGTCACCGTTCCCGCCAACGGAACCAAGGATGTCACGTACAACTACTACACCAAGGATGTCAAGGACACCAAGTACTACCTGGATACGGACAGTTCGATCATCAAGGGAATCATCGGAGGACTGGGTTCGGAGAACCAGAAGACGTTCTACGCACACGATTCCGATTACGGTGTGATCACGACGATCTGTGTCGTAGTACTTGTGATCATGGCGATCGTCCTGTTCTTCATCCTGCGCAAGCCTGTCGTCAACAAAGGTAAGCCTAAGGGCAGACGTTAAACGGATTAACGGGGGAGACCCCGTCCTTTTTCAATTTTTAAATTGTGCCAGCATCACTGCGTTAGTGATATCCGAGCGGGTCTTCTCGATGATGCTCCTGGCGACATCCTGTTTCCTTCTGATAGGTGCAATGGCATCAGGGACATCGAAGCCGAGCACATCATCGCCTACCTTCTCCATGACATCGAAGAGCTTCCTGGCATCATCCACCTTCCCGTCGATGAGATAGGCGAGGATCATCCTCCTGACCTCTCCGATGCTGTCGGCAAGGCCCATGACCCATGACTGCGGCGAGATGCCCAATGATTCGAATGACGGTATCTCTTCACCGCTGACTATGGCGGCGAAGATGAACGCCTCGGCATATTCTCCCAATGCATCCTGGACGACCGCTGAATACAGTACAGAAGGTTCATCCCCGATCTCTTTGAAGAGAGCATCCTTCTCACGGATCAGTTCCTTGGTTATGGCAGCATGATCATCGCCCACATGTATCGCATGGATCATGTTCTTGGTCTTCCTTGTGATGACACGGGAACCGTCTATCGCCGATGATCTCTTCTTCTCGAGAACGGCCAATCTGTCAGCCGCCGATCTCACTGCATCCGGGCTCATGATGCCGTATATCGGTTGTGACGATAAAGAATTATCACAGTGAGCGGAGGAAATCCTCTCTGATGCTGTCCGAGAACAGCTCCTCCTCCACCCTTCCCCTGTAATACTTGTGCGAGGGTTCGTTGAACTTCAGATTATCATAGCGCACTTCCGTGAGGGTGAGTGCATCAGGTCTAGCAAGACCGAAGTTGACATCCTTACCGTTGAGAGCATCCCTGATGTCATCGACGGTGCGTTCGCCCTTTGCCACCAGTTCCACGGCGGCGACGATCTTGCGGATCATGTTCCACAGGAAGAACTGGGATGTGAATGTCATGATGATACGGTCCCCGTCCTTCTCCAGTGTGATGGACTCCAGATCGATCTCTGTGGGTTTGTCATCCACCTTGCAGAACCTTATGAAATCATGTCTTCCAAGGAAAAGTTTGGAACATTCCTTCGCGAGTTCGAAATCCATCCCCTTTGCGGGAAGCACATAGCGGTAGGTACGGCTGTTGGCGAATCTGGGGTTGAAGTTCTCATCCACCGTCACAGCGGATTTGTAGAAGATTCCCTTGGAAACGGAGTTCAGTGCCTTGAGGAGATCGTCATCATCATCGAAGGTGGTGTTGAACACCACCACATTGTCCAATGCGTTGACGCCCCTGTCCGTCCTTCCGGCGGCCTTCAGGTCGAACCATTCGCCCTCCTTACCGCCGCTGATCCTCTCCAGATCGGTGATGATGTCGCCCATCACCGTCCTGTAACCGGGCTGGTACTGAGAACCGCAGAAATCCTTTCCGAGGT
>JAEEGH010029880.1_pt1 | contig 10626 bp, 10 predicted proteins | sample 9134181 | NCBI WGS metagenome assembly JAEEGH01 (sample SAMN16246544, study PRJNA631951) | gut metagenome | biome: gut microbiome; feature: rumen; material: DP-attached | host: Bos | place: Iran: Karaj | collected 2018-10
GAGCCACTTTGGCTCAGTTCCCGGGGGCAGAAATTATGTTTGAGCCAAAAATGGCGGGCTTTGGCTCAGCCGAACATCTCCAGTGCAGATAGCACGCTTGCAGCGTTCGCAGCCTTCTGTTCTTCGCTCACGATTTCTTTTTCGGCAGGTAAAGCAACAGAAGCTGCAACAGACAGCCCCTGCAACTCTTCTTTGAATACCTGCCGAATATCATCCAGCGAAAAATCATAGGATTTGCCTTGCCGGTGAATTTGTTGCATAACCGCGTTCACAATGAACCGATTGCGGGATTTGCGATTAGTTTCTGACAGGCGTTGTAAGAAGGCTGCCGCTTCGGCTTCTTCGGCGTTGTTCAGATCGAACCGCACGTTCAAGCGATAAACGTCTTTACTCATGCGTGATCTGCTGCCTGCAGTTGGATGTCAGCCATATACTCATACCCTTTGGCAGCGGCGCAGATGTCGTCCACAAAAGTGACGCGGTCCTTGTTGACCTTGTAAAAGTGTTTTACAAGGCAGGCACCGCCGCCGGTCAGATACAGCTTCATGGTGTTTTCATCGTAGCCATGCTCCCGCAGGCGGCGAAAGATGTCTGCAACATACGCGGCAGCAGTTGCTTTGATGAGCTTGAGATCGTCTTTGGCAATGTCGGCCGTGCCGTTGATAAGGATCTCATCAATGATGGCATCGTTCAGTTCACGTCTGGTTTTACGCATAAACTCTTCCCGGATAGCGAGCGTACATTGATAAGTACCGAACTTCTCTGTATACATCTTGCCGGAGAGAGGATTGCCGTTGACAATATACAGCACATTCATGGTGCCGTTGCCGATGTCGGCGATCATGTTAACGCCGGTCAGTTCAGATGCAAACGGCGCTATAGCTGCGTACCCCTGGGGATAGACGCGAACATCACAGATGCGGATGGTGTAGTCCACCTTGCGATAGGTGAAATGAATATCACCGTCCCGCAGAAGATAAGATCGGAACGCCTCTTTCTGTCCGGTCATCCATGTCAGCGGAAGACCGACGGCGAGGATGACGTCCGCTTCGGTCATTCCCGCCGTTTTGAGTTCTTTTGCAATAGCAACCAGTGTCAGCAGGAAGTAGTCCTCGTCCAGTTGCTTTTCGGGCAGGAATTCTTTGTGCCCTTCGCCGATAAGGTAGTACTTGCCGTCATAAATCAGCATATCCTTTGTAAACAGCGGTTCGGAATCGTAGGTCAGCACTCCGGTTCGGAAGATGTGGTTGGCGGTTTTGATGTTCCCAAAACCGTGGTCGATTGCGATGATGCTTGTGTCGTTTACTTTTCTCATAATTGTTTCCTTCCTAAGCTTTGATAAAAGTTTTGCCCCTGTTTTACCTGCGGGGCGGCAGGGCGAGGTGTCAGGTGGATTGCGGTTTGTCTCTGGCGTGTGTCACGAAATGACCTCCTTTCTGCCTTTCGGCGTGTATTAATTAATTGATAACCGAAAATTTGTTCGATTTCTATTGAAATCCGAGTTGAAATGTGTATAATGATAGTGAACATTTGTGCGGAACAGTACCTTTCCCGGTTTATTCCTCAGCCTCCTCTACCTACTTAATGCAGATTTTTGTAAAAAAACAGGGGTATATAGCAACAATAGCAAAACGATTTCCGTAACAGCTCATTTTTATAGATAACATAGGGTTTTGAAGCATCATAGCAACTTGATATGTAGTGATTCGTAACAATAATCGACAAAACAGTTTTCAAAAAAACGGAGGCAAACCAATGCGCGGGACGTTACAATACCTGTCTGCCGATTTCAGAGACGGCCAGATCACCGTTGCCGGGAAGAAATACCCGGCCGGGACCTTCTGTGTTCATTTACTGAACCGCTTCTATGCACATGATACCGCCGCGAGGATTGCTGTTTTCAAAACCAATATTCTGCAGGCGCAGCGGACGCTTGAACGCGGGTATTTGATCGACACGGATTTCATCAAGGCCGGCACAGACATTCTGCAAATTTTGCAAACGCTGCCGAAGCTGAAACCGTTTGACCGGTTGGATACGGAAGCGGAAAAGCGGCGAATCACCGCTTTGTTCCAAAAGGAAACCGCAGATCGTCTTTCGGACTTTCTGCGGCGAAAGGGAATGGAAAGCAACCGCGACGATGCGGCGCTGTATTTGAACGGTTCTGAGCCGGATGATTTCCATAACAAGGCAATGTTGCTGCAGGACGTGAACGACACCCTGCGATTTTATGAATCCATCAGCGACGACATCTGTGAAGCGTTTGAAGCACTGTGTGCTTTTGTAGATCAAATCGATACCTGTGAACGCTTTGATGAAGCGCACTTGCTGCCGCTGGCGGTGCAGTGCTTTGCAAAGCGGCGGGCAGTTTTTGAAACCGAGTATGTGCCTTTGCAAAAGACTCGAAAAAGCAAAGCACCTGTGACTGTGCGGCGGCTGTATTTCTCCGATTTCTACAGTTTCATCGTGACCGATTTCTTTGAAGGGCTGCATTACGGGCACTATCCGCGGCGTTGCGCGGCCTGTGAGAACTGTTTTCTGATGCAAAGCGCCCGGCGGCAAAAGTATTGTGCAAGCCGCAAGGCGCTCATGACGGTCAACGGCAAAGCGATGACCTGCCGGAAATACGGTGTTTATGTGAAGAAGAAAGAACAGGCAAAAGATCATCCGGTCATTGACCGCTACACCAAACGCTGCGCCTGTATTCGCGTTGATTATGCGCGTGGCAATATTGACGAAGCTTTTGCGGCTGCGGCAAAGGCGCTGGCAAAGGAACACCGGTTCCGTGCGATCCATGAGCCGGAATATGAAGCAAGCGGCTATGCTGCTGATATGACACGGGACAAGCTGTACCGGGATACTGAAAAGCGAATGAAAAAAGAATGGTAAGAAAGGAGCGTGGCACGGTGAGCAAAGAAGAGAAGACAAAGGACGCCGTTGTGGTTGACGAATGGCGTTTGTTTGCCTGCGCTACGCTGCCGAAACCCTGCCCGGAATACGATGAGATCATGAAGCTGTACCTCGAAACTCGTGAGGAAAAATACTACGATTGGCTTTTGGCTGCATACGAACCGAGACTGAACACGCTGGCGCGATTGGCAGTGGAAGGATATGGCATGTACGGTCACTTTGCGGATATCAAAATGGCGATGGCACTGGGAATGCACAAAGCGCTGCAGAGTTATGATCCGGCATTGGGTGTACCCTTTATGATTTACAAAAACCGGTTTATCAAAAGCGAGGTTCATAACTACATTCGCACCATGCGAACGGGCTATTCCGTTCCGACAGCAGCAAAATATGCCGTTCTGCGCAAGACGATGGCGCTGTATAACGAGCTTGGCAAAAAGTCAGATGAAGCGACGCTTGAACGGATTGCGTGTGAGATCCGGCACAGTGTGAAATATACACATGAAATCATTGCCGCAGGCCAGCGCATGAAATCGTTTGTTGATTTCTTTGTTTTCTATACGGATTCCGATGGGGAAGAGGCAAGAGAAGACGTTACCCATGACAACAGCACCAACCCGGAGCAGGTCTTTTTTGCAGCGCTGCGGTCGGATGCCGTTCTGAATGCGTTTGAGACCTTGGACTACCGTGAGCGGATGCTGGTTGCGGCGCATCTTGGCTTTTGCCCGGAATGCTTTGAGACCTTGGCATGGAAAGAAAAAGACGGGGTGCCGGTTCTGGCACCCCGCAAGAAGTTGTCGTTGGTTGATCTGGCAATTGAACATGAATTGGCTGACCCTGATACTGTGCATGAGATACTGGAACGTGCGTATGGGAAGATGCGGAAGAAGCTCAATGATAGCGGGGATTTTACATAAGAATAAATAATAATACCGCCGAGGAAGATAGTCTGCTCCGCGGCGGTTATGAAGGATACCGTTTTTATGTCCATCTCGCTGATCCCAGCGCTGAGTTCTTTGGCCGCCTGTGTTCCGTTTCTCTTTTATTCGAAGCTAATCGGCGCGGCAGAGGAAAGCTGAGACTGTAATATGGCAGGATCCGGCTAAGACTCTGCCGTTTTCAGGGACGGTTTGTATCGCGCCGGCGTCCGGCGCCTGAAGGTTGGATGTGCGTTCAATCCCCACCGGGGTGCCGCCGATCAAACAGCCGAACGTTCGGATGAATACGGACGTTCGGCTGTTTTTCGATTTAGAAAGCGCACTGTTATTTCTGAATTCACATCTTTTCTGCATGCAAAAACTTTGGCGAACCGACCGACGCCTTACGAAGAAAAGCAATGAAAGACCGCCTCCGGCCGTTTTGGCGCGGAGGCGGCGTTGTCTGGCGTTAAATGGATTTGCTTGTCTGTGCGTCAAGGGAAACGGTTGTCTGATCTGCTGCATCAGCGGCTGATTTACTGTTCTTCCCGTGTGCTCTTGCAGGCCGTTCAGAGGCGGCTGCGTTTTCCTCTGCCGCGTCGGCGGCGTCAGGCCTCATCCGTTTGCCGTGCTTCCCTCCGGAAGAGGAAGCGCTTTCGTCTGTGCCTTCCGCCGTGCTCTTTTTGGCACGGGCGTTTTCTTTTGCGGCAGCGTGTTCCTCAGCGGTTTGTTCTGTGTGTGCAATCACCTTGCCCGTGCACGCGTCGATCTTATAGGAATACCACGTGTCGTTTGCAGAAAAGTGAACCTTGTAAACGATCGTGCCGTCCTCGGTTTTGGAAACGTGGGATCTGACTTTTCTCGTCTGCTCCGCCGTCAGACCGGCATCCTTCAGCGCGGCTTCTTTTGCAGCGTCTTTGCCGATGGCGTTTTCCGGCGCTTCAACCTTTTCCTTTTTGCCGTGCGGTTTGCGCCGTTCGGTTTGCACGGTGCTTTCGGTTGTCTCCTGTACTGCGTCTTTTGTGTTGGCTGCAAGGGCGGTCACAGTCAGCACGGAGACGGACATGACTGCGGCAACCGCCAGCGCAAGCATTCTTTTTGCTTTCATGTTGAAAACTCCTTTACGATAAATTGCGGATCGGCCACATCCGCTGACGTCATTATAGCAGACGCCGGCCGGAGAAATCCCCGAAGATCAAGAGCAGAAATTACGAAAAACATACGAAGGCTTTCGTATGGATTGCTGCAGGGAATCGCGGAAAAAGCAATTGATTTTCGCCCGCCGGACTGGTATAATGGTTTTAGTTTCGGAAGGGAGCTGATTCCCCATGCAGGAAAACAAAAAACGGATCTATGTGGCGGACGACGACGACAACATCCGGCAGATCGTCAAAACCTTTTTGAGCAGCGACGGGTATGAGGTGGAGGATTTTCCCACCGGCGATCTGCTGCTGAAGCGATTTGAAGAAAGCCCTTGCGATCTGGCGATCCTGGACGTCATGATGCCGGGTTCCGACGGCTTTCAGATTTGTACGGCGCTGCGGGAACGCAGCACGGTTCCGATCATCATGCTGACTGCAAGAGATTCGGAAAACGATTACGCCATGGGCCTTGGACTCGGCAGCGACGATTATATCACAAAACCGTTTTCGGCCATGGCGCTGATGCTGCGCGTGCGCGCGCTGTTCCGGCGCGTGGCGTTTGAAAGCCAGAAATACGCGCCGGGCGAGGAAAACCGGAAAGCCGGAAATCTGACGCTTGACGAGAGCAGACACCGCATTCTCAACGGCGAGCAGCCGCTGGCGCTGACGCCGACGGAATATGAGGTGCTGAAGTATCTGATGCTGCATACGGATCAGGCCGTCTCCCGGGAGGAGCTGCTGAACACCGTCTGGGGCTATGAAACCGCCGTTGAGACCCGTGCAACAGACGACACGGTGCGCCGCCTGCGGCAAAAGCTGGACGGCAGCGGCGTCAACATCGCTGCGGTATGGGGCTACGGCTTCCGGCTGGAGGTTCAGGCATGAAACGCAAGTGGCATATCAAAACGCATCTGCTGGTCACGCTGATCGGTCTGACGACCACGGTGCTGTTGACCGTCGCGCTGGTCTTTAACCTTTCAATGTACGGCTTTATCCGTTCGCGCGTGTCGACCCAGCTTTCAAACGTATCACAAAGCGCCTCGGAAGAACGCCGCGGCGGTGAGCGCGGGCAGGAACCGGGCCCCGGCGAAGCGGGAGACCGCCGGTTTGACGAGCATCCGGACCGCGTGATGGGAACAAAGGGCAGCGCCGTTTTGCTGAACGACGACGGCAGCATCTTTTTGAATCTGCACGGCGACGAGACGGTTGCCGAAAGCCTGGCTGCGTGGTACCGCGCGCGCACCGCGGCTTCTTCCGTCCGGGACAAGGTTGTCTTTCTTGAAAGCGGCACCTATGTTGTTTCGGCGTCGGCCGATCCGGTCACGCAGGGAAAGATCATGTTGACCTATGTGGACGTGACAAGCGTGATGGCTTTTACCCGGCAGATCAACATCGTTCTGCTGCTGGTCATTCTGGCGGCGGTTCTGGTTTCCGTCCTGCTCAGCCGCCGGTTTGCCCGCTCGTTTGCCGCGCCGGTGCGCAGTCTTTCGGATTTTGCCCGGGAGATCGGCAGCGGCAATCTGGAACCGCAGGAGCTCGGGTTCCGGGATGTGGAATTTGACGCGCTGGCGGGTTCCATGAACCGCATGGCCTCCGATTTAAGGGCCGCACAGCAAAAGCAGGAGGTCTTTTTTCAAAACGTTTCCCATGAACTGCGCACGCCGCTGACCTCGATCCGCGGGAACGCGGAAGGCATTGTTTGCGGATTGATGGAACCGAACCAGGCGGCAACGGTCATTTTGCATGAATCCGACAAGCTCGGCGGCATGGTGGAGGACATCCTCTATCTTTCCCGCGCGGGAAAAGAGAAACAAAGCGAAGTGGCACAGCCGCTGGATCTGCGCGACGTGTTTTCGCTCTGCGTTTCCGAGCAGCGCGCCGAGGCGCAGGCGAAGAATCTTTCTTTTGCGTTCGATTTTGACGATACGCCGGTGCTGCTGCCGATCCGTGAACAGGACGCGCAGCGGATGCTGGGTAATCTGATCTCCAACGCCATCCGCTATGCATCGCAGAAGATCACGCTCTGCTGCCGGAATGATGCAGACGGCATCTGCCTGCGCGTTGCCGACGACGGCCCGGGTGTGGCCGCGGAGGATCTGCCGCACGTTTTTGAACGGATGTATAAAGGAAACGGCGGCAAACACGGGATCGGGCTTGCCATCGCGCAGACCGTGGCGAAAAGCTGCGGCGGAAAGATTACGGTTTACAACGAAAATGGCGCCGTGTTTGAAGCACGGTTTCCCCGTTAAGGGTTGATGCAGCAATAACGATTGGGAATTGGTGAGACAAAACAGTCTCATCAATTCTTTTTTCGTGTGATTTTCGTGAATTCCGCCCCAGCTTTTCGGAGATGTCCGGCGCTTTTTTCGCTATACTGTTATCAGAAAACGCAAAGGAGCGATGTAACATGAAACGAACCTACGCAAAATTCTTGCTGCCGGCGCTGGCCGCAGCCCTGCTGTTCACCGGCTGCGCCGCAAAACAGACGACAGAACCGGCGCCGGAAGCCGCAGCCGAAGCGGCAGCACAAACCATAACAGAAGAAGCCGCCTCCACAGAATCCTATTTTGATCTGGAAGACGACACGGAAAACGCAGCGGAAGCAAGCACACAGGAAGCCGCAGCGAACACTGTCACCGGCGTTGCCAAGACGCAGGGCACAGACGGCAGCGACGTTGCCGACGCGTTTTCCGACCGGGATCTGAGCGGCGACTATGACAGCGGGGAAGCTGTCGACGTCCGGCTGACCGGCACTGGCGCAGAAGCGGCCGCCGACACGGTTCGCGTTTCCGGCTCCGACGTGGTGATCATGGGCGCGGGCACCTATCTGCTCTCCGGCACGCTGGACGGCTCGGTCATTGTGGACGCGGACAAGGAAGACAAGATCCAGCTTGTGCTGGACGGCGTGACAATCCGGGCGGCATCCTATGCGGCTATCTATGTCAAGCAGGCCGACAAGGTGTTCATCACGCTGAAAGAAGGAACCGAAAACACGCTGTCAAACGGCGGGGCCTTCACCCAGCAGGACGAAAACAACGTGGACGCAGTGATCTTTGCGAAGGACGATGTCACCCTGAACGGAGCGGGAACGCTGACAATCACCTCCCCCGCAGGGCACGGCATTGTCGGCAAGGATGAGGTCACGATCACCGGCGGCGTTTACAAGATCACAGCCGGCAAGTGCGCGATCCGGGCAAACGACAGCATCGCGATTGCGGACGGCACGTTTACGCTCACAGCGGGCACAGACGGCCTGCACGCCGAAAACGAGGACGACGATACCCTGGGCAATCTCTATATTGCAGGCGGCGCCTTTGCCATTGACGCAGACGACGACGCCGTTCACGCCAACACCCTGCTTCAGATTGACGACGGCAGCTTTGAGATCTCTGGCGCCGAGGGGCTGGAGGCCACATATGTAAAAATCAACGGCGGCGACATCTCTGTCAGCGCCTCGGATGACGGCGTCAACGCGGCGCGGAAGTCCTCCGCCTATACGCCGGCCGTGGAGATCAACGGCGGCACGCTGACGATCGCCATGGGCGCCGGCGACACCGACGGCGTGGATTCCAACGGCAGCCTGATCATCAACGGCGGCACCATCAGCATCACCGGCCAATCCGCATTTGACTGCGACGGCACGGTGCAATATAACGGCGGCGTCCTCATCGTCAACGGCCAGCAGGTGGATTCCATCCCGATGCAGCAGATGGGCGGCGGCTTCGGCGGCGGCCGGGGCAACGGCGGCTTCGGCGGCGGGCAGAGCTTTGACGGCAGAATCCGGCACGGTTAAAGGAGGCAAAAGCAATGAGCATTTCCGTTATGAAGCGGCATGAAGTGAAATACCTTTTAAACGGGGAACAAACCAGGCGTTTTCGTGAAAAACTGCAGGGACACATGCAGATCGATCAATACGGCAAAACGTCGATCGCGTCGCTCTATTACGACACGCCGACCTATCAGCTGATTCGCAGCAGTCTGGAAAAGCCGGCCTTCAAGGAAAAACTCCGCCTGCGTTCCTATGGACTCGCAACACAGGAAAGCCCCGTCTTTCTGGAGATGAAGCGGAAAGCCAACGGTGTCGTTTATAAACGCAGGGTTCAGATGACGGTCCCGCTTGCGCAGCAGTTTTTCTCGGAAGACGGCAAAACACAAGACGACGGGCAGATCAGCAGGGAAATCGCAGCTTTCCGCAGCCATTATCAAGCGCTGCGCCCGACCTGCCTGATTATCTATGACCGCACCGCGTATTTTGAACCCGGCGGGGATCTGCGGCTGACGATTGATGAAAACCCGCGCTACCGTTTGGACGATCTGACGCTGACCAAATCCATGCAGGGCGTTTCGCTGCTCGACCCGGGATGGACGATTCTTGAAATCAAGGTGCAGGATGCGATGCCATTGTGGTTGACCGCAATCCTGTCCGAATGCAGCATCCGCAAAGGCAGCTTTTCAAAATACGGCGAGGCTTATCGCCGGGAACTTATGAAAGCGCAGTATTGCGCATAAAAAGGAGAGGTTACAATGTTTGCTTCCATCTATTCTTCAACGATCACCCCCATGCAGTTTTTTATCATGGCGGCCGCCTCTCTGGCGTCGGGTCTGCTGTATGCCTGGCTCATGAGTTTCCGCGTGCGCTCCACCAAACGCTTTTTCATCGTGACGGCGCTTGTTCCGTTTATCGTGGCGGCCGTGATCACCTTCGTCAACGGCAACATCGGTGCGGGCGTCGCGATCGGCGGCGCGTTCAGCCTGATCCGCTTTCGCTCTGCCCCGGGCAGCGCAGATGAAATTGCGGCCATTCTGGCCTCAATGGGCTCCGGCATCGCGTTCGGCATGGGCTATATTGCCTACGGCGTTCTGATTCTGCTCGGTCTTGCAATCCTGTTTACCTTGATTAGTCTGATCCCGCTGTTTGAACACAAAGGAATGGCGGCCGAGCAGCTGCTGAAAATCACGATTCCGGAATCACTGGCATATAACGGCACCTTTGATGAAATTTTTTCGCGTTACCTCAAAAAGAAAGAAAACGCCGGCGTAAAGACCAGCGAAATGGGCAGCGTTTTCCGTCTTTCCTACAAGGTTCAGCTGAAAAATCCGGCGGAAGAAAAGGCGTTCATCGACGCGCTTCGTACCAAAAACGGAAATTATGAAATCTCGCTGCTCCCGTATACGGAAACGCAGGGACAGCTGTAAAAAAGAAAGCACCGCAAATCAAGTTATCACTTTAAGGAGGCATTCTTATGAAATCCGCAACAACAAACAAAATCAGAAAACTGCTCGCTATCGTTCTGGTAACGTTGCTCGCACTCACCCCGCTCTCGCTGCTCTCGTTTGCGGCAGATGACGTCGACCTTTCGGGCGCCACATCCTTCGTCTTTTCCGACAGCGCCATTACTGTGACGGAAGGCAGTTACACAGGCTACAAGGTGGCCGGCACCGCACTGACAATCAGCAAAGCCGGCACCTACGTCGTTTCCGGCTCCTGCGCAAACGGCAGCATTGTGGTCAAAAAGAACGTGACCGGCGTCACGCTGGTGCTGAACGGTCTGAATCTCTCCGCCTCGGCTACCGCGCCGATCACCTGCGGCAAGGGCAGCGAGGTCACGATCCTTGCGGCTGCGGGATCGGTGGACGACCTTATGGATGACAAGTAC
>JAEEGH010029883.1_pt1 | contig 10625 bp, 7 predicted proteins | sample 9134181 | NCBI WGS metagenome assembly JAEEGH01 (sample SAMN16246544, study PRJNA631951) | gut metagenome | biome: gut microbiome; feature: rumen; material: DP-attached | host: Bos | place: Iran: Karaj | collected 2018-10
AGATCGTCTCATTGGCGGTGCCGAAGATTGTTTCGTGCGTCATGGTGGCAACACCGACGACCTCACTTTGGTCTATGTGCCAGGTGCATTCGAGATTCCCCTCGTAGCACAGCAGATGGCCGAGTCGGGCAAGTATGATGCCGTCGTTTGTCTCGGTGCCGTCATCCGTGGCGCCACTCCTCACTTCGACATGGTGGCCAACGAGTCGGCCAAGGGCATTGCCACGGCCAGCTTGAAGTCGGGTCGTCCTGTCACCAACGGCATCCTCACCACCGACAGCATCGAACAGGCCATCGAGCGTGCCGGCACCAAGGCTGGCAACAAGGGCGCCGATGCCATGATCTCGGCCATCGAGATGGTCAACGTGATGAAGGGTCTGTAAAAAAATCTCAAGAATTTGAGAAAATTTATAGGAGTTGACCGTAGTTATCGGGAGTCGTCGGGGAGTTAACGGACGAATGGTTGTTCGGCTAAGATTGGGCGATATATAAGTATCGTCTGTTAACTTCCTGAGCGAAGCGATAACTCCTATTAACTCCCATTAACTACTAAAAAAGCATTATGCAAAAAACAATTCTAGCAGCCTCGGCCGCAACACTCCTGCTGTGTGGATGCAGTCAGCCATCGGCCACCGAGACGACCGACTGGCACGAAGACCTGGAGGCCTTCACGCAGTTCAACAAAGAGATTATGCAACAATATATCCAGCCAGGCGCCAATCAGGACAGTCTGGAGGAGGTATTCGTTGCGCGTGAGAAGGAATTGGCCAAGAAACACGTGGGCGACAGTCTCGGACTCCTGTTCGCCACCCAGATGGCCGGTAACATGACTCTCGCGGAACTGGACAGCGTGATGAACCTGTGCGAACTCTACAAGAACGATGCCCGCTTGGCCCAGTATCGCAAGGCCAAGGTGCAGGAAGAGGCCACAGCGCCCGGCGCGCAGTATATCAACGTGGTGGGTGTGGATGCCAAGACGGGCAAGGAGCTGCAGCTGTCCGATTTCGTGGGCAACGGCAAACCGACCATCGTCGATTTCTGGGCATCGTGGTGCGGCCCCTGCCGTCGTGAAATCTCGAATTCTCTCTCGGCCTATGCCGCAAAATACAAGGGCAAGGTGAACTTCGTGGGCATCGCCGTGTGGGAGGAGAACATCGAGGCCACGCAGAAGGCTATGAGCGAGCTGCCCATCACTTGGCCGATCATCTACGCCGGCAGCCGCGAGAATTCGCCCGCCGAGGCATACGGCATTATGGGCATCCCGCAGATTATGCTCATCGGGGCCGATGGCACAATCGTCGCACGTGACCTGCGCGGCGAGGCTATCGAATTGGCCATCAAGCAAGTAGTCGAAAAATAATCAGCTATGTCAATCCGATTGGGTGGCACCGTGGTGCATGGTCAGCAGCTGGGCCGACGGTTGGGTTTTCCGACTGCCAACCTTGATGTCGGGGAGATTCTGCCGCCGTTGCCAGCCTCGGGCGTCTATGCCGCGTGGGCTACGTTGGCCGACGGACGCACCTTCCGCGCCATGGTCAATGTGGGCTACAGGCCGACGGTCGATGCTACGCGGAAAAACCTCTCGATTGAGGCGCATCTGGACGGCTTCGCGGGCGATATTTACGGCCAACGCCTCTCGCTCGACCTCGTCTGCTGGCTGCGCGACGAACGCCGTATGGCCTCGCTGGAGCAGCTGAAAGCCCAGTTGGCCGACGACCTCGCTGCCGTGCGCCGGATGCTGGCCGAATAAGCCGATATTGATACATTCGTTTCGCGCCGTCTTTCCAAGTGGGAAGGCGGCGCGAAATGTGGTTTGGTAAGTTTTTGGCCAATGGCGCATTCCAATTCATCCGATTCCATTCCACCCAAACGGGTCAAAATTGCCGCTTTATGACACTTTTGTACGTTTTTTGTGTTGAAACTTGCAGTTTTTAATGAAAAATGGTTATCTTTGCGGCGAATCGTGAAGACACGAATCCCTAAACGTACAGACGTCACAATGAAAAATCTATTGACAACGGCTCTCGTGGCCCTTTTTTCGCTTGCTGCCATGCAGGCACAGACCCGCGTCACCATCTTCGGCGACAGTTATTCAACCTTTGAGGGATGGCTCACGCCGTCGACCAACGAGACGTGGTACTGGAGCGAATCTTCACCCCAGCGCAATAAGCAGAACGACGTCACCCAGGTCGAGCAGACATGGTGGTGGCAGGTCATCGACCGCATGGGCTGGCAGCTGGAGCGGAACAACAGCTATTCGGGCAGTACGGTGAGCTATTTCGGCTACCGCAGCGAGAACTACAAGGAGCGCTCGTTCAACACGCGTGTCGAGAACCTGGGCGAACCCGACGTCATCCTCTCGTGCTGCATCACCAATGACTCGTGGACGGGCTCGAAGTTGGGCGACTACAAGTATGCCAACTGGACCGAAAGCGACATGTGGTATTTCCGCCCGGCGATGGCACGTCTCTGTGCAACATTGCGGCTCAACTATCCGAAGGCGCGCACTATCTTCATCCTCAACAGCGAGCTGAAACCCGAGTTCAACGAGTCGATGCGCATCATCTGCCGCCACTACGACATGCCGCTCATCGAGTTGCACGACATCGACAAGCAGAAGGGACACCCCTCGGTGGCCGGCCATAAGGCATTTGCCGACCAGGTGGTGGACTATCTGACGAAAAACAAGTAAAATCTTTTCTATATTTATGGCCAATGCTCCGTCCTCGCCCGAGGATTAAACCATCGGCCACAACCAGAATCCCAATGTTCAGAGCCGGCCGTGGAAGAAAAATCATCGGCCCACAGAATTAACCCTTTTTTAATGATTGGTTTATGAAGAAGTTCATTTCACTCAGTCTGCTCCTGATGGGCTACATCGCCCTCCGCGCAGAAATCAAGACCCCAGCCGTCATCGGCGAACACATGGTACTACAACGCAACACACAGGCCCACATCTGGGGATGGTCATCGCCCAACAGCCACATGACGGCCGAGACCTCGTGGAACAACAAACTCTATAGCATGACGGCCGATGCCGAGGGCCGATGGGACTTCGCCATCGAGACGGGCGACGCCACATTCACGCCGCAGACCATCACGATATGCGAATACAAGCCCAGTGAATACCGCGCCGGCCGCTCCAGCATCCGCTACCAGAGCGAGCTCCAGCTCTTCGACCGCATCACGATAGGCGACGTGCTGGTGGGAGAGGTGTGGCTGGCTGCCGGCCAGAGCAACATGGAGATGCCGCTCAAGGGCTTTGCCGATGCGCCGGTCCTGGGCGGTACGGCCGATGCCACAAGCGCCCTGCGTGACAATCCGGGCGTGCGCATGATGACGGTCGAGAAGGGCCAGAAGATGGAGCCGCAGAACGACTGCCGCGGCGAGTGGACGGACGCACGCTTCCCGAACCCGATGAACTGGAGCGCCACGGCCTATTACTTTGCATCGGCCCTGAGCCAGTCACTGCAGATTCCCGTGGGCATCGTGACTGTGGCCTATGGCGGTTCGAAGGTCGAGAGCTGGATGAGCCGTGACCTGCTGAAGAACTATTCGGACGTTGATCTCAAGCCCGAACATATCATGGACATCAAGCCGGACTACCTGCGCCCCATGATGATGTACAATGCGATGTTCTGTCCCGTCAAGGACTACACCTACAAGGGCATCATCTGGTATCAGGGCGAGAGCAATGTCGGAAAAGGTCCATCGGCCAAGGAATATGCCAAGCGTCTCGCTGCGATGGTCAAGGCGTGGCGTGCGGAGATCGGCCTGGGCGACATCCCGTTCCTGCAGGTCGAGATTGCTCCGTTCGTCTATGGCGGCGACCAGGCGGGCTATGCGGCCTACCTGCGTGAACAGCAGTGCAAGGCTTCGGCCATGATCCCGAACAGCCACATCATTTCGACCAATGACCTTGTCGAGGACTTCGAGAAGGAGAACATCCACCCGCGCGAGAAGAAGAAGATTGGCCAACGTCTTTATTGGACTGCCCTGAACCGCGTCTATGGCTTCCCGCAGGTGTGCTGCGCCGGTCCGCGCTACAAGGCATTGGACGTCAAGGCCGACAGCTGTTTCGTCACGTTCTACGACCTTCAGATGGGCAAGAACCGCCAGTATGACGTCGTGGGATTTGAAATTGCGGGTCCGGACCACGTCTTCTATCCCGCCGAGTTCACGCAGCTGCGCTGGAACGAGAGTCAGGTCGTCGTCGTGACGTCTAAGGTGAAGAATCCCGTCGCCGTGCGCTACTGCTTCCACGATTTCGTCATCGGCAACCTGACGGGCGGCAATGACCTGCCGGCCTATCCGTTCCGTTCGGACAGCTACGATTGGTAAAGATGATTTCGCACGGATGAAGTTCCAGTATGGGCTGGCGTCGTCCGTGCGAAATTTGTTTCCCTGCATTTTATGAACCGAATCTTATCCATCCTATCCTTAGCCGCCGGTGCGGGCATGGCCGTGAGTTGTGTGGCCAATGTCCATCGTGACGGCAATCAAGTGACAGTCCGTGTGCAATCGGGCGACGCCAAGCTGGTGCGCCTCGAAGTGATGGGTCCGAAAATCATCCGCGTGAGTGCTACGGCCGATGCAAAGTTCGCCGACAAGCCATCGCTCATCGTCGTGCCACAGCAGCCACTCAACGAGGCCATCACCGTGAGGCGCAACGGCGACACCGTGACGGTCGAGACATCGGCCATCCGCGCCAACGTGCTCAAGAGCGACGGCCGCGTGTGGTTCACCGACCTGGAGGGCAACACGCTGCTGGCCGAACAGGCCACCGGCGGCAAACGCTTCACGCCCTACGAGTGCGACCAGACCGCGTGGGAGCATGAGGGCGACATCGCCACCGATGACAACAGCGTGGGCTTCAACAACAAGCCCGTCACGAAACACTACACCGGCTGGACGACGCAGGTCGTGTTCGACAGCCCGGCCGACGAGGCATTCTACGGCCTTGGCCAACATCAGGCCGACGAGTGGAACTTCAAGGGCCGGAACGAAGAGCTGTTCCAGTACAACACCAAGGTCTCGATCCCGTTCGTCGTGTCGAGCCGCAACTACGGCGTGCTCTACGACAGCTATTCGATGATGCGCTTCGGCAATCCGCGCGACTACAGCCAGCTGCCGGCCCTCTTCAAGCTCTACGACAAGGAGGGCAACGCCGGCGCACTGACAGGCACATACGCCGCACCGGGACAGCAGACGCTCGTGCGCCGCGAGGATTCGCTCTACTTCGAGAACCTCGCATCGGCCAAGAACCTGCCCCGATTCCCATTGGACAAGGCCACAGTGACCTACGAGGGCGAGATTGAGCCATCGGCCACAGGCGAATACCGCTTCTGCCACTACTACAGCGGCTACCAGAAGATTTTCATTGACGGCCAATGCGTCTATTCGCCCGACGTGCTCGGCGTGGACGACAAGATATGGCGCACGGCTTGGAACCCGAACGCACGCAAGTTTGCGGTCAATCTGGAGGCCGGCCGACGCTACAAGTTCCGCCTCGAATGGCAGCCTGACGGCGGCGAGGCATACTGCGGACTGCGCGCCCTGGCTCCCGTGGCCGATGCCGAACAACAGCAGCTCTCGTTGTGGAGCGAGATGTCGCAACAGATGGACTACTACGCGATTTTCGGCGACAATGCCGACGAGGTCATTAAGGGTTACCGCCAGCTCACCGGCAAGGCGCAGATCATGCCGCAATGGCTCCTGGGCTACTGGCAGAGCCGCGAACGCTACAAGACGCAGGTCGAGATCCTCGACGCGCTACGCGGATTCCGCAGCCGCCACATCCCGATTGACAACATCGTGATGGACTGGAACTATTGGACACCCGACCAATGGGGTGCCTTCGAGTTCGACCCGACCCGTTTCGCCGACCCGAAGGGCATGATCGACAGCATCCACGCCATGAACGCCAAGATCATGATTTCCTGCTGGCCGAAATACTACCTCGGCACCGAACATTTCCGCGAACTGAACGAGATGGGCGCCATCTACCAGCAGAGCATCAAGGACTCGCTCATCGACTGGCTGGGCTACAAATATGCCTTCTACGACGCCTACAATCCCGAAGCGCGCCGCGTCTTCTGGAACCAGTTGTGGGAGCATCTGGGCACCATCGGCATGGACGCCTGGTGGATGGACGCATCGGAGCCTAACATCCGCGACTGCACCGACATCCCGTACCGCAAACTGCTGTGCGGCCCGACCTACCTCGGCTCGTCGGACGAATATTTCAACGCCTACAGCATCGTCAATGCCGAGGCAATCTACGACGGCCAACGCGAGCAGAACGACCAACGCGTCTTCCTCCTGACCCGCAACGGCTTTGCCGGCCAGCAGCGCTACAGCACAGCCACGTGGAGCGGCGACATCGGCACGCGCTGGGAGGACATGAAGACGCAGATCACGGCCGGACAGAACTTCTCCATCTCGGGCGTGCCCTACTGGAGCCAGGACATCGGCGGATTCTCGGTCGAAAAGCGCTACGAACGCGCCCAACGCCTGTTTGACAAGACCGGACAGGAGAACGACGACCTCAAGGAGTGGCGCGAGCTGAACGTGCGCTGGCACGAGTGGGGCGTCTTTGCGCCGATCTACCGCGCACACGGCCAATTCCCCTTCCGCGAGCCGTGGAACATCGCACCCGAACAGCATCCGGCCTACAAGGCCATCCGCGCCCAGATTGACCTGCGCTACCGTCTGATGCCCTACATCTACTCATTGGCCGCAATGGTGCACTTCGACGACTACACCATCATGCGTCCGTTGGTGATGGATTTTGCGGCCGATGCCTCGGTGCGCAACATCGGCTACCAGTTCATGTTCGGCCCAGCGCTGATGGTCAATCCCGTCTATCAGTACAAGACACGCGAGCGCGAGGTCTATTTCCCGAAGGACAACCTCTGGTACGATTTCTTCACGGGCGAGGTGGCATCGCAAGGCGGCGAGTCGAAGGTCTGCGCTGCGCCCTACGACCGCATCCCGCTCTATGTGCGCGGCAGCTCGATCATCCCCGTCGGCCAAAAACAGGAATATGTCGGCCAATGCCCCCAGGACACGCTCCGAATCTTCGTCTATGAGGGTCGGGACGGCGAGTTCACGCTCTACGAGGACGAAGGCACGAACTACAACTACGAGCGTGGCGCATCGGCCAAAATCAAGCTCACGTATGATGACGCATCGCGCACCTTCACCATCGGCCAGCGCGACGGCTCATTCGACGGAATGCTGCTCGAACGGACATTCATCATTATTCCTATCAATACAAACCATCCTCAAGGCTACGACCCCGAGGCAGCCGGCATCGAGGTGCACTACAGCGGCGAGGAACAAACTATCCGTTTTTAAGACATGAAAAAAACAAACATTACTGCTGCACTCCTGCTGTTGGCCGCGCTTCCGCTGTCGGCACAGAATTCCAGCCAGCTCCGTCTGGGCAACGGACGGATTTCCGATGGAAATGTAGAGCAGGCCATGAAGGATGTGATCGGCCAATTGACCAATATGGTCGGTTCGCAACTGACCGGAGCATTGGCATCGGCCACAACATCGTATGACATCGAACAGATGGTCAACGACCTGTTGAGCGAGATGACGCTCGAAGAGAAAGTCCGTCTGAGTTACGCACAATCGAAGTTCTCCAGCCCCGGTGTGGCACGTCTGGGTGTCCCCGAACTGTGGATGAGCGATGGTCCCCACGGTGTAAGGATGGAAATCAACTGGAACGACTGGGGTCACGCCAACTGGACGAACGATGCGATTACGGCCTTCCCCGCGCTGACCTGTCTGGCCGCCACGTGGAATCCCGACCTGGCGACGCTTTATGGCCGATGCATCGGCGAAGAGGCCCGCTACCGCCGCAAGAACGTCCTGCTCGGCCCGGGCGTCAACCTCTACCGCACGCCGCTCAACGGCCGCAACTTCGAGTATATGGGCGAAGATCCGGCATTGGCATCGGCCATGGCCATCAACTACATCCAGGGCCTGCAGAGCAACGGCGTGGCCTGCTGCGTGAAGCACTACGCGCTGAACGAACAAGAGGAATTCCGTGGCCACGTCAACGTCTTGGTGTCCGACCGCGCACTACGCGAACTTTACCTGCGTCCCTTCGAGGCAGCCGTCAAGCAAGGCGGCGCGTGGAGCCTCATGGGCAGCTACAACCAATATAAGGACCAGCACGCCAGCCACAACGAGACGCTGCTCAAGCAGATTCTGAAGGAGGAATGGGGTTTCGACGGCGCTGTCATCTCCGACTGGGGCGCAACGCACAACACCGACGAGGCGGCCCTCTACGGCCTCGACCTCGAGATGGGCACCTACACCAACGGCCTGACGAGCGAGGGACGTGGCTTCGGCTATGACGACTACTACCTCGGTACGGCCTATCTGGAGAAAATCAAGAAGGGCGAAATCCCGATGGAGGTCGTCAACGACAAGGCACGCCGTATGCTGCGCCTCATCCTGCGCACCAGCCTGCCGAACCTCTCGTCGGGCATGACGGGCAACTTCGGCTGCATCAACACACCGGAGCACATCGACGCCGCACGCACCATCGCCGAGGAGGGCATCGTGCTCCTGAAGAATGAGGTTGCGGCCAATGGTTCACAGCTGCTGCCATTGGACATGACCCGCTACAAGAACGTGCTCGTGGTGGGCGACAATGCCACACGCAAGCTCACCGAGGGCGGCGGTTCGTCGGAACTGAAGGCCAAGGACGAGGTCTCGCCCCTGCGCACCCTTCAGGAGCGTTTCGGCGGCCAATGCAACATCACCTACGCACAGGGCTACACCTGCGGCGGCTCGCACTACGGACGCATCGACGTCATCACGCCGGCCGAGCTGAAACGCCTGCGCGACGAGGCAGTAGCCAAGGCCAAGGAGGCCGATCTGGTCATCTACATCGGCGGTCTGAACAAGAACCATTTCCAGGACTGCGAGGGCGGCGACCGTCTGTCGTACAACCTCGACTTCGAGCAGGATGAGCTGATCGGGGCATTGGCCGATGCCAATCCGAACCTCGTCACCGTCATCGTGAGCGGCAACGCCTACGCCATGCCGTGGCTCACGAAGGTGCCCAACCTCGTCCAGTCGTGGTATCAGGGCAGCCAGGCAGGTCCGGCCTTGGTCGATGTGCTTACGGGCGATGTCAATCCGTCGGGCAAGACTCCGTTCACCTTCGCCCGCGAACTGGAGGACTATCCTGCCCACAAGCTGGGTCGCGTAGGCTATCCCGGCGTTCCGGCCGATTCGCTTCCGGCGCCGTTCAAGCTGGCAAAGGGCGAGAATCCGAAGTCGGCCGACCTCCTGAAAGGCGGCTATTTCGAGGCGCAGCAGAGGCTCATCGGCCAAAATGCCAGCCTTGCACAACGCAACACATCGGCCGACACGAAGACCCACAACGGACGTGGCGACGAGGCCGAGGTCTATGCCGAAGACGTGCTGCTGGGCTATCGCTGGTTCGATGCGAAGGGCCAGAACGGCACATCGGCCATGAAGAAAAGCCGCGTAGTGTTCCCCTTCGGCTACGGCCTGAGCTACACGACGTTCCAATACGGCCAGCCACAGATTGACGGACGCACCGTCAGCGTCAGCGTGCGCAACACGGGCAAGGTGGCCGGCAAGGAGGTCGTGCAGTTCTACGTGGGCGACGACAAGGCAACCGTCGTCCGTCCGGTCAAGGAGCTGAAGCACTTCGAGAAGGTCGCATTGGCCCCGGGCGAAGAGAAGACCGTGACCTACACGATTGCCGACGAGGACCTCCAGTTCTACGATGAGGTTTCGGGCCAATGGAAATCGGAGCCCGGCACGTTCACCATCCACGTAGCGGCATCGTCGGCCGACGTGAAGGGCTCGGTGAAGTACACGTTGAAATAAGCCGCAACGAAGTTAAAAACTTGAAACGCAATGGAAGAAAAAGTACCCGACAAGCAGACGATTGAAATAGTACCCGATAAGCAGACGATTGAATCCAGTCGCCAGCACTACTCCGATGACGGTCTGTGGGACAAGCTGAAGAATGTGGCCCGAAAGGCCGGCATCAAGGTTGTCTGGCTGGTGTTGGTGCTCTACTACACATCGACGGCCAGCACTACACCGATGTCGAAAAAAAGCATCATCTACGGCACGTTGGGCTACTTCATCCTGCCCATCGACCTGATTCCCGATGTGGTGCCCGTGGTCGGCTACAGCGACGACCTGACGGCTCTCGTCGCCTGCGTGACGGCCGTCGCCTCGTGCATCACGCCCGAAGTCAAGCGGCAGGCCGAACACAAACTGCATGACTGGTTCGGCGACTACGACCGCAACGACATCGACGATCTTGTCAAGTGAATATCAATGTTGGCCAATGTCTCAATTCGGGGCATTGGCCAATGTCTTTTTTTGATAAGAATGCGGAAGGATTACACTTTTTAGTCGGAGTTTTTGTAGTTTGAATACACTTTTTCCCCACCTTCTCCGTTATAATAGATATCTTTCACGTGAAGTTTTTATCCGGGAAACACGAAATATAAACAAACACAACAACTTAACCGAAAAACAGTATTCTATGAAGAAAAGCACTTTGTGCCTTTTGGCATCCGTCGTGTGCGCGGCATCGGCCGTTGCGCAAGACAA
>JAEEGH010029885.1_pt1 | contig 10625 bp, 9 predicted proteins | sample 9134181 | NCBI WGS metagenome assembly JAEEGH01 (sample SAMN16246544, study PRJNA631951) | gut metagenome | biome: gut microbiome; feature: rumen; material: DP-attached | host: Bos | place: Iran: Karaj | collected 2018-10
ATGGAGACAAAGGCCATCAAGTCTGTTTTTGACAAAAGAGCTTACGACATACATATCAGCTCCACCAAGTCCATGACAGGTCACATGATGGGCGCCACCGGAGCGGTGGAAGCGATAGCCTCTGTCCTTGCCCTCAGGGATGGCATTGTGCCGCCCACTATAAATTACAGGGAAAAGGATGAGGAGTGTGACCTTAATTACACGCCAAATACAGCAGTCTCGGCGGAGCTTGACTACGCACTTAGTACATCCCTTGGATTTGGGGGACACAACGCCTGCATTGCATTAAAGAAATACAGATAGGAAGGGACAGGGATCATGAATTCACTTAAGGATTATGGCGCACTGTTTAAAGAGCTGGATCTGACGGAACTCACTGCCGAGGAAAACGGGTTTAAGCTGTGTATGAAGAGGGAGCGAAAGGAGGAGTCTATGTCTTTTTCCCGGACAGAATGTGCCTCCTCGCATATAGCCGACAGTCATGAAGAAGAGCCTGCCGATGACAGTGTTGCCCCGGGGGAACCAGTCAAGGCCCCGCTTCTGGGAGTTTTTTATGCAGCAGCTCAGAATAACCGGTCGGTAAAGGAGGGGGATTCTGTCAGAGAGGGACAGGTTCTGTGCACTATTGAGGCCATGAAGATGATGAATGATGTGAAGGCGCCAAGGGACGGCGTAGTGGCCGGGGTGTACGCCAAGGAGGGGGATCTTGTGGAGTATGACCAGGTCCTGTTTGTTCTGAAGTGACGAGGTGGTTGTAAATATGAACAGAGATGAGATCAAGAATATTCTGCCTCACAGGGAGCCGATGCTGCTTCTTGATGAGGTGCAGCTTAATGAAGATGGAACTGCGACGGGTTTTTACCAGATACGAGGAGATGAGTTTTTTCTTCAGGGGCATTTTCCGGGAAATCCCATAGTGCCCGGGGTCATTCAGTGCGAGATGATGGCACAGTCGGCCTGCGTCATGTTTGCCGACAGGATGAAGAGTGGGGATAGTCTTCCCCTGTACACAGGGCTGGACAGAGTGCGCTTCAGGGGAATGGTGAAGCCCGGGGACATGGTGAGGATTGATGTCAGGCTTCTCAAAGAGAGCCATCCCATGTATATGCTTCATGGGGAGCTGACTGTAGATGGAAAAAAATGCATGAGCGGGGATTTTTCTTTTGCCATCATGGATGGGGATAAGGAGAAAAAGGATGTTTGAAAAGATCCTTATTGCTAATCGCGGAGAGGTTGCAGTCAGGGTGATAAGGGCCTGCAGGGAGATGGGCATTAAGACGGTTGCTGTTTTTTCTGAGGCAGACAGGGATGCTCTCCATGTGGAAATGGCTGATGAGAGCTATTGCATAGGAGGGCCGCTGGCCAGGGACAGCTATCTTAACATGGACGCGATCATCACTGTGGCAGTAAACACAGGGGTTAAGGCCATACATCCGGGATACGGTATGCTTTCGGAAAACCCTGAATTTGCAAGGCGGTGCGAGGAGAACAGGATATCGCTGATAGGGCCCGGGGCAGATGTCATTGAAAAGATGGGCCAGAAGGATGTGGCAAGGAGTATAGCCATAAGCGCCGGGGTTCCCGTCACGCCGGGAAGTGACCTGATAGGAAGCCTAAAAGAGGCAGCTGAAATTGCCGAAAAGATAGGATTTCCGGTAATCCTTAAGGCGCGGGCCGGAGGCGGCGGAAAGGGAATAAGGGTCGCCAGGGATATAACTGAACTTAATGAGGCCTACGAACAGGTAAAGAAGGAGGCAAAGAGCTCTTTTGATGACGATGGCCTCTTTATTGAGAAATATCTGGAAAATGTCAAGCATGTGGAAGTGCAGATCATAGGTGACGTAAAGGGGAAGATCCTTGTCCTGGGTGACAGGGACTGCTCGGTCCAGAGAAAGAACCAGAAGCTTATAGAGGAGTGCCCGGCTCCGGTGCTCTCTGAGGATATGAGGAGCCGGATGTACAGCGCCGCAGTTGCTCTTGCAAGAAAAGTGGGATATATGACCGTCGGTACTGTGGAATACCTGGTTAAGGGAGATGAGTTTTACTTTATGGAGATGAACACAAGGCTCCAGGTAGAACATTCCGTTACGGAGATGGTCTGCGGCATAGATATCGTTGAATGGCAGATAAGAACAGCTTCGGGGGTAAAGCTCCCCTTTGAACAGCAGGATATAGCTCATGCAAGGCACGCTATTGAGTGCAGGATATGCGCTGAGAACGCCAAAGATTTCACTCCTGCCACCGGAAAAGTAGAACTGCTGCACATTCCGGGTGGAGTTGATGTAAGATTTGACTCGGCCCTCTACCAAAACTACGAGGTGACCCCGTTTTATGATTCTATGTTGGGAAAGCTCATAGTTTGCGCGGATACCAGAGATGGAGCCATCAGAAAAATGAGGAGTGCTCTTTCTGAGTTTGTGCTGGTGGGCATTGATAATAACAGGGATATGCACATGAAATTCATGGATGACGTGAAATTCATCGTGGGTAACTATGATACGGGCTTTTGCCAGAAAGTACTTAAGTGATGGAACTTAGAAGCTTTTTTATTAAAGCAAATAATGAGCTTGAGAATAGCGAAAAAAAGATCAGAAGCAGGCGGGTTACCTGCAAAAAATGTCAGAAATCCATTTCTGTCAGCAAGGTCAGGAAGAATAACTTTGTCTGCCCTGAGTGCGGTCATTATTTTAACGTAAGGGCCCGCAGAAGGATCCTCATGCTCACGGATAAAAGAAGCTTTGTGGAGTTGTTTGCTGATTTGTCATCCAGAAATATACTGAATTTTCCTGGATATGACGAAAAGCTGGAGGCGGCCAGGGAAAAGAGCCGCGAAAACGAAGGCGTAGTATGCGGAGTAGCAACAATTGAGGGCCACAAAGTCTGCATTTTTGCCATGGATGCGTATTTTATGATGGGCTCCATGGGAGCCGTAGTTGGTGAAAAAATAACAGGATTATTTGAATATGCTACAGAAAATAACCTTCCCGTGGTGGGAATCACAGTATCCGGAGGAGCCAGAATGCAGGAGGGCATGATCTCCCTTATGCAGATGTCCAAGACTTCTGCAGCAGTAAAGAGGCATTCACGAAGCGGAAATCTGTATGTGACTCTTTTGACTAATCCTACTACAGGTGGCGTTGACGCCAGTTTTGCAATGTTGGGAGATATTACGCTGGCAGAGCCGGGGGCAAGAGTGGGATTTGCAGGACCAAGAGTCATAGAAAAAACATTGAATCAAAAGCTTCCGGAGGGCTTTCAGCGAGCTGAGAGTGTAATGGAATGTGGATTTATCGATGCGATTGTTCCAAGAGACGAACAAAAAGCGCTACTGGCAAGGATCTTAGCGCTTCACGAGGTGTCAGATGAAAGCATATGAGATAGTCAGAGGTGCTCGTTCTGAGACCTGTCTGACTGCATTGGATTATATAAGTTATATAATAAAAGATTTTACCGAATTTCATGGAGACAGGCTTTGCGGCGACGATAAAGCTATTGTTGCAGGTATAGGAAGGGTTGGAAATACCCCTGTGACGGTCATAGGTGTAGAAAAAGGGAAGACTCTGGAGGAGAGGATACTCCATAACTTTGGCAGTGCCGGGCCGGAGGGTTACAGAAAAGCCCTGAGGTTAATGAAGCAGGCCGAGAAGTTCAAAAGACCTGTACTTTGCTTTGTGGATACGGCTGGCGCATACTGCGGCATTGAGGCAGAAGAACACGGCCAGGGCAGAGCCATAGCTGATAATCTCTATGAGATGTCTGACCTTAAGACGCCTATTTTGTCTATTGTGATCGGCGAGGGAGGAAGTGGTGGAGCTTTGGCACTGGCTCACGCGGACAGGATATGGATGTATGAAGACGCCTATTTTAGCGTTGTTTCTCCTGAAAACTGTGCCAACATCCTCTGGAAGGACACTGGAAAAGCGGATGTGGCTGCACAGGCACTGGGGCTCACGGCAGACAAGTTATATGAGCTTGGCCTGATCGACAAGATATGTCCCAGAGAGGATTTAAATGCACTTGAAGCAGACATTGCAAAGGAACTTGAGCTTCTTATGGCAAAACCTGTGGAAGAGCTACTTGAAGAGCGATACATGAAATTCAGAAAAGTGGGTTATTGATATATGGCTGAGATATATGAGGATTACTACAAAGAGATACTGGATTCCCGGGGAAAAATACAGGAAATCCGCTTTAGCTACGATGAAAATTTTAATTTTGCCTACGACGTAATGGACAGGCTTGCTAAAGAAATGCCGGATGGCAGGGCTTTGGTCCACAAAACAGCTGAAGGTGTTGAGACAAGGCTTTCTTTTGCCGATATAAAGCGCCTCACGGACAAGGCTGCCAATATGTTCTTTTCATTGGGAGTAGGTCCAGGGGACGCTGTAATGCTGCTTCTAAAGCGCAGATACGAATTCTGGATCAGCATTCTGGCCCTTCACAAGATTGGCGCTGTTGCAGTGCCCACATCACACATGGTTTCTGCTGAGGATATAGGCGAAAGAGTGAATCTGGCGAAGGTTAAGGCCATAGTATGCGTCAACTGCGATGTAATCTGCGATAAGGTAAAAGAGGCTATTGCCGGCAAAGACATAATTCAGCTGGTGGTGGGGGAGAAATACCAGGAAAGCCTTCAGTTTGATCAGCTCCTGGAGAGGGCTTCAGAGAACCTTGAAAGGGTTCAGACAGATGTTCACGACCATATGCTCTATTATTTCACATCAGGGACCAACGGCGCGCCAAAGGCGGTTATTCACGACTATTCCTACCCGCTCTCACATATATTCACTGCCAAAAACTGGCATGGTATGAAAAAGGGAGACCTGCATCTTACAGTGGCGGACTCCGGTTGGGCCAAGTCTGCCTGGGGCAAGCTCTACGGGCAATGGTTCATGGGGGCTGCCGTTATGGTGTACGACTATGAGCAGTTTTACGCAGGGGACATGTTAAGACTTCTGGAAGAAGAGGGAATCAACACCTTCTGTGCGCCTCCCACAATATACAAATACCTGGTAAAAGAGGATTTTTCCAAGTATAATTTAAATAACTTACGTTATGTTACAACTGCGGGAGAACCCATGCCTGCAGAGGTTTCAGCTAAGTTTACCGAACTTACAGGATTGAAAGTAAGAGAGGGCTTTGGGCAGACAGAGACAGCTCTTTTGATATGTACTACCACGAAAGATCAGCAGACAACCGGCTCCATCGGGGATGCTTCACCGCAGTATGACATTATGCTTGTGGATGAAGATAACAATCCGGTTCCTGAGGGATGTGAGGGCGAGATTGTTATAGTTCCCAGAGATAAAGAAATACCTGTGGGCGTGTTTAAGGGCTATCTGGGCGATGAAGAGAGATACCGTGAGGTATGGGCCGGCGGGTTATATCACACTAAGGATAAAGCCATGAAGGACTCAGAGGGCAATTTCTTTTTCCTGGGAAGGAACGATGACGTCATTAAGTCCAGCGGTTACAGAATAGGGCCCTCAGAGGTGGAGGATGTGCTGATGCGTCATCCGGCTGTGTTTGAGTGCGCTGTTACGGGATTTCCTTCCACAAATCGCGGCATGGTGGTAAAGGCAAGCGTCATTCTCAACAAGGGCTATGATGCCTGCAATAAGCTGGCCAGCGATATACAGGATTTTGTAAAAAAGCGGGTTGCGATCTACAAATACCCCAGAATAATCAAGTTTGTGGATGAGCTTCCCAGGACCTCCAATGGAAAAATAAGCAGGGCACAGATCAGGTTGGAAGATTACAGGAAAAATGCCTAAGATTTAAGGCTTTTTTAAGAATTCAAACAATTGTTAGTTGCCAAAAAAAGAATTAAAATTATACCATGAGACGTTTATTACGATGGGTGGTAATAACTTTATCATTTGTTATTCTTTTGTCAGGAACCCTTGCCGTAACTGCTATGGCAAGGGCTACTTTAGGGCGCCAATTTAGAATACTCTACATCTCATCTTATTCTTTTTCCAATTACGAAGTATCTGATCAGCTCTCGGGTTTTGAGGCGGGCATAGGCGACTTTAATGTCGATATAAGCTACGAATTTATGGATTCGGGGCGCTATTTTGCTGCATCGGACATCGAGAATTTTGACCGGTATCTTAGATATAAGATAGAAGCTTCCAACGGGTATGACCTGATTGTGGTGGCAGATGACCCTGCCCTTAGGTATGCCATCAATAACAGGAGCAAGCTGTTCCCGGATGTGCCTATGGTCTTTATGGGAATCAATAACCAAACAGAGGCTGTCACGGCTGCAGCCATGCAAAATGCCACCGGAATTGCTGAAACGGTTGATTTTGAGGGGAACTATGCCCTGATAAAAGAACTATTTCCTAACAGGAAGAACCTTGTAGTAGTGGTGGATTCGTCTGTTACAGGTCTGGGTGACTACGTGGAATTCATGAAATTCCGGGATGCCCATGAGGAATTGTCCAGTTCAGTAATAAATACGTCGTATTATACAGCAGAGGGCTTAAAAGAAGCCTTTGGAGAATTGGGGGCAAATGATGTTATTCTTTTCCTGGACTTTAATGCTGACGGGGAAAATAACGCTTACTCGCTGCAAAATGCGTCCACATTCATTTCTGAGAATGCGCCGAATGTTCCAATATTCAGGGTTACTTCAGCAGATGTGGGTTTTGGTGTCCTTGGAGGCCTTTCCTACTCATATTATGATGCCGGAAAGATTGCAGGAACCATGGTCAGACGAATACTGGAAGGCGATAACCCTGATGAAATGCCCCTGGTACTTGATAAATTAACTGCGCCGTATTTTGAGCAGATAGTTATGGATAAATTTGGTATTACCTACATTCAGCTGCCGGAAAATGCCGAAATTCTTAATGAACATAATAATTTTGCCAAGTTTTACAGAGAGCACAAGGTAATTGCAAATCTGGTAATAATAGTAATTTCCCTGATGGTTTTTATCATTGTGATGCTGAATATTTCCAATATCCACAGAAAAAGGCTTCTACGCACGGATTTCCTGACAGATCTGCTCAACCGCAAGGGAATAATGGAAATACTGAATCAGGCATATGATAACAAGACTGCCTTTTGGTTCATTATGTTGGACGTGGATTATTTTAAGCGAATAAACGATACCTATGGCCATCAGGTGGGTGATGAGATAATAATAGGTGTTGCCGAAAGATTAAAAGCTATGGAAAACAAGAATCTGAAATTCGGAAGGATAGGCGGCGACGAATTCTGCGGAGTTCTCTTTGTGCCCACACAGGAAGCCGGTAAAGAGCGTTGTGAACTGATTGCGGAAACCATGCGTGGCAAGTTTCAGACAACAACAGGGGAACTGGAAATCACAGTGAGCGTAGGCTGTGCTCTTTATCCAAAGGATGCTGATAATCTGGATAAAGTAATGGAATATGCCGATGTGGCCTTATATGAAACCGAGCACAAGGGCAGAAACGGATATACATTATTTTGCGGAATAGATCATTCCTGATGAGTTTTTGCGATAATAGCCGGTATTAAACAGCTTTTCCTCCAGATTATACTTGGTAACTGTGATGGGCTTTAAGAGGTAAGATGGAACAATCTTGACGCCATTATCATAGTCTGTAGTGTTGAAAGTACATTCAAAACCCCAATTTGATTTAGTGATAAGTGACTCATCGGGCTCTTCATCAGTCAACATCGCTTTGCCGAGAGTGGCAGCAACGATGGTTTCCTGGTTGAGGGCCTTAAATACTGTCATGCTCTGTGAGCCGTTTATTATGTTGTAAATGTTATCGATATCAGCATCCTGACCGGTGATAATAACGTGATTACCGGTCTTATAGTCGGATTGTATGGCATTTGTAGCGCCAAGGGCAGTGGAGTCGTTGGCACATAAAACAGCGTCCAGACGTGTCCCCTCAGGGTAGTAGGAGGTCAGGATGATCTGAAGTCGCTGCTGGGCGATTTCTGTGGACCACTGTGCAGTGGATGTAACGTAGAAGTCAGTCTGGCCGGACAGTACATTTAAAGCCCCCTTATCAATATAGGGCTTTAAGGTATCCATGGCGCCACTGTAAAAATAACGCGAGTTATTATCAACGGGGTCTCCTGATATAAATTCTATATATTTGGGGGTATCTGCATAATTAAGGCCAAGGGTGGTGATGATATATACTGCCTGCAGCCGGCCTACAAGGTAGTTGTCAAAAGAAACATAGTAATCCACCACATCAGAGTTCATGATAAGTCTGTCATAGGCCATGACTTTTACATTGGCAGCCTTGGCTTCTTCAAGGACACCGCTTAAAGCAGAGCCGTCAACGGCTGCGATTACCAGAAGGTCTGCGCCGTTCTCAATCATTTCCCTTATATTATCTATCTGGACATCAATGAGATTGTTTGCAAATTTCAGGTAAACTTCGCATCCTATTCTCTCAAATGAGTCCATTAAGTAGGCACCATCGCGATTCCAGCGCTCCAAAAGCTTATCGGGCATAGAAATACCAACAACAGTGCGTCCGTCGCCAGAATGGTTGTCAACTATTTCTACCTCTGGCATTAGAGCACTGCTGCTATCTACGTTTGGAGTATTGCTACCGCAGCCGCTGATGGCAACGACTGCGGTAATTATTGAAAGTGCTAGAGCTGCTAACTTGTTTTTCATATAGGCCTTATAGTGATTTGAATTTCTGTGTAGTGTCACTTAGTTGCTCTGTTATTTCGTTGTTCTTGCCAATTGCAGCAGAGATCTTCTTAATACCTCCAACGATTTCAGAGGAGTTCTCTGCAGAGGAGGTGATGGCAGTGGTGCTCTCCTGAATTGAGGTGGTGATCAAATGCACGGATTCAACCATATCCTGCATGATGGTTGTCAGATTCTCTGCTTTATCGTCAAAGGCTTTAAGCATATCGTCCATGATATCTGCTGTATGCTCGTATTTCTCACCTGTCGATACAAATTCATCATAGTCGTCCAAAACAGTGCCATTGATGTAATCAAGGGCTTCCTGGGCGTTGGAGGCAAGGCGATTGACCGCCTCGGTTACTTCATTACTTATAGTCTGAATATTGGCTGCCGTCTGGCGGCTGTTCTCAGCAAGAGAGCTGATTTCTGTGGCTACAACCGAGAAACCTTTTCCTGCTTCGCCAGCTCTTGCTGCTTCGATGGAGGCATTGAGAGCCAGAAGGTTGGTCTGCTGGGCAATATCCAGAATGACTTTTGTAAGCTCATTGATCTGACTAACCTTTTCAGAATCATGAACTGACTGGGTGAGAACAGTGGACAACTGTGATACCTGATCGCTTGCCTCAGATTTTTTCTGGGTTACGCGCTGCTTAAGGTCAAGAGCTTCCTGTTTGATGGTATTTGCGGTCTCGGTGCCTGACAAAGCCTGTTCTGTAATATCCTGAGCTGCGTTTCTAACATCCTCAACTCTGTCATTTATGGAGGATACAGTACCTGAAAGTGTTTCCATGTTGGCAGAAAGCTCTTCCAGAGCGGCAGAGGTGTTTGTGACACTGTCGTCAGCTATGCGAAGCTGCGAAGCAACCTCTTCTGAGGAGGAAGTCAGGACCAGGGATCCATTCTTTACTTCTCTCATAATTCCCTGTAGGGTCTCAATAAAGTGGTTAATACCTGTGGTAATGTACAAAAGCTCTGATTTAGTCTTGGTATTGACTCTTGCAGTCAGGTCACCATTGCCGGCTTCGATGTTGGTGATCATAACATTAACTTCATCGCTGATAGAGCGTACTTTTCTGATAATATTTCTAAGGCTGACAACGAAGTTGAGGATTATCAGTAATAGGATCACAAGCATTCCGATTAATGCCATGATGTTGCCAGACTTAAGAAGCGCATTCATCTGAGTGGTTGTAGCTGTTGCTGAAGCAGAAATAGCGTTATCCAGGGTCTTGGAGGAATGGAAAATAGCTATTTTCTGAATCTCTGCCTTATCGAAAAGAATGGTATAGGCTGCAGCCTGATCGCCGGCATCGCATTTTGCTATGGCCTGGTCGATAAGTGAACTGAGGCGGTTATACTGAGCTGATATTTCTGCCAGTTGCGCTTTTACAGCCTCATCATCATAAGTTGCAAAATCGTTGTTGAGGGCAGAAATATCCTCTAAAATAGTGGCTTTTGCAACACTTATCTGTGGAAGAAGAGCCTGCTGGGTCTCGACAGCTCCGGCTGCCACGTATCCGGTGGCCTGATCGTACAGTGACATGACATCAGATTTGAGATTGGCCTCATGCTGGGTCATGACCATCATGCGGTCAAACATATCAATACTGCTGGTGGTTGATGTCTTCATGGACATCATTACCATGGCCATTACTGCTACAAAGGCTATCAGCATCAAAAGATTTAAGGCAGATAGCTGGAACAATATGGAATCTTTTTTTCTAATCTTTACAGATGAATTATTGCTCAAAACGCCACCTCCCTATAATTTAGAATACCAATCGGTTGTTATTTTCTGAACTTCCTTAAGGAACCCTGCGGCATCAAGTTCGCCCTTTGCGAACTTCTGGAAGGCAAAGGCGATTCCTTTTTGGCCCAGATTTTCAGGCATATCCATCCAATGCCAACTGGAAGTCTTGCCGGCGGAAATAAACTGTGATATTACCGGGGCAAATGGATCGGAAGC
>JAEEGH010029886.1_pt1 | contig 10624 bp, 8 predicted proteins | sample 9134181 | NCBI WGS metagenome assembly JAEEGH01 (sample SAMN16246544, study PRJNA631951) | gut metagenome | biome: gut microbiome; feature: rumen; material: DP-attached | host: Bos | place: Iran: Karaj | collected 2018-10
ATGGCGAAGTCGGCGTCGCCGGACAGCTCGCCCGCCGGCAGGGAGATGTCGAACTTCTTCCACGCGGCGCCCGGGACGCCGAGCGCCTGCTCCCGCAGGATGCGCCCGTCCCGGACCAGCGCGACGGACAGCCGGCCGTCGCCCTTGGCATAGACCGAGCCCACGAACGTCTCCCCGGGAACCACGTTCTGCGGTCCCTGGGCGACGCCCGCCGCGGTCGCCCCGGCGGTGATCTCCTGCGCGTAGTCCATATTGACGGCATCGCCCTTGAGGAGGCGGTACTTGCCCTGGCCGAAGGCCTTCCACTGCGGGGCCACATCCGGAATCTTGACATCCTCCGGCATCCCTTCGAACAGGACCTTCTTCCCCTTGGCGGAAGTCACGCGGATGTTGCGGTACAGGGCTTCCGTATAGTTTTCCCACAGGGTGAGGGTATTCTGCGGACGGCTGTCGGGAACCGTGCAGGAAAGCACCTGCTTGCCGTCCCACCAGACCTGCACGCGCTGCCCGCGGCAGCTGATCTTCAGATGGTGCCAGGCGTCCTGGTCCAGCTGGGCGGGCTGCGCCGCCTTCGCGGCCAGCGGCTCCAGCGTAACGACCTTCCGGGTCCGGGGGCCGAAGGCGACCTCCTTCTCCTGCTTGACCGCCAGGGCGAACTGGGCGCCGTCCACGGCCTTCTGCGCCTTGGCCATCGCTTTCGCCTGATTGTCCGCCTCGATCTGCGCCTGGGTCTGCGCCAGGGTGAACCGCTGCCCCTCGTAGGCCGGGTCATAGAGCCGTAGGTAGTAGGAATCCGATCCGTCCGCCAGGTCCTTGAAGGCGAAGCGGAGGTCCAGCAGACCGCCGCTCCAGCGCCGGCCGGGCAGGAGGTACGCCCGCCATTTCACGTCCATCTCCACGTCGTAGCTGTCCGTGTCCAGGGCGGCCAGGCGGATCGGCTGCTCATAGCGCGTGGGGGAGTGCAGCACCGCGTCGTCGGCGGCGAACCAGCCGTCGAAATATCCGTCCCGCGGCGGGATGCCGGGGTAGTGCTCCGGCTCGAACGACCGGCCGTACATCAGCTCCTGCCATACTCCGTTGTTCGCGGAGAAATAGATGTGCTCGAACAGCTGCCCGTACAGCATCGGGTCGATGTTCCCGGCCGGTTTCCCGGATTTCACTTGGATGGACACCTGGCCCCAGGCCATCCCGCTCAAGATGAGCGCCGTAACGAATGCGAGAAGACGTTTCATACCGTTTTAGTACTTTTCACAAATATAGTGATTTCTTGCCATTTCCGGCCTTTTTTCGTACCTTGCAAAGTATGAGCAAGTTTTCTTCCGTCCTGAAGAAGTGGTCCGACAGTTCGCTGGTGCTGCGAATCGTGATCGGCCTGGTGATCGGCGCCGTGCTGGGGCTGTTGTGCCCGCAGTGGAAGGCGGTCGGGATTCTGGGGCAGGTGTTCGTGAGCGCCTTGAAGGCCATCGCCCCGGTGCTGGTGGCGCTGCTTGTCGCTTCGTCCATCGCCAAGGCGAAGGGCGGCCTGGGCCCCCGCTTCCGCACGGTCATCATCCTGTACCTGGTGTCCACGCTGTGCGCCGCGATCTTCGCGGTGGTGGCGAGCTTCCTGTTCCCGGTGACGATCGCGCTGCAGGGGACCGAGGCCGGCGGCAGCGCGCCCGGCGGCCTGTCGGACGTGTTCCTGACGCTCCTCACGAATATGGTGATGAACCCCGTCCAGGCGCTTGCGCAGGCCAATTACATCGGCATCCTGTTCTGGGCCATCATCCTGGGCTTCGCCCTGAAGCTGCTGGCTTCGGAGCGGACCATCGGGGTCTTCAGCGACCTGGCGGACGTGGTCTCGCAGATTGTCCGCTGGGTCATCCAGTTCGCGCCATTCGGCATCCTGGGCCTCGTGTTTTCCTCCGTCTCCGAGAGCGGCCTGGAAATCTTCCGGGACTATGGAAAGCTCCTGCTCCTGCTGGTCGGCTGCATGTGCTGTACCGCCTTCGTCGTGAATCCCTTCATCGCCTGGCTGCATATCCGGAAGAACCCGTATCCGCTGTATTGGCAGTGCCTGCGCACGAGCGGCCTGAACGCGTTCTTCACGCGTTCCTCCGCCGCGAACATCCCCATCAACATGGACCTTTGCAAGCGGCTCGGCCTGGATGAAGAGTTTTACAGCGTGAGCATCCCCCTGGGATCGACGGTGAACATGAACGGCGCGGCCGTGACCATCACGGTCCTCTCGCTCGCCGTGGCGCATACGGTGGGCGTGGAGGTAAGCTTTGCGTCCGCGCTCTTCCTGTCGCTGATCGCCACCCTCGGCGCCTGCGGCGCCTCCGGGGTGGCCGGCGGCTCCCTCCTCCTCGTCCCGATGGCCTGCTCCTTCTTCGGCATCGGCAATGACATCGCGATGCAGGCGGTCGCCGTCGGCTTCATCATCGGCGTCGTCCAGGACTCCGTCGAGACCGCCCTCAACTCCTCTTCCGACGCCTTCTTCACCGCCGTCGCCGAATACCACGACCGGCGGAAAAACGAAGCCTCGCTTTCCCGCCGGTCCTAGGATAAAAGCCGTCTATCGGCTGCCCCCGCCGAAGCCGCCGCCGGAGAAGCCTCCGCCTCCGCCGAAGGAGGTGTGGCCGCCGGTGCCCTTGATGCTGCCGGCCTGGTACTTGCTCGTGGCGCGGTTCATCGCGGAGGTGGTGGTCATGTTGTTCAGGCGGATGGTGCGCTGCATCATGTTCGGGTCCATGCCCACGGACTGGGACAGCTCCTGGAACTCCTTCGGATACAGCTTCTGGAACTGCTCGGCCACCTTGTCGGCGATGCCGTACAGCTGGGCGAACACGAGGTAGTCCTTCCACAGGCCCACTTCCACGGCGCCGCGTTCCTTGGACAGCGTGAAGTCGTTCAGGAAGTTCTTGAATTCCACCACGCGGCAGGCCTGGACCTGGCCGTCCTGGTTGGTGGTGTCGCCGTGCTGCAGGAGATTCTTCTCGTGGAGGTAGCTCCGGCCGCGGGCCTTCGCCCGGTCGGGCCAGGCGAGGAACTGCTTGTAGTGCTTCTCGGACCATCTCTCGAACTCGCCGGACTCCAGCAGGAGGTTCCCGCCGCTGGCCTCGACGGCCATCCGGTACAGGGCGCCTTCCACGTCGTCGTCGAACTCGAGCCCCGGGGTGAACGCGAGGTTCACGCGCTTGGGCTTGTCCGGGTCGGGCATGACCTTCACCTTGCCGTCCAGGATCCAGCGCAGGAAGAGCGCGCCGATGAGGTTCTTGGACGAGGCGGGACCGGCGAACCGCCAGCCGTTGTCCAGCACGTAGCTGGAGGCGAACAGGTTGCCGCCCAGGGGCGCCTCGCGGAACCACTCCGTGATCTTGGTCTTGCCGTACATGGACTTCTTGTACTTGTAGCCCAGGGCCTGCAGGACCGCGGCGCGGATAGCGGCGAACAGGGTGCCGCCGAACAGGATGGCCATCAGCCACTTGAAGAAGGTCTCCTCCTTGTCACTCTCTCCGTAGGAACTGCCTTCCAGGGCCTTTTCCCGGAGTTCGTCGAAGCTCATGTCGCGTTCGACCTCGGGCTGGAAGAGCCCTTTCTCGAAGCGGGTGAGGATAATGGCCGAGCTCCCGTCGGAGTACGGTTCGAGGGACTCGTACACGATGGCGCCGTCCTGGACGTTGATGTCGCCGTAGGAGCCGAAACCCCAGACGAGGGTGTTGTCATAGGTCCATTGGGGGCCGCCCGTGCCGTTGACCAGGGTGATCTTCACGTGCTGCGGCGGGGCGACGAGGCTCGGATTCACGAACATGAAGTTGAAGCCGTCGGCGTCGTTGAACGCCTGGACGAGCCCATGGACGGTGAATTCCGCCGTCCATACGTGGGGGCCGTAGGAGCCCTGCCCCCAGCACAGTTCCACGCCGTTCCGCTTCTCGACGATGCCGCAGCGGCCGGTTTTCTCCTCCAGGGAACGGTCCACGTCCCAGCGGTTCCCCTCGCTGACGAACGGCTGGCCGTTCTCGCTCACGGAGAGGTCCGTGACGGACATCTTCCCGAGGTTGTCGATGGGAATGTACCATTCGGTGCCCCGCACGACGTTGACGTCCCAGACCTGGGTGATCCGCGCGGAGCCGTCCGGCCGCAGGACCGCCCGGATGTCGAGGTCCCGGATGGCCTGGGCATAGACGGCCAAAGTGCCGGCGAGGGCCGCCAGCACGGTGAGGAGCAGTCGCTTCATCGCTTAGAAGATGTCCGGATAGTCCTTCTTGGCGGGCTCGTCGGCGAGATAGTCGCGCTTGGCGAAGCCCAGGATGCCGGCCACCACGGAGCCCGGGAACATGCGGACCATGTTGTTGTACTTGGTGACGGTGTCGTTGAAGGTCATGCGGGACAGGCGCACGTTCTCTTCGTACTGCTTGACGTCCGCCATGGCCTGCTGGTAGTTCTGGTTCGCCTTGAGGTCGGGATACTGCTCGGCGATGGCGATGAGTTTCGCGCTCATGGCCTGGAGGGCGGCCTCGTTGGCGTTGATGTCGTCGACGGACGGGTTCGCCGCGGCGGTGATCTTCCGCTGGGCGATCACCTTCTCCAGGGTCTCGCTCTCATACGAGGCATATTCGCGGGTAAGTTTCACGATCGCCTTGAGGGCGTCGTAACGGCTGACCTGCTGGACGTTGATCTGCTTCAGGGCGTTGTTGCAGAGCTCGTCGCTCTGGACAAGCTGGTTCTGAACCTTGACGCCCCAGAGGACGAGGGCGGCCGCAACGGCCAGGATGACAATGAGTGTAACGGACATGGTATTGAAGTTTATTGGATTGTCTATCACACAAATTTACAAAAAAATATGTAGTTTTGTATCATGAAGAGAAAAATGATACGATGCGCCCTCCTGGGCGCCGTGGCCCTCCTGGCGGCCTCCTGCTTCGGCAAGAATGATTTCCGGAACGAGTACGACGCCCATCTGCTCGTCAAGTTCGAGCCGGACTATGATTATGAGTGGGACGAATTCCTCAACAAGTTGTTTGACGGCGGAAAAGATACCATCGCCTGCGCCCCGAGCATCTCCCTCGGACCGATCTATCATTTCGCCAAGCTGGACGATGCCGACGATTTCCTGGGCGGCATCTGCCTCGCGCGAGGCAAGGACGCCGACGCGTCGGCCGGCCGGAAGCCTTCCCGCTTCGCCGTCTTCGACGCGAACGGCGGCAACCAGAAGTCGCGGGCCTATGCGGTCTTCCACGACACGACGGCCGCGCAGATGCCGGAACATATCATCCAGGTCCTGGTTCCCAATGCGACGTCCTCCTGCTCCATGGAATACGCGTTCGTCCACAATGTGCAGGCCGCCGTGCAGGCCGCCGTGCACGGCACCGGCCTCGCGGAAGGCCCTTTCCAGGCCGGCGACTACCTCAAGCTGACCTTCACCGGCATGCTGAACAAGAAGGCGACCGGCACCAAGGAGGTGGCGCTCATCGACGGCACCAGCTACCTCAAGGAATGGACGAACGTGGATCTGTCCGACCTCGGCAAGATCGATGAACTGGGACTGCACCTCTCTTCCAGCCGCGCGGATTTCCCGCTGTACTGCTGCCTGGACGACATGGGCTACCACTACATTGAAATCTACGAATAAAACCCTCCCCTTATGAAACGAAACACCGACTACAAGAATGACGCCCTGGCCGCCCTGAAGGGCAACTGGGGCAAGGCCGTGCTCGCCACCGTCATCTTCATGGCCGTCATGTACCTGACCATCGGCCCGTATATGTACAATACGGTCAAGCTGCAGACCTATATCCATGAGAACATGCCGCAGGTGACCACCTCCGTCAGCTTCAGCACGGCCATCCGCCAGTCGATGGAAGCGTCCCTCTCCATGGCGCAGGATCCGGAATACATCGCCATGCAGTCGAAGGCGAGCGGAACGATGGGCCTGTACTACCTGCTGCTCTTCTTCGTCGTCCTTCCGTTGTCCGTGGGCTTCATCAATGCGTTCCTCAAGCTGCTGGTGCAGGGAGACAACGCCATCTCGGGCAATATGTTCAAGATTGCGAAGACGGGCTACTGGCACAAGGTCTGGGGCATGTTCCTGACGAATCTGTTCATCGCCCTCTGGTCCCTGCTTTTCATCATCCCCGGCATCGTGAAGGCCTTCTCCTATTCGATGACGCCCTTCATCCTGGAAGAGCATCCGGAGCTCAGCGCGAACGAGGCGATCGACCACAGCCGCGCGATGATGAAAGGACATAAGTTCGACCTCTTCTGGCTGATTCTCAGCTTCATCGGCTGGGGCTTCCTGTGCCTGTTCACCTTCGGCATCGGCTACCTGTGGCTGACCCCGTACATGGAGACTTCCGTCGCTTCCTTCTACGAGGACGTGAAGGCCGATTATGAAGCGAACGGAGGCTTGATTTAATGAAGATTCTCCTATCCTTGATTGTGGCGCTTGGGATTCTCCCGGCGCCCGTTTCGTTCGAGCGGGGCGACGGCACGTCGACCGCGAAGGACGTGGAAGTCGTCGTGGGCAAGCGTTCCTTCAACCGTTGGAGCGCCTCCCTGCCGGAGTACGCCCGCAAGGAGGCGTACCGCCTGACCATCACGCCCAAGCGCGTCCGTATCGAGGCCAATACGCCCGAAGGCGTGTACCGTGCCAGCACCACCCTCGCGCAGCTGGAGCGTCCGCTCCCGTGCGGGGTGATCATCGACTACCCCCGTTTCGCCTGGCGGGGCGTCATGCTGGACATCTCCCGCCATTTCCGGGACAAGGATTTCATCCTCAAGCAAATCAATGCCCTGTCCGAGGTCAAGCTCAATGTGCTCCATCTCCACCTGACCGACGCCGCCGGCTGGCGGCTGGAGGTCAAGTCGCATCCCGAGCTGACGGCGAAGGCCGCCTGGCGGGTGGGGGATACTTGGAAGCAGTGGAACACGACCGGCCAGCGATATGAGGGCTCCTACGGTGGTTTCCTTTCCCAGGACGATGTCCGGGAGATCGTCGCCTACGCCGCGGAGCGGCACATGACCATCGTTCCTGAAATCGAGATGCCCGGCCATTCCCGCGAGACGGTGTACGCCATTCCCGGCGTGGGCTGCAAGGACACGTCCGACGACCTCTGCCCCGGCAAGGAGGCGACGTTCCAGCTGCTGGAGGAAGTGCTCACCGAGGTGATGGACCTGTTCCCTTCGGAGTACATCCATATCGGCGGCGACGAGGCGGGCAAACGGGACTGGCATGACTGCCCGGACTGCCGGCGCCGGATGCAGGAGGAAGGCCTGAACAGCGTGGAAGAGCTCCAGAGCTACCTGGTCCGCCGCATCGAAAAGTTCCTGAACGCCCATGGGCGCCGGCTTATCGGCTGGGACGAGATCCTGGAGGGCGGCCTGTCCCCGAACGCCACGGTGATGTCGTGGCGGGGGACTGAAGGCGGCCTCGAGGCTATCCGGCAGGGGCACGACGCCGTGATGACGCCCGGCAACCGCTGCTACCTGGACAAGGTCCAGGACGCGCCGGTGCGCGAGCCGGAAGGCTTCGGCGGCTACCTGCCCATCGACAGCATCTATGTCTACGACCCGGCCGCGGGCATTCCGGAGGCGTCGCTTCCGCATCTGCTGGGCGTGCAGGGCAATCTCTGGCACGAAATGATCCCGCAGCCGTCCCATACGGAGTATATGCTGTATCCGCGCGCGTTCGCGATCGCGGAGATCGGCTGGAGTCCGGTGGCGGTGAAGGATGCGGCCGATTTCCGCGAACGGGCGACGGCGCACGCCGCGGCCCTGCGGGAGCGCGGCTACACCACGTTCAAACTGGAAGACGAAGTGGGCGACCGCAACGATCCCGATGCGCAGGAACTCCATGAGGGCATCGGCAGACGGGTCGTCTACGCCTTCCCTTGGAACGAAAGATATCCCGCCGCCGGTGCGGCCACCCTCACGGATGGTATCCTGGGCGGCTGGTCCTACGCGGACGGCCGCTGGCAAGGCTTCCAGAGCGACGTGGATGTCACCATCGACCTGGGCGCCGTCCGGCCGGTGCACTATGTCACCGCAACTTTCCTCGGGAACAAGGGGGCCTGGATCTACCTGCCCGACCGGGTGACCGTGGAGTATTCCCGGGACGGGGAACATTTCGACCTGGCCGGAACGGTCCTGAACGAGAATCCCGACGGGCTGTACGTGCCCTTCGGCATGCCCGTTGGCAAGGACGCCCGCTACATCCGCTATCACGCCTTCCGGACGAAGGAATGGCTGTTCACGGACGAGATCCTGATCTATTGAAAAAACTATTAACCCATTGTATATGAAACGAACCGCTTATCTTCTCCTTCTTTCCCTGCTCGTGGTGGGCTGCTCCTCCGAGCCCAAGGTCAAGTATGTGTTCTATTTCATCGGGGACGGCATGGGCGTCAACGAGGTCATCGGCACGAATCTCTACAACCAGGCGAACGGCCAGGAAAACGTGAACTTCACCGGCTTCCCGGTGGTGAACTTCATCACGACGGTTTCCGCGAACTCCCTGGTCACCGACTCCTCCGCCGCCGGCACCGCGCTGGCGACGGGCGTGAAGATCGATAACAGCGTCGTGGGCGTGGACCCGGACGGCAATCCCACCCCGAACCTCACGGAATGGGCCCATGCGGCCGGTTTCGGCACGGGCGTCGCCACCAGCGTGGGCGTGAACCACGCCACGCCGGCGAGCTTCGTGGCGCACACCACGAGCCGCAACGGCTATGAGGAGATTTCCCTCCAGATGATCGATTCCCCCGTGGACTTCATGGCCGGATCGACCTTCCTCACGAACCGGGGTTCCGGCCACGATGCCGCCTACTTCGAGCACAAGGCCGATTCCGCCGGCATCGCCGTCTACAAGGGCCCCGGCGCCATCGCGAACATCGACCTCAATGCCCCCCGCGTCCTGTGCCTGAGCGCCAAGGCGGAGGATTCCCTCCCGTACGCCATCGACCGCAAGGAGGATGACACCCAGCTGGCCGACTTCACCGACGCCGGCATCCGCTACCTGGAGTCCCGCTACGGCAAGAAGGGCTTCTTCTTCATGATCGAAGGCGGCAAGATCGACTACGCCGGCCACGGCAACGACGCCGCGACCTGCTTCCAGGAGGTGAACGACATGGCCCAGTCCGTGGACCTCGCCCTCACGTTCCTCGCCCGCTATCCGAAGGAGACCCTCATCGTCATCACGGCCGACCACGAGACCGGCGGCCTGATGCTGGGCAGCGGCCGCTACGAGATGCATCCGGAGCGGCTCGCCAAGCAGCACGCCTGCGTCGACGAGCTGACGAACCTGTTCCGCGCCCAGTTCTTCCCGACGGACAAGCCGTTCAAGACCCCCAGCTGGGACGCTGTGAAGGGCTTTTTCAACGAGCAGCTGGGCCTGTGGGGCGAAGTGGAGGTGAACCAGCGGACCGAGGGTGAGCTGAAGGAAATCTACGACCGCACCTTCGGCAAGGGCGGCGACCGCAACCTGACCGAGGAGAACCTGTATTCCTCGAACTTCCGGATCGTCGCCGACGTGGTCCGCGCGCTGGACCGCGCCGCCGGCTACCAGTGGAGCTTCGGCTCCCACTCCGGTTCGCCGGTGGGCCTGTACGTCACGGGCGCCTGCGCCGAGGAGTTCAACACCGTGAAAGACAATACGGAAATCGCTCCGCTGATCGCGAAGCTGGCAGGCTATACGAAATAATCAGTTGATTATTAAAGGTTAAGAAGACCTTCCGGGATTTCCATCCGGAGGGTCTTTTCCGTTTCGTCCACGTCCAGGACGAGCTCTTCCCGGAGGGGGAGGAGGCATTCGCCGTGGCCGGTTTCCACCCAGATGCAGGGGTTGCCGGGAATGTCTTCGTGGGCCGTTACGGTGCCGGCTTTCGTCCCGTCCGCATCCAGGACGGTCCAGCCGGTCAAGTCTTGCTCCTCGTCTTCGTAGAGGTCGTCCTCGGCGTAGAGGATGGCGCCGGCGAGCTCGTCGGCGTCCGTGAGATTGTGTACGCCGGTCAGGCGGACGAGGGCGCGGGTGTTGCCCCGCTGGTTGAATGCTTCAAAATAAAAGGGAACCGGCAGTCCATCGAATTCGATGAACACCGGTTCCTCAAGGTCGATTTCCTCGGGCGCGATCCCGGAGAAGCTCACGAGGAGCTCGCCGTCCCGGCCGTTGGATTTCAGTACCTGCCCGATCCGCTGCATTATTCAGCAGGGGTCTCGACGGCCTCGGCGGCCTCGGCGGCAGCCTCTTCGGCGGCCTTGCGGGCGGCTTCCTCAGCCTCGGCCTTCTTCTTGGCGATGGCTTCGGCGCGGGCCTCGTTGACCTTGGCCTCGGCGGCCTTGGCTTCCTTCGCCTTGGCGATGGCCTCGTTCTTCAGACCGGCCTTCTTGTCGGCGATCTTCTGATCCTGGCCAGCCTTCCAGGCGGCGAACTTCTCGTCGGCCTGGGCCTGGGTGAGGGCACCCTTGGCGACACCTTCCTGGAGGTGCTTGCGAAGCAGGACACCTTCGTAGGAGAGGATGCGGCGGGCCGTCAGCGTGGGCTGGGCACCGACGTTGAGCCACTTCAGGGCCTTGTCGCTGTCAAGGACGATGGTGGCGGGGTTGGTGTTCGGGTTGTAGGAGCCGAGCTGCTCGATGAAACGTCCGT